>FWWM01015863.1_pt1 | contig 11391 bp, 5 predicted proteins | sample 2228351 | NCBI WGS metagenome assembly FWWM01 (sample SAMEA103939774, study PRJEB20133) | metagenome
CCCCCCTGCCGACGGCGCTCCCCCCCACCTCCACGCCCAGCCCGGTCCCCGTCGCCCCGGCCGTGGGCCGGCAGGCCCCCTCCTTCCGCCTGGGCGACCTGGCCGGCACGGAGCACGACCTGAACGACTACCGGGGGCGGGTGGTCGTGGTCAACTTTTGGGCCTCCTGGTGCCCGCCCTGTCGGGAGGAATGGCCTGAACTGGAGGCGTTCGTCCGGCAGGCAGATTCCACAGAGGTCGTTGTCCTGGCGGTGAATGTGGAGGAGCCGGACGCCATCGTCGCCGATTTCGTCGGCGAGGCCAGCCCCCTCCTCGTCCTGCTGGATCGGGACGGCGCGGTCAGCGACCTCTACCGGGTGACCGCGCTGCCGACGACCTTCCTGCTCGATGCGGAGGGCATCGTCCGGCAGGTACTTCCCGGCCCCTTGAGCGCGGCCGACCTGGAGCGGCTGACCGCGCGGTATCGCTGAAGGTTGTGGCCCCGGCAATGCGGCGGTACCGCCGTCCGCCAGGATCGAGCGGCTGACCGCGCGGTATCGCTGAAGGTTGTGGCAGGCATCCCTCCAGACCACCTGCCCCCTACCGGACCACGGCCGGCAGCCAGACCCGCCAGAGGGTCAAGACCACCGGCCCGTGGGCAGTGCGCAGCCCGGAGGCGTCCACATCCTCCAGCGTGTAATAGTAGGTCACGCCGGCCTGGGCGGTCGTGTCCAGGAAGGTATAAGACGCCCCCTGGCCCTGGCCGGGCGCACGGGAGGGAATCAACGCCTCGTTCAACCGCTCACCCCGCACCCCCCGGCCTGTGCTGCGGTAAAGGTGAAAGCCCAGGTTCTCCCGTTCGCTCTCCGTCTCCCAACGCACCAGGGCACCATGGGCGTGGGGGGTGGCCTCGAACCAGGCCAGCCGCACCGCCGCCGGGTTGCTTCCCCCCGTAAAGTCGGAGAAACTGCTCACCGTCATGGTAAAGGTGTCGCCGGCGGTGTCCACCGGGTCGCCGGCCGTCCAGACACCGCTGTCGTACTTGAGCCCGAGGATATTCGCCTCCGTGCCCACCACATCCTCGGAGGGCGAGCCGTCCACATAGGTGAGGGTGAGGTTGCAGGAAAAATCCAGGATGTCGGTAGCGGTTACCGTCCAGTAACGGGTCAGGTAATCGTTCGGGCTGTTGTTGTTGGGATGTTTGGCGTCCACCAGGTTCAGGCAGGCCCGGCCGGGCCCAAAGGTCCCGGCGGTGAAATCGAGGGTGGCCGGGGAGTAGTTGGCCGTGCCGGTAGCATCCCCCACCGGGAAGGCAAAGGAGCCGGTCGAGGCAAACTCTTTGCACATCCACCCGCTGCCATCGGCCACGACCATGTTGGAGGCGTTCAGCGTGCCCCCCACCGCCGTCGCCAGGGCCCCCAGCGTCAGGTCATAGGCCCCCAGGGTGAGTCGGCCGCTCTGCAGGGTCAGCGTGTGGGTGACCTCCTGATTCTGGCCCAGCAAGGCCCCGGCCGAGTTGTTCAGGGTCAGGTCGTAGAAGGTGGTCGCGCTGCTGCCCCCCAGCGTCTGCGCACCGGAACCGTTCAGCACGACCTTGCCGTTGTTGTGCGTGTAGGTGCCGTTGTTCGTCCAGTTGCCGGCCACGTAAAAGGTCTTGTTGTTCGTGGCGGTGTCCACCCCCAGCAGGATTGCCCCACTGTCAATGAGCACGTGATTAAAGTTGTAGGTCCCGGCCCCGCGCAGGTCGGTGCCCACCGTTGTGTTCTTGAAGGTCACGGTGGCGCTGTCCCCATTGAAGGTCGAGCCGGCCGAGATCCAGAACTCGCTGCCCACTATGCTCAAGTTGTGTGTGCCGACGTTCAGCGTGTCGTCGGTCCAGACCTGCAGGTTGCCAAAGGTGGTCGTGCCGCTGCCGGAAAGGGTGTGGACGGTGGTGCTATAGTCCACCTCCTCATCAAAGTGAAGTCGCTGAGATGCGCCCTCGGAAAAGGTGCCGTTGTTCGTCATATCGTGGTGGACATAGATGTCGCCCGTGCCGCTGGTATGATTGACCGTCGCCCCGCCGACGATGACCAGGTCGTAAAAGACTTTCTTGCCGGCCCCCAGGATCGAACTGGGTGTGCCGATAAAGGAAACCTGCCCTGTTCCCGGATCCATCGTCCCGCTGCTCCCCGTCTTGCTCAGGTCGTGGACGATCGTGATGGTGGTGGTGCCCAAGGAGACGGTCACCCCGCCCTGCGAATCGAGGGTCAGGTCGTAAAAAGTTGTGTCGTCGTTGACCGTCTGGATGCCGTCCCCGCCCCCGTTGCCGTTAAAGCGCACCGTGCCGTTGTTGTGGGCAAAGGTGCCAGCAAGGGTCCAGTTGTCCTTGACGCTGAGGGTCCCGGCGGTGGAGGTGAGGGTGCTGCCGCTCTCGATCGTCAGCGAGCCGCAGGCGGTCTTGTTCGAGCCGGCCGGGTAGTTGGGCGACTGGCCGTTGTTGCCAAAGGCGGCGTTGATGTTGACCGCCGTGCTGTTGGCCATGACGACGTTGTAGGGCATGCCCTTGTCCGTCCCGCAGACGGGGTCGGCATCGTCGGGCCACCACTCGGCGGCCGAGCCGAACGAGCCCGAGTTGTTGTAGCGCAGGGTCGAGCCGGAATCGTAGATCGGGGTTCCATCGCAGTTGCCGGGCCCACAACCGCTGCTGCTGCCATCCTCCTCGCTGGCGATAAAAGTAAACTGGTTCAGGGTGAGGGTGCCGGCGATGTGGGCCCGCGCTCCCGTGTCATGGTCGTAAAAATCCACCCCGAAGGTACTGCTGCCCGATCCGCTGCGGGAAAGGGTGACGTTGTGAAAGGTCGTGACGGCCGAGCCGAGCACGCGGGCGTGCTTTTCGTTTTCCCCCCTGAAAAGAACGGTGCTCGTGTCGCGGTTGAAGGTGCCGTTGTTGACCCAGACCGGCCCGTTGCTGCTGTCCCCCTGCAGGGTGATGGTGGTGCTGCCCGCGCTGAGTTCCGCACTGCTGTCGTTGATCTGGAGTTGGCGGGCGACGGTAATGTCCACGCTCAGGACGACCTCCCCCGCAACGACGTTGTCAATCAGCAGGTAGTCGAAGGTGGTGGCGGCGCTTCCGCCGACCGTCTGGGTGCTACTGCCGTTGAAGGTGACCTGCCGGCCACGGCAGTTGAAGGTGCCGTTGTTCGTCCAATTTCCCCCGACCAGCAGGTCACCGCCGGCCAGTTCGGAGAGGGAGAGGGTGCCGTTGTTCGTCACATCGCTGCCGACGGTGAGGGAGGCGGTCATGTCGTTGGAGCCATAGTCCATATAGAGGGCCGATCCGCTGTCGATCGTCAGGTTCCCGGCCAGCGCCCGGGCGGTGCCGGTACCGCCGTTGCCCAGGTCCAGGGCGGTGTTGTTGCCGATCTGGACGTGGTAGGGATAGCCTGCGCCACTTGGGGCACTCCATTCCAACCCCCGGCCGTAGAGGCCACCGCTGTTGTAGCGGAGCAAGGCCCCGCTCGCGTAGGTTGGGGCCAGGTTCTCCACCCAGCCGCCGCTGTTGATCTGGAGGGTGCCGCTGATGACAAACCCCGCGCTGTTGCGGATGCCCCGCGTCAGCACCAGGACGCCACCGCTCTCCACCGTCGTGCTGTCCACCCACCAGGCGGTACTGCCCCCGCCCAGGGTGACGGTGTGGCCGCTCTGGATCAGGGCGCTGTCCCCAACGGCCGGGGAGCCCCCGTTACAGTTCGTCCAGGTCGAGGCGTTCTCCCAAGGCCCGCTCGCCTGCGACTGACAGGCGGCCGCCCGGGCCGGCCGGGACAGACCCAGGGAAAGCAAGGTCAAAAGCACAAGCCCACTCAAAACAACCCAGAGGCCCTTTCTTTTCATTTTCTCCTCCCAGGCCCGCCCGCGTTGCCAGGCCGGCCACGCCCAAAGGTTTGTCGAGGTTTGCCTTTTGGGCCCATTATAACAAATCTTGGAGGAAATTTCATCCACACAGACGGCGCGTATCGGTTGCCCCGCTACCCCCTTCTCGCGTCCAGACCTGGTGCTCTGGCGGCGCGTGCCAGGCCCTCTCGTCGTGCCTGGTCGATCTACCCTCCATACATAGCCGATCTGCTCCCCATACATGGCGACCTGTTCGCGGTATACGGCCGATCCAGGTCTTGCTCCTCAAAGCCTGCGTTGTCGCAGGGCGGCCCTCCCCATTGCGGCCGTGGGGCGGCCTTTCCCGGCCGCCCGGTGTGCTGGGGAAACCAGACGGGCCGGAAAGCCCGTCCTCTACAGGAAGGGGGAGGGGCCCGGCATACTGTGCCCCTCCCCCCGGTTGGGCGCGGCCTCGCGCTTACCTGCGAACCAGCGGCAGGTAGGCCCGCCAGAGGGTCGCCACCACCGGCCCGTGGGCCGTCCGCCAGCCGGAGGCGTCCACATCCTCCAGCGTGTAATAGTAGGTCACGCCGGCCTGGGCGGTCGCGTCCAGGAAAGTGTAGGTCGCCCCCTGGCCCTGGCCGGGCGCACGGGAGGGGATCAGGGCGTCGTTCAACCGCTCGCCCAGGGCATCCCGCGTGAGGCTGCGGTAGAGGTGAAAGCCCAGGTTGTTGACCTCGGCCTCGGTCTCCCAGATCAGGAGGAGGCCGGCCGCACCGGGTAACGCCGCAAAGGAGCGCAACCGCACCGCCGTGGGGGCCGGCGATTGCCCGTCCTCGACCTCGCCGCCGGTGGCCCCGTTGTACGAGTTGGGGTCCAGCACCAGCGGCGCACCCGCGCTGTCGTAGAGGCGGGCGCGATAGTTCACCGGGTTGCTCAGGCCGGCAGGAACGTCCACCAGGATGGTATTGTCCCCATTGTTCACGCCGTTATCATAGACCCGTTCGGTGTCGTCAAAGACGCCGTTGCCATCCCAGTCGAACCAGAGCCGCAGCCAGCGGCCGTTGGCCGGCGTGCCCTGGACGTTGACCACCACCGTCGCCTGCTGGCCACTGACAAAGTTGGAGAAGGTAACCCCGTCGTCGGTGGCGTCGTCGGAGCCGCTGGGGGCAAAGGTCGTGTCGGCGTCCCATGTATTGCCCAGACGGAAAGAGCCATCCCCGGTATGCCAGGCAACGCCGTAGCCGCTGGCCAGGTCGCCATAGTCGGCCGAGGCGGAGGAGCCACCGGTGCAGATCTCTAGGTCCCAGCCGTTCAGGTTGCCGGTGTCCCAGCGGCAGCAGTCGGTGATGCGGAGGACCCAGGTGCCCGCGCTGCTCTCACCGTCGTAAGCGGAGAGGGCCTGGTCCGGCTGCTGGGTAGCCCCATCATTCAGCGGGCAGGCCAACGGGTTGGCTGCTTCGTCATCAAGCGACTTGCCAAAGTCGTCGGCACTGCCGCACATATTGGGAATCAGTTGCACCCGCGTCCCGGCGGGGCTGTCCAGGGCAAAGTCCAAGTCGGAGATGTAGGTGTGCGTCCCCACCAGGTTGAGGAGGTTTACATCCACGATCGTGCCGTCATCGCCGGTGGGGACCACAGCGTCAAAGGTGTTCGTGCGGCTGTCCCGAATCGCCCCGGTCCCCCCGGCATAGGTGCGGCAGACGGTGGCCTCGGTGCGAAAGGCCCAGGGGGGCGAGTTGCTGCCCGTTCCGCAGGCGTTGACCGCCCGCACCCGCCAGTAGAGGACGGTGTCGGCCGGGAGTGGCGTGCCGGGGGTGTAAGAGGGCGAGGTCAGGCCGGAGGCCGAGTCCACGATCGTGGCAAAGGCGGGGTCGCCGGCGATCTCGATCGTGTAGGAGCCGGCCTGGGCCACACCGCTCCAGGTGAAGGTCGGCGTGGTGGAGACGTCGGTTGAACCGTCGGCCGGCGAGGAAAGGGTCGGCGCGGCCGGCGGGGCACTAAAGAGATTCAGGACGGAGGTGTCCTGATGGCCCGGCGAGCCGGAGCCGGTGCCGGAGACGGTGACGTTGTAGGTGCCCGGCGAGGAGGCCCCGGTGTTGCCGATGGTGAAGGTGCTGCTACCCGGCGGGGTGACCGGGTTGGGGTTGAAATCCTCGGTGGTGCCAGGCGGCCGGCCGCTGGAAGCCAGGCTGACCGGGTTGCCGTAGCCGTTGATCTGCCCCACATTGACCGTATAGACGGCATCGTTGGGCATGCAGACCTCCAGCGAGTCCGGAGTCAGGTCCAAGGTGAAATCGGGCGTGCCGCACTGGTCGAACTTGAAGGCGGCGACGCGGGTGTAGCCGCAGCAGCCGTACTCGGTGGTGAACCAGAAGGTGCAGTCGTCGCTGGGGTCCACCCCGATCCCGGCATAGTCGCCCCAACGCTCGTTGTTCGTCTTGGAGTTGGTCGCATCCCAGATGACGTTATCGTAGTAGGGCATCGTGCCCAGCGGGTCGGCGTCCAGGCGGCCCGAGTAATAGATCGAGGGATAGTAGGGCGCGTTCGTGCCGGTGCGGGTATAGCCTACGGCGATGTTGCCACTGCCGTCCATTGCCGCGCTGCAGACGCTCCGGTGCACCCCGGCCTCGCCCCCCAGGACGCCCTCCTGGTACATATACCAGCCGCTGCCCTCGTTGCGCATCTCGAACCAGTGCACACCGGCATGGTCGGTCCCGTCCACATCCTCGGCAAAACAGCCGACCAGCGTCTCGTAGGTGTCCCATTTGCGATATTGGAAGGGAAAGTGCAATGGCTCGCGGATTGGATCGATCTTTTGAGCAGTCCCCGGCTGCGGCATACAGTCCCAGTTGCCCGAGGTCCCACAGAGGGTGTGGTCGTACTCGGCGATCCTGACGTCGGCCACCTTGGTCAGGGTCGAATTGGAGGGGGTGTTCCAGTCCACCGCCAGTTCCCAGACCTCCATAATGTCGCAGGGTTCCGGGGAGCAGGAATAGCCGGAGTGGATTTCGGTGTCCACCGGTCGGGCAAAGATGCCCGGCGCGCCGTTCGGCGGGGGATTAGGGCCCTCGTGGGTGGCCGGCAGAGCCAACTGGAAGCCAAAACCGGGCAGGGTGCCGATGTCGAAACTCTGGTAGGAGGCCGCCTGGCCGTTGAGCATCTTTTGCCGTTCCAGGACGTGGACATAGCCGCCGTTGTTCACCCCGACGTAGTAACCGTCCCACCAGACGCCGTACTTGGGATAGTCCTGGTCGGTCCCGGCGGGGTTGAAACTGTAGGCGTACCAGGCCCCCAGCGGATCCGAGGTCTGCGAGACATAGACGCAGAGGTTGTCCACCGAAGTGTCGAACTCGGAGATCATCCAGCGGCCGGCCAGTTCGTCGTACTGGACGATCGGGTCACAAAAACCGTTGCTGCACGGGGCCCCAGGGGCCAGCGTCTCCATCAGGAACTGGGCCACCTGGGTACCGCTCTTGTCATAGATGGTGATCAGCGAGCCCCCGCCACTGTTGTCTCCCTGGATATAATAGTTTGGCCCGACGTCGCCGGTGTCGTCGGGCGGGGAGGAGCCAGAGGTATAGCCGGCAAAGTTGACCAGAGGGGTCTCAAAGCCGTCCGGGCTTGGTTCGGGCGCGCTCCGCTGCAGGTCCACCAGTGGGTTGCCGTGGGGCGGCATCTGGATATTCGGCCCGGCAAAGCCGTGGTTGTTGCGCGGGGCCATCTCCCGGTTCAGATTGGGCAGGTCCGGCTTGTAGGGGGGCAGGTCCCGCACGGCGCGGGTGAGGTAGGGGCCGTCCATCATGCCGACCTCGACCGGCCCGCCGGAGCGGGGCCGGCCGGCCTCATCCGGGGCGACGAACTGCCCCCCAGGGCCGGTCGAGCGGCTGTAGATCTGGCCCCCGCCTGCCCCATCGAGCCTTGGAAGGGCCAGAAGCGACGCGACGACCAGGAGAAGGGCCGTCGCCCCCGAAATCCTGCGTCTCAGGTTCATTCTACTTTCCTCCTGGCGAACAAAAAAACCGGACGTCGTCACGACTCCCGGTTGGACCACCAACTCCCCATGGCCTGTGCTTCCAGGCGCGGGCTATGCTGCATGTTTTATTATACATCCATCTGGGAAGGGTCGTCAATAGGAAAACAGTACTATTTTCCCTAGTACCCTTACCGGCTGCCCTCCTCAAAGTAGGGCCGGGTGAGTTCGACTGCCGCTGCAGCCGCCTCCTCCACCGAGGCCCGGCCGTAAAAGGCCCGCTCGATCTCCCGACTGGCCGTCTCCTCGATCGCCGCCCAGGTGCTCAGAATCGGCACGCGGCCCAGGTAAGGCACCGTGTCCAGCCAGACGCGGCTGCTGGCCGGGGGCAGGTCCGGGTCAAGAAAGGCCGGCGACTCGGCCACCTCCCGCAACGAGGGTACGGTGCGCCCTGTTTTGGCTAGGAGTCGCTGCCCCTCGGCCGAGGTGGCAAACTCGATAAAGGTCCAGGCCGCTGCCTTGTCCTCCGTCCGGGCGGCCATACAAAAGCCGTCGCTGTGGAGGATACCGGCCGGCCCTTTGGGGCCTCGCGGCAGGGGGGCCACGTCCCAACGGAAGGTGCGGATCGTCCGGTAGGTCGGCACCCCCCGGCGGCTGTTCAGGAGCATGCCCAGACGGCCGCTCAGGAAGCGACTCTCACTCGACTCGGCGGTCTCGGCCGTGGCATCAGGGACCACATGCTCCTCTACCTGCAAGGCCACAAACCAGCGGAACGCCTCCAACGCGGCCGGCTCGTCCAGCGTCAACCGCGTGGGCTGCGCCGGGTCGTCCACCAGCCGTCCCCCATTCTGCCAGATAAAGGGGGCCAGCCGCTGGAGGTTGGGTGAGACTCCCAGGCCGTACCGGTCCATCTGCCCATCGCCGTCCAGGTCGCGGGTGAGGGCACGGGCGGTAGCCAAAAAGTCGTCCCAGGTCCAGTTCGCCGCCGGGTAGGCCAGGTCAGCGGCGTCAAAGAGGTCCTGGTTGTAATAGACCACCAGGCTGGAGATGTTCTGGGGAATGCACCAGAGATGCCCGTCCAGGTAGAAGGAGTCGAGCGCCACGCTGTAAAACCCCTCCGCCTGGAGGTGTTCGCTTTCGGCCAGGTAGCCGTCCAGCGGCCCCAACCCTCCCTGGGAGGCAAAGGGGCCGAAGCGGCGATAGTTGAGCAAAAAGACATCCGGCGGCACGCCGGCGGAAAAGTCGGCCGCCAGCCGCTGCCGGTAATCTTCCTGGCCGGGGACGTGGCGCAGTTCGACCGAGATCTCGGGATGCGCCTCGGTAAAGGCGGCCACCAACTCCTGATAGGCGGCCAGTTCGGCCGGCTCGCCAAAGACCATGAACGAGATGCCCGGCCTTTCCCGTGGACCACAGCCGGGCAGTGCGGCCAGCAAGAGGAGCAACACGGCGAGTAGAAGCAGTCGTTTGTCCATTTTTACCTCCTATAACGGTTTTAGGTATACTACCGATAGTCGCCGGTTGGGGGAGGCCGAAGGAACTCCTTGAGCATGGTTTGCCCCCTGTAACGGGTTTATTCCCACCCCGGCCGGCGGCCCAAGGAGAGGTCCCGTAGGAAGAAGTGCTGTAGGAGGGCCACCAGAAGGAGCACCGGGAGGGTCATCAGGACGGCCGCGGCCATCAGCAGCGGTTCCGTGGTCACGTTCATCTGATGGAGCAGTTCCAGCGCCACCGGCATCGTGTAGAGGTCCGGGCGGTAGAGGTAGAGCACCGGGCCGGTAAAGTCGCTCCAAAAGAGGACAAAGGCGAGTATGGCGACGCCAACCGTGGTGGGGCGGGCCAGCGGCCGGCCGATCTGCCACCACAGCCGCCAGGGGCCGGCCCCTTCCAGGCGGGCAGCCTCGTAGAGTTCCTCCGGGATGCGTCGAAAGGCCCAGTAGTAGAGCAGGACAAGGAGAGGGGTGCCGCCGGCCGCGGCCGGCGCGATCAGCGCCCCCAACGAGTCCACCAGCCCCAGCCAGAGCAGGACGTGGTAGCGGTAGTGCCACACCGCCAGCGGAGGAATCATCAGGAGGACCACGGTGAGCAAGAGTAGCCGCCGCCGCCAGGGGGTACGCATGTGGGCAATGCCAAAGCCGGCCAGCGAGGCCGTCAGCAGGGTCAGCGGCACGGCCACCGCCACCACGACCAGGGAGTTTTGGATATAGTGGCCCAGGGGAAGGAGGGCAAAGATCTCCCGATAGTTCGACCAGGCCGGCTCCTGCGGCCACCATTCGATCGTGGCGGCCGGGGGCAGCCCGGCCGGCCGGAGCGAGGCTACCACGGCCCAAAAGAGCGGCAGGCAAAAGAGCACCGTCACGAGCAGGCCGGCAATGCTGCGCAGGAAAAAGTGCGCCCTAGCCCGCATCGCCACCTCCCCCGACCAGGTTCCAGATGCCAAAGACGAGCAGTCCGATCAGGCCGTAGATAAAGAGAATCACCGCCGAGGCCAGCCCCAGGTCGGAAAAATCAAAGGCCAGTTCGTAGACCAGCAGGGGGGCCAGGGTGGTGGCATAGTCGGGCCCACCGTAGGTCAGGATAAAGGTCGGGGTAAAGGTGTTCTGCAGGCTGACGAGCATATCGCGGAAGGTCAGGACCAGGAGCCAGGGGGAAAGGAGCGGCAGGGTGATTCGCCAAAAACACTGCCAGTTGCCGGCCCCGTCCACGCGGGCCAGGTCGTAGAACGATTGCGGGATGCTCTGCAGGCCGGCCAGGAGCACGACCACCCCCTCCCCGATCTGAAAGAGGGAAAGGAGCAGAATCGCCATCGGCGCGGCCTTGGGGTCGGCCAGCCAGTCCGGGGCGGGCAGGCCCAACCGGCGCAGGACGAGGTTCAGCGGGCCGGCGACGGGGTTGAGCAGCCACAGCCAGATCAGGGCATATGCCGCCTCGGGGATGATGGTGGGCAGGTAGACCGCCGCCCGGTAGAGGCCAAAAGGCCGGCGTCGCTCCTGCAGAAGCAACGCCAACAAGAGCGCACCCAGCAGGCGCAGTGGCACGGCCAGCAGGACAAAGAGGAGCGAGTTGTGCACGGCCAGACGAATCAGGGGCGACGCGAGCAGGCGGCGAAAGTTGCCCAGGCCGGCCCATGTCGGCGGGGCGATGGCGTGGTAGCGGGTAAAGGCCGTCCCCACCGTCAGCAGGGCCGGGATGCCGGTCAAAAGGAGCGTCCCCAGCAGAAAGGGCAGGGCAAAGAGCCCGATCTGCAGCCGGTCGGAATGCCTGCGCCAGTGCCGGACCAGCAAGGGAGGGACCGCTTTTCTGTCCACTGCATCATTCTCCAGGTCGCTCTACCGGTCGCTGCCATTATAGGGGCATTGGGGAAAAAAGGCAAAATCAGGGGGTGGGCGCCATTGTTGTAGGTGAAGGCCCCGTGGGGCGGCCTTTCCCGGCCGCCCGATGTGCTGGGGAAAAACTGTGGGGCGGCCTCTCCCGGCCGCCCGGTGTGGTGGGGGGAAACTGTGGGGCGGCCTTTCCGGCCGCCCGGTGTGCTGGGGAAACCAGACGGGCCGGAAAGCCCGTCCTCTACAGGAAGGGGGAGGGGCCCGGCA
>FWWM01009981.1_pt1 | contig 11389 bp, 10 predicted proteins | sample 2228351 | NCBI WGS metagenome assembly FWWM01 (sample SAMEA103939774, study PRJEB20133) | metagenome
ACTGTGGGTGGGGCGGATCAAGTCGCTGGCAACGGGGCGCCCGATCAGCGAGTTCGTGCTGGCCGACAGCCCGCCGCGGGTCAACCGGCTGCTGCTGGCGAGCGGCCGCGCCATCTCCACCTTCGGCGAGGACGAGGCCGGCGAGCTGTTCCTGGCCGATTACGGCCGGGGCGAGATCCTCCGCATCGACGGCAGCCCGGCGCCGGTGTTCACTGCCCGCTCGGTGGTCAACGCGGCGAGCTTCGCCGAGGGACTGGTCGCCGGCAGCGCCGCCGTCGTCTTTGTTGCGGGCGTGCGGGACCAGGAGGGTGTAGTGCAAGCCGCGGAGTTGCCGTTGCCCGACTCGTTGGGGGGCGTCACGGTCACCGTCGGCGGCATTCGCGCCCCGCTGTTTGCCGTAGCCAACGTCAACGGCGTCGAGCAGGTGAACTTCCAGGTCCCCTTCGAGCTGCATGGGCTCCGGTCGGCGCCGGTGGTGGTCACCCGCGAGGGCATCTCGAGCGAACCTGTCGAGGCGCCCGTGCTGGCGGAGCAGCCCGGCGTCTTCACGATCGACGGCCGCTCGGCGCTGGTGGTGCGGTATCCCGCCGCCACGCTGGTCTCAGCCGACAACCCGTTGCGAAGGGGCGAGTTCGCCTTCTTTTACGCCACCGGTCTGGGGCCCGTATCCAACAACCCGGGGACGGGCAAGCCTGGCCCGGCCCGCCCGCTGGCGGAGACCTTGCGGCGGCCCGAGGTCACCATCGGTGGCGTGCCGTGCGAGGTCACGTTCGCCGGGCTGGCCCCCGGCTTCGCCGGCGTCTATCAGGTCAACATCCTGGTCGCCGAGAACGTCCCTTCGGGGGAACCGGAGCTGGTGCTGATCCAAAACGCCGCAGCCGGCCCGCCGGTCGCCGTGCAGGTCGAGTAGCGGCCCCGCTCATCTTTCGACCTGCCGCCGATAGTTCATCGGTCAGGCGAACGGCCAGACGCGCTCGACGGTCTGGCTCAGGATCCAGCTCTTGTCCTCAGCGGTGAGAAAGTCCATCTCATCGCGCACCAGCGCCAGCGCCCGGCCGTAGCCGCAATGCCGTTCCACCAGCGGCCAGTCGCTGCCCCACATCAGCCGCTGCGGCCCGAAGGCGTCGTAGAGGGCCTTCACCTGCGGCCAGGTGTCCCGGTACGGATAGGGTTCCTTCGACAGCGACCAGGTGTGGGAGATCTTCACGAACACTTTCGGGTAGCGGGCCAGCGCGAGCAGCTTCTTGAGTTCCTCGGGCCGGTCCGGCGGGCAGTCCGCCATGTGATCAATAACCACCGTGAGGCCGGGAAACTTCTCGGCGAGCCGCGCCACGTCCGGCATGCGGGTGACCGGGGCCAGGACCGTCATCGGCACTCCCAGATCGAGGCAGCGCCGCCACAGCGGCGGCATCAGCGGCCCGCGGATCCAGTCGCCGGCGGCGTCGGCGCGGGGGCTGATGCGGACGCCCCGGAAGCCCTCCTCCTCAACCAGCCGCGAGAGATGGTCCGGCGCGGCCGCGTCCTCCGGATTGACCCGCGCCACGCCCTGAAAGATTCCCGGGTACTGTTTCAGAACCGCCGCTACGTAGCTGTTGTCCCACCGGTAGTGAATCACCTGGATAATCACAGTGCGGGCGACCCCGTTCGCGTTCATCAGCCCCAGCAGCATCTCCGGCGTTGCGTCTTCCTTGGGCGGGTTGGCGGTCTCTTTCGCCCACGGATAGCGGGGGTCGTTGACCCAAACGTGCACGTGCGGGTCGATGATCCGGTACGGCGCCGCCGGCAAGGCGCTCCCGGCGCCCAGCACGGCCACTCCGCCCAGCCATTGACGTCGCGTCCAGTCGGGCATGGGATTCCTCGAAGATATTTCAGCGGTATATGGGCTCCAGCCTCTCCCGGATGTAGTTGCGGCACCGGGTGAAGCTGTGCCTGGGGCTGACCGGCGTGTAGTGGTGGTCGATGCAGATCCAGCCTTTGTACCGATTCCGCTTCAGCACGCGGTGCAGGGCGGGAAAATCGAGCACGCCGTCGCCCAGGTCTTTGTTCGAGAGCATGAAGGTGGCGTTGTGGCTGCCGGCTTCGGCGACCTGGCCATTAGGCAGGCGCACGTCCTTGTCGGCGTAAGTGTACCGCACGTCGACGTAGTCCATGAAGATGAGGCGGTGGCCGTACTTTTCAAACAGGCCAACCACGTCGCAGCCGCCCAGATACAGGTGGATCGTGTCGGGGGCCCAATGGAAGCGCTGGGGGTCGGTGAGCGCCAGCATCTGCTCGACCTCGTCCTGGCTTTCGACGAGCTGGCCCTGGGAATGGTTGTGGAGTCCGGCCCGGATGCCGTACTCGGCGCACAACTCGCCCAGGCGGTTGTAAAACTCACAGGCCCGCCGCAGGTGCTCCCGGACGAGAACCTTGTTGACCCGGCGCGGCGAGAAGACCACCAGTTCGGTGGCGCCGAAGCGCTGGAGGAATCGGCAGGCCTCGCGGGCTGAGGCTTCGATTCTGGGATGCTGCGCTGGATCATCGGCCTGGCCTCCGAACGACAGCGTGGCGATGCGCAGGCCGCGCTGGGAGAGCTCTTTTTCAAGCACCGCCTCGCGCATGTTGTACTTCTCCAGCGAGCCGGGCCAGCCGGTGAGGCGGAAGCCGTCGAAGCCGGTGTCCCGGATCACGTCAAGCATCTCCGTGAAGCGGGCCGAGCCGTCCGCAGCCCACTGGGTGGAGGTCCACAGGAACATGCTGACCGCCCAGCGGATATTCGCTTCGGGGGCCTGCGCGGAAAGCCGATCGCGGAGCGCGGCCAGCCCCGCCATCACAGCGACAAATTCCCGGCGTTGCATCACGGCGCCTCGCGGTGAATATACACCCACCGCGGGTGCCGATGGCAACTCAGCGGTGCGGGGTGACCAGTGGGTCGGGGTAAACCGCGAGGTAGGTTTGCCGGACGATCGGTTCGGCGATGTCCCGCAGCTTCGTCCAGTGCAAGCTGCTGCCGAGCTCGCTGTCGGAGCCGGCGGCCATGGCTGAGCCGCCCCAGATTTTGACGTCGGGCCGGTCCTCGGCGGCCTGGAAGGCTTCAATCAGCAACGGGATCTGAAACGTGTCTTCGTCGTAGGGCGAGCCGCGAATGATGCTGTACGTGTAGCGCCCGTTGGGCCGCGCGCAGATCAGGCTGATCAGGTTCCGGTGGCCCTCCGAGGCCAGCACCAGGCGCGAGTTCGGATCGCCCTTTTCGTCCACGATGACGAAATCGTACGGCGAAGCGTAAAGGATCTCCGGCCGGACGGTAATCGGCGTCGTGCCCGCCCGCCCGTTCAACAGGTCGAGCAGGCGATCGCAAACCTGTCGGATCGTGTTCCTGACGATTTCCTCGTCGCGGTCGGTTTTGCCGAGCATGCGCTGCTGGCGGTAGGGTTCGAAGACCCACGTGAAGTGGTTGCGGACGAGCTCATCCAGCCGGACCGGATAGAGACCGCCGCAGACGTCGATCTTGTTGTTGTACTGCACGATCCAGCGCAGTAACGGGGTCCCTTCGGCCCGCTCCAGCAGCTCGTGGTACTCCAGCACGAACGTCGCCAGGCAGACGTCCTGGTCGGCGTTCCAGACGTAGACGTTAATCGGGCGCTGCTTCATCAGCCAGCGCTCCATCAAGCGGCCCTGACGCACGGCGATATAAGCCTGCATCGCCGCGCTCATCGAGGCTTCGCGAATGACCCCTGTGTGGTGGTCGAAATGCACGTAATGACCGATATGACCGGGTACGTCATCGATCACTTCCAGGGCGATCGAGTACTCGGGAGCTTCGCGTATGAAATCTCCCCAGCTCTCGAATCGCTTCCGGGCCACGTGCAATCGGATGTTTTTAAACAACTCGTCCATGTGTGGCCGTCGTTTCCGAGCATAGCATGTTGGCTCCGGTCTGTCGCCGGAACTGCTGCCGAAACTTCCAACCTCCCCTCGTTAACATTAGATGTCTGGATTTTGGGGTGGTTTCCGGCGGCCCTGGCTCCTCCGCAACTGGCCTGCCAGGAACCAGTTAGCGCGAGCCGGCGGCCCGCGGGGCGTACTTCGGCCGCACCAGCGCCAGATAGCACGCGATGCCGAGCGCCAGCCAGAAGCCGATCCCCGTGATCGGCGCGTCAAAGCTGCCCGTCTTCTCGACCAGCCACCCGGTCACCCACGGCGAAACAATCCCGGCCAAGTTCGCCGCCGTGTTCTGAATGCCCACCACCATGGCGATGCTGCCGCCCGGGATCAGCGTTTGCGTCAGCGCCCAGTAGTTGGCCGTCGCCAGGCCCAGCCCGCATAGGGAAAAGACCGCGAAGAACAGCATCACCGGTATCGAGTCCGTGAATGCGCCGATGGTCTGCGTCGCCGCCAGCACGAACCCCGCGATGGTGAAACCTTTGCGCACGTTGATGGCGTCGTAGCCGCGCCGGATCATCCAGTCGGCCGCACCCCCCGCCACCGCCGCCACCGCCGCCATCCCCGCAAACGCCACCCCGCCTGGGTAATCCCCCTTGCCGAAGCACCGGCGTGCGGCTTTCTGCCATGAGACGCAATGCATCTCGGTGATGGACATTCCGTGTTGTTCTTTGAAGTACGTCGGCATCCAGGTCATGCAGTAGTACACGAAATACATGTAACAGTACGTGCCGATGATGATGCCCCACATCACCGGGCTCCGCAGGATCTCCCCGGCTGTCACCCGCTGCATGTCGGCCGGAGCCTGCGCTGCCTGTTTCGGGCGCGGGCGGGCGGCAATATCGTCCTTTTTGACCCATAGCATCCACGGAACCAGCCAGATCAGGCTGGCCAACCCGATGATTACGAACATCGGCCGCCATCCCATTGCCGCCACCAAATAGGCGCAGACCGGCATGCCCAGCGCCGGGCCGATCTTCGTGCCGGTCATGTAAACTCCGACCGCCAGGCCCCGCTGCTTCTCTTCAAAGTGCATCCGGATGTAACGCATGCTGGCCGGGGTCACCACCGATTCGCCCATGCCCACCATCAGCCTGATGGCCACCAGCCCGGCCAGGCCGCCGACCAGGGCGGTCGAGGCGGAGGCCAGGCTCCAGAGCAGGAAGCCGATCAGGTAAGGGATCCGCACGCCGAAGCGGTCCACCAAAATCCCGGAAGGAATCTGCAACGCCGTGTAGGTCCAGAAGATGGCGGACATGGCCAGGCCCTGTTGGGTCTTGTCCCAGCCGAACTCACCCGCCATCGGCGGCAGGGCTACGCTCAGGTTGACGCGGTCGAAATAGGCGATGATCATCCCGAAACTCAACAGGACCACCACCGGCCACCGCATGGTGCTGACGGCTCGCTCCAGCCTCGCCGCCATCGCCCGCCGTTCCGTCTCTGCCATCACCATCACCCTTCCTGCCCTCGGCGCCGCCCACGCCGCGAACGAATAGACGATGACACACCTCGGACCCGGCCCGCAACCGGAGGCGCGTGTCGGATTTCTGTGCGCGCCCCCGTAACCTTCGCCGCCGCCGCCGCGAATACGATTTTGTGATACGGCCCCGGTGCGTACTGCCCTTACAATAGGGGATATGCCGGCTGGCGGCCCGGGGATGCGGACCAAGCGCGGTCTCGATGAGGAGGCCCTCAGAGACCTGATGGTCCGCTACCAGCAGGCCGATGCCCGCGGCGCCGATGAGTTGGTGCGCCACGTGACGCCCCTGTTGTTCGGGTTTCTGTCCGCATCAGCCCGGTCCCGGTCGGAAGCCGAAGATCTTGTGCAGGAATGCTGGCTCCGGATTCACAAGTCGCGCCACACCTACAGGCCCTCCGAGCCGCTGTTGCCCTGGATCTTCGCCATCGCCCGGCACACCGGCCTCGACGGCTACCGGCGGCGCCGGCGCATCGAGTCCCGCGAACTCCGGGTCGAGCAGATGCCGGAGAAAGCGCAGCAGCCGGAGACGCCCGGCGCGGGTCTGAAGGACGAACTCGCGCGCTGCCTGGATCAGCTCCCGCGCAGCCAGAAAGAGGTCGTCCTGATGTTGAAGGTCGCCGGCATGAGCCTCGACGAGGTGGCCCGGGCCACTTCTTCGACCGTCGGCTCGGTGAAGCAGAAGGCCCACCGGGCCTACCAAAAGCTGCGGCGTTTGCTCAGTGAGAGCGATGAGTACAGGCACAACAGCTAGCTGCCGCCGGACGGATGAATACCTCGACCGGGCCTTTGTGGGCGGTTGTGTGGAACTGCCGTCTGAGGTCCGTGCGCACCTCGAGGCATGCCCGCGCTGCGCGGCGCTGTTTCGCTGGGCGTCCTCCAGACAGCCGCTGCCCTGCACGTCCGCCGAGCTGGCGGGGCGCATCGCCGCTCGCCTCGCCGCCTCGCTGAAGCCGGTCAAGCCCCTGCCGCCGGCCACGGTCCTGGCCGGCCGGTTCGTGCTGATCTTCGGTCTTTTGGTCCTGTTGCTTACCGCCGTCGTGGGACGGGGGGGCGTCGAGAATATGGCCGCGGTGCAATTCGCCGCGGTGGGCGCGGTGCTCGGCGTGGCGGCCGCGTTTATGGCCTTCTCCCTGAGCTGGCAAATGATTCCCGGCCACTGCCAGCGGGCGCCGGCCCCGCTGCTGATCGGCGTCTTCGCCGCCGGCTTCTTTGCCGTCGTGGCGGCGATGTTTCCCTGGGAGATGCCGGGCCAAGTCTTTGGAGCCGGTTGGGGCTGTAGCGGCGCCGGGCTGGCGATGGCGCTGCCGGTCGGGCTGCTGCTGCTGATCTTGGCCCGCCGCGGCGCCCCGTTGTCGTATCCGACGCTCGGCGCCAGTCTCGGCGCCCTCGCTGGTTTGCTGGCGCTGACCGTGCTCCAGTTGAGCTGCCGCAACCAGAGCGCCGGCCATATCCTGCTGTGGCACGGCGCTGTCCTCGGCGTCTCGATCAGCGCCGGCTACCTGCTCGGTAGGCTCGCCGAACACTTCGCCGCCCGCCGCCCGCCGCTGTGAGCAGCTACCGGCCCTTTTTCAGGCCTCGACCTCTGATTCCCCTCTTGCCGTCTTGACTCGGATGGCGTATGCTGCGAGAGGGACGGGCCCGCACGTCTAGGGGGCTGTCCCAGGAGATGCCGGAGATGAAGCCGAGTGTGATCGCAGGGGTGGCTCTGCTCGGCGTTGGTGCGGCCATTCTGATGGCGGCCGACTTCTGGGAGAAGAAGAAATTCACCGAGTGGAGCGACAAAGAGGTCCAAAAAATGCTCACCAACTCGCCGTGGGCCCGAGCGGTGGATATCCCGCTCGCCGGCCCGAGTCTCGGCGGTGGTAGCCGCCGTGGCCGCGGCGGCATGGGGGGCGGTATGCCCGGCGGCGGCATGCCGGGCGGTATGGGTGGCGGCGGTATGGAAGGCGAAGGCGGCGGCATGGGCGGACGTGGCATGGGCGGCGGCATGGACGTGCCGCAGGCCGTGCCCACCATGCGCGTGCATGTCCGCTGGATGAGCGCCCTTCCCATGCGCCAGGCCGTCGCCCGCATGCGATTCGGCCCCGAGGCGGGCGCTTCTGCGGAGGCCGCCCGGCTGCTGAATTTCCAGGAACAACGCTATGTCGTCTCGGTCGCCGGGCTGCCGGGCCGGATGGCGCAGGCTGATCTGGAGAAGTTCAAAGAACTGGCCGCGCTCAAAATCAAAGGCAAGGAGCCGCTCCGCGCCAACCTCGTTCAGGGACAGCGGGAAGATAACCGCGTCAACCTTTATTTCTCATTCCCGAAAGCCCGGCAAGGCGGCTACGACATCACCCTGGCCGACAAGGAGGTGGAGTTCGAGCTCAAGCTGCGCGCGATGGAGATCAGCCGCAAGTTCAAGCTCAAAGAGATGGTCTACGGCGGCAAGTTGGAACTCTAGCCCCGGGCGCGCCCCCCCGCCAAGACCGCGGCCGCGGCGGGTTTCTATATACTCACTGAACATGAAGCTATACACATACCCCACTTGCGCCACCTCGAGGAAAGCGCGCAAGTTCCTGCTGGAGCGCAACGTCCGCTTCGACGAGGTCGACCTGAAGAACGGCTTGAGCGCCTCCGAACTCGACCGGCTCATCGGCAAGCGCGACCCCGCTCAGTTCTTCAATCCGCGGCACCCGCTCTACAAGGAGAAATCCGTGAAGACCAACCCGCCGGGCCGCGAGGAAACCATCCGCCTGCTGGCCGCCGAACCCCGCGCTATCCGCCGCCCGATGCTGGTGGCAGGTCGAAAGATCATCTTCGGCTTCGACGCGGTGGCCTATGAGGAGGTGATCTCATGAGACGGCGTTCCTTCCTGGGCGGCGCGGTCGCCGCGCCGCTGATGCCGATGGGGGCGCAGGTCGGCACTCAGCCGGCGATGAAGATCACCGACATCAAGGCGTTCCTGGTGCATACGGTCCCGGTGAGCGAGAACCAGCCCGGCGGCCGCAACTGGGTCTTCGTCAAAGTCGAGACCGATCAAGGCGTCCACGGCATCGGGGAAGCCTACTCCTGCGGGCCGGACGAGGCCACCCTGGCCGTCATCAAGGATTTCCGGAGCTGGCTCGTCGGCCAGGACCCGCGCAACATCGAGCACCTCTGGGCGACAATGTACAATTTCACCCGCTTCCCCGGCGGCTCGGTGGTCAACGCCGCCATCAGCGGCATCGAGCACGCCCTCTGGGACATCGCCGGCAAGGCCGCCGGGCTGCCGGTGTACATGCTCCTGGGCGGCAAGGTCCGCGACAAGGTCCGCGTCTACCAGAGCGCCGGCGGGGCCGAACCGTCCCAGGTCGCCGAGAACGCCCGGCGGCTCGTCGAGAAGTACGGCTACACGGCGGTGAAGATGTCTCCGCACATGCCGGACACCAATCGCCGCCGCTACAACTACGTCACCCGCATGGCCGGCGAGCGCGTTCGCGCCGTCCGGGAAGCGCTGGGGCCGGACATCGACATCGGCGTGGACATCCACGCCAAGTTCTTCGAGGTGCACCGCGCCGTCGAGCTCGCCCGCGCCATCGAGCCCTACAACCCGATGTGGCTGGAAGAGCCCATCCGGCCCGAGAACACCGACGCCATGCGCAAGCTTGCCGAGCGCGTCAACATCCCGCTGGCCAGCGGCGAGTGCAATTACACCAAGCACGAGTTCCGTGAGATCCTGGCAGCCCAGTGCCTGGACATCATCCAGCCGGACATCTGCGTCTGCGGGGGTTTGCTCGAGATGAAGAAGATCGCCGCGATGGCCGAAGCCTATTACGTCATGGTGGCCCCGCACAACCCGATGGGGCCGGTGGCGACCGCGGTGAACGTTCACTTCGCCGCCTGCACCCCGAACTTCAAGATCCTGGAGTACCGCCCCGACGACACCTCTCCGCGCAAGGACGTGCTCGAGGAGCCGCTGATGGTCAAGGACGGCTACATCCCCGTGCCCAACAAGCCCGGCTTCGGCATCGAGCTGAACGAAGAGGCGATCAAGAAGTTCCCGCCCCGGCCGTGGCGGCGGGGGTTCGACTTCCGCGAGGACGGTTCGGTGGCGTTTATCTGAGGTGTCATAAGCGAAACGTTGCGCCACATGCTGTAGACTGGCGGTGGGATGAGCGATCGGTCGCGTCGAAGGCTCTTGCAAGGGCTCGTTGGCCTGCTCGGCCGATCGCCGGCGGCCGCCACCCTGCCCCCGGTTCGCGCGCTGACGCGCGGGCCGAAGTTCCACTGGTTCGGCTACTACGACAAGAGCCAGTTCGACCCCGCCTCCCGCTACGTGCTCGGCATGGAGGTCGATTTCGAGCACCGGTCCCCGCGGCCGGACGACGTCGTCCGCGTGGGCATGGTGGACACCGCCGATGGCGACCGCTGGATCGAGCTCGGCACGAGCTGCGCCTGGAACTGGCAGCAGGGCTGCATGCTGCAATGGCTGCCGGGTTCGGCTGGCGAAGTTGTCTGGAACGACCGCCAAGAGGATCACTTCCTCTGCCGCATCCTCGACGTGCGCTCCGGCAAGCAGCGCACTCTGCCGGCGCCCATCTACGCCATCGACCCCAGCGGCCGCTGGGCCCTCACGACCGACTTCCGCCGCCTCCACGACACCCGCCCCGGTTACGGCTACGCCGGAATCCCCGACCCGAACGCCAAAAAGCCGGCGCCGGAGGACGCCGGCATCTGGAAGGTCGATCTCGCCACCGGGCGGCGCGAGTTGATCGTGTCGCTGGCCGAGGCGGCCCGGATTCCGTTCCCCCACGGCGACTGGACCGGGGCCAAGCACTGGTTCAACCACCTGCTGGTGTCGCCCGACGGTTCCCGGTTCATCTACCTGCATCGCTGGCGCGCGCCCGGCGACAAGAGCTTCTCCACGCGCATGTTCACGGCCGCGGCCGACGGCAGCGACCCGTACATCCTCGACCCCTACGGCAAAACATCGCACTTCATCTGGCGCGATCCCCAAACAGTGCTGGCTTGGGCGTGGCGCCCGTCCCATGGGCAGAAGTTCTACCTGTTTTTCGACCGCACGGACCGGGTCGAGGTGGTCGCCCCGGAGGTGATGACGGTGAACGGCCATTGCACCTATCTGCCGGGCAACCAGTGGATTCTCAACGACACCTACCCGGACAAGCAGCGGAACCAGCACGTCTACCTCTACGAGGTGGCGACAGGCCGGCGCGTGCCGCTCGGCTCCTTCCACTCGCCGCCGGAGTACACCGGCGAGTGGCGCTGCGACACCCACCCGCGCTCCAGCCCCGACGGCCGCAAAGTTTGCATCGACTCGCCGCATGACGGCGGCCGCCAGATGTACCTGATCGACATTGGGGAGATTGTGGGCTGAGGCGGGCGGCGGCTTTCGGCCCGGGGCGGAACGCACGAGGGGTCTTAATTGCAGGCGGCGAAAACGACGAGGGTGGTTTTTTGCGAATCGAAGCCAATTTGGGGGCGGCGGGCGGAACGCACGGGAGGTCTTAATTGCACACTGCGAAAACAGGATTGGGTGTTTTTTGGCGAAACGAAGCCAATTCTTGGTCCAGAGAGGGAGCGGGAACAGGAAGGGGGTTGTGTGGAGTGAGGCTGTCATCATACGGAAGGGCGGAGGCCCGGGCTACGGGCGGCGACTCCACCGGTATTGTACGATGCCGGTTGGCGAGCCGGCGGGCTGGGTGTCTGCAATTTGTTGGTTTTTGAGGGGTTGTGAATTTGCCGCGGTGGTGATCGGGGAAAAGTAGGCCGGGCGGTCGATGCCGCTCGGTTGCGGGGCAGAGCTGGTATGTTCGCTAGCGGCAATTGGCCAGCTATCCTCTGTTAAGTCTTCCTACGCAGTCGTCTTGGCGTAGAATGGAAGGTCTTCAGTTTCTATGAGCGTCTTCGATCTGCACGCGAGCGTGGTCCAAGACTACCGGCGGTATGTCCAGAGTTTTCTGTCGATTGCCGATGACCGGATTCGTCAGTTCGTTGAGAGGAAACTACTCG
>FWWM01013002.1_pt1 | contig 11386 bp, 10 predicted proteins | sample 2228351 | NCBI WGS metagenome assembly FWWM01 (sample SAMEA103939774, study PRJEB20133) | metagenome
GTGCTCAAGCGGTTCGAGGCCTACCCGTTCGACTTGTCCAAGTGGCAGTTCCTCGTGAAGTAAGGGGGAACGCCTCAGCATAGGTCGTAAAAGGAGGGCCGTCGGGTTCCGACGGCCCTTTTGTGTCGATTCCTTTCCGCCGCGATCCTCAAAAGGATCGGGGAGGTTTCATCGCGGCCGATGAGATGGGGACCAAGAGGTTGTTGACCCCCAGCGGTCATCGGCTTCATATTGCACAAGAGGCGCGGGCAGTGACCAACCGGCCGTCCCTGAGCCAAGGAGCCATTCTCTTTTGTGACCACGCCCTCCTTCCATGAGCGCCAGCAAGCTGATCTGGCCTGTCCGAAGGAGGGGAACCCGCTGGTGAAAAGATGTTGAAGCGTGGTACAGAAGCACGGAGTTTACTATCGTTAGCGGCCCAGCTCGTGGGCCAGGTGGTCCCAAGAGAGGCGCAAGGCCACGGGCCGGCCATGGGGACAACGCGCCGGCTCCTGGGTCCCCTTCCATTCCGCGATCAGCGCCTCCTGCTCGGCGGGCGAAAGGACCTCCCCTGCAGTGATGGCCGCAGCACAGGCCACCTCCCGCCAAAGCTCGATCAAAGGCTGCTCCCCCTCCAAGAGCCGATCGGCCACCGCCGCCACAGGCTCCATGAACCCCAGCCGCGCTTGGCGGTCGGCCAACGGTGCCGGCCAACCCCGCAGCAGAAACGCCCGTTCGCCGAACGGCTCCAACAAAACACCGATCCTCTGAAGTTGCCCCAGCGCCCGGCGCAAGGCCTCCGCCCGATCGAAAGGAACCTCAATCTGCACAGGCACCAAAAGCTCCTGGCTGGGGATCCCCTCCCCGTCCCGGTAGCGCTCAAAAAGCACCCGCTCGTGGGCCGCGTGCTGGTCCACGATCTCCAGCCCCTCCTCGCCTTCCACGAGGATAAAGCTGGCATGCACCTGGCCCAAAACCCGCCAGCCCCGCTCGTGAGAAGGGCGCTCCGGCCACAAGGGAGCTGGGGCAGGTCGGGCGCTGGGAGGAATGGCCGGTTGGACCTGGGCTCCGTGCGCAACGGGGGCCTTGAGGGCGGTGATGCCTGTGCCCAACGCGCGCAGGGCCGCCCGGCGCAGGAGGTCCATGGCCGCTGCTTCGTTGCGGAACCGCACCTCCTCCTTGCGGGGATGGACGTTCACGTCCACCGCCTGCGGGTCCACGTCGAGGTACACGAAGAACACGGGGTGCTGGCCCCGCGGCAGCCAGCGGGCGTAGGCCTGGGTGATCCCCACGCCGAGGTTCCCCAGCTTCACCGGCCGGCCGGAGAGGAAGAGGTGCTGATCCACCCGCGTGGGCCGGGCCCATTCCGGGGGCCCAAACCACGCCCGCAGACGGAAGCCCGGCTCTTCCATTTCCACCTCCAGCAGCCGGTGGGCCAACTCCCGACCATAGACTTGGGCGATGCGCTCCAGGGGAGTCCCCACCGCGGGGGCCTCCAGCATGGTGCGCTCTTCGGAAACCAAGGTGAACGCCACCAGGGGATGGGCGAGCACCAAGCGGCGCAGCACGCCCAAGGTGTGGCGGGCCTCGGAGGGGACACTGTCCAGAAACTGGCGCCGCGCCGGAACGTTGAAAAACAGGTCCCGTACTTCCACCGTGGTGCCCACAGCCCGGGCGCACGGTCGGTCCAGGACCACTTTTCCGCCCTCGAGGTACAGCTCGTGGCCCTCCTCGCGCTCGCGGGCCCGCGACACCAGCCGCGCCTTGGCCACGGCGCAAATGGCGGCCAGCGCCTCGCCGCGGAACCCCAGGGTGCGGATGTGCCGCAAGTCCTCCTCCGTGCGCAGCTTGCTTGTGGTGTGGCGCTCCACAGCCATCCGCAACTCCTCGGGGGTCATCCCGCAGCCATCGTCGCTGACCTGCAACAGGGCGATGCCCCCGCCGCGGAGCTCGACACGGATGCGGCCCGCTCCGGCGTCCAGGCTGTTTTCCACAAGCTCTTTGGCCACGGAGGCCGGCCGCTCCACCACCTCGCCCGCCGCGATTTTGCGCACCACGTCCTCGCTCAGTCGGTGAATGCGCATCTCGTCCCAAGCCTACTGCACGGGGCTTGCGGCCACCACTTGCCCCAGAGGCGGCCGTTTCGTAGGATGGTCCAAACCGAACGAAAGGGGGTGAAACGCTGTGTACACCGTATCGCAGCTGGTGAAGGTGCTTGGGCTCAGCACGGAAAACCAGGTGCGGAACCGAATGGAAGCCATACGGGATCTGTTGGCCGGCCACATCCGCCGCGGTCCCAACAATCAGGTCCTCCTCACCGACGAAGGGGTCACCCTGCTCAAGGACCTCCAGGCTTTGTACGAAACCGGATATACATTGACGCAAGCAGCTGAAGCTATGCGTCATAGAGCGCAAAGGGAAAAGTTTCAAAGTGAAAGAACAGTTGACCAAACTGGGCCAAGGTCGACGCCGCCGGCGCAGGGGTCCCCTGGTTGGGAGGCCCTCCTTCAGCACCTGATGGAGGACATGCGGCGGTTGGAGGAACGCGTGGCCGCCCTGGAACAAGCCCTGCGCGCGCAGAGACACATGGCCTGGTGGGAAGCGTGGCGGTGAGGACAATAGCCCAGGCCATGCCTTCCGGAGAGAAGCTCAGGCGGGTGAAGGCGGCCATTGCCGCCTCGCCGCGGCTGCGGGCCCTGTGGGTCTGCTCCAACATCACAGCGATCGATCGCCTGCACATCAACGACCACGGCCCCACCCACGTCCGCATCGTCATGCACATCGGCCTCAAACTCCTGGAGCTTCTGCACAGGGCCGGTGTGAAGCTGGGGGTGAGCGACCACGGCCTGGGGTACGAGGAGGCCCAGGTGGTGGTGGCCTTGGGCGCAGCCCTCCACGACGTCGGCCACGCCGTGCACCGCGAAAACCACGAGCTGTTTTCCCTCATTTTGGCCCCCAGCCTGGTGGACGAGCTTTTGCACGGCGTGTACGAGGAGCCCACCAAAACCGTGCTTTTGGCCGAGACCTTGCACGCCATCTGGGCCCATCAGGCCGAGGCTCGTCCCCTTACCGTGGAAGCTGGGATCCTCAAGGTGGCCGACGCATTGGACATGGAGAAGGGCCGCGCGCGCATCCCCTTCCAGCTGGGCAAGCCCACCATCCACAGCGTGTCCGCCCTGGCCATCGACAAGGTGGACATCCGCTCCGGCAAGGAAAAGCCGGTGCACATCCACGTGCGGATGACCAACTCCGCCGGCATCTTCCAGCTGGACAACCTCCTCAAGGAGAAGCTGGAGAACTCGGGCCTGCGGGACTACATCGAAGTGTCCGCGGAGATCGAGGGCGAGGAGAAGAAGATCATCGAGCGCTATGACCTGGTCTAACTTTTTGCCCGTTGATGCGCCGATGGACGCGGCAGGGTCGAAAGAAAACCCTTGCGGGCGTGTAAACAACGGACCCGTCGTTTACAAAAGCGGGGGGATCCCCGGTGGATAAGGCCATCGGCTATGCCCGGGTGTCCACAGAAGAGCAGGCGGCGGAGGGCGTGTCGTTGGCCGCCCAGGCCGAGCGCATCCGCGCCTATTGCCAACTAGCTCGGCTGGAGCTGGTGGACCTTGTGGCCGAAGAAGGCGTGAGCGCAGGACGGCCGCTGGCCGAACGCGAAGGCGGCCGCCGCCTTCTGGCCGCGGTGCAAAGCGGAGAAATCAAGCACGTGGTAGCCCTCAAATTGGACCGACTCTTTCGCGACGCCATCGATTGCCTCACCGTGGTGCGGGACTGGGACCGGGCCGGGGTGGCCCTGCACCTTGTCGACCAAGGCGGGCAGGCCATCAACACGCAGTCGGCCATGGGGCGGTTCTTCCTCACCATCATGGCCGGCGTGGCGGAGATGGAGCGCAATCTCATCGGGGAACGGACGAAACTGGCCCTGCGTTACAAGCGCAAGAACGGCAAGGTGTACGGGCCTGAGCCGTACGGGTACCGGCGGAACGGAGAAGACCTCATCCCTGTGGCGGAGGAACTGGAGGCGTTGGCGTTGATGCAGCGGCTGCGGGCCAAGGGCAAAAGCTACCGGGAGATTGCGGAGGAACTGCGCCGCCGCGGGGTGCCCACCAAAACCGGGGGCCGGTGGGAGGCCATGACCGTCAAGAAGATCCTCGATCGGGCCAACAAGCTTGCGGACTGAAACTGGTGCTAACGTACAGCCCAGCGGCTTGTCATCTACAATCGGGCCGATGCTGCGGTTGCTGCTCGAGCTGGGTTGCAAGGCCCTGAAGGCGCGCCGTGCTCTAATGGGTGTGCTTGTGGTCTGCTGGGGATTGCTTGTGGCTGGGCATTCAGTAGGGGGGCAGGTGGTGCTGCGGGGGGAACTGGGCTGGCAACGCATGGCGGTCCCTGGGGCGGTCAACCCGCTGGCCGTGACCGTGGAGAACAAAACGGGAAAAGTTCTCGCGGGGACGGTGGTGGGGCGGGGTGAGACGGGGTGGGGATGGCGTGGGCAGTCGGTCCATGTCGTGCGTTTTGGGGTCCTGCTCGCGCCCGGGGGAACCGGTCGGTACGTGGTTCCTTGGCCGTTGGAAGCCGGCCCCACCCGCCTGGTGCTCTCCCTGGAATCCGAAGGCCAGATTCTTGCTCAGTGGGAGGTGCCGGTGCAGCGGGTGCCCGGGAAAATGGTGGCCTGGATCGGCGTCGTGCCGGATGTGGAGTCCGCGGAACTGGCTGTGGCGTTGAGTCCTGAGGACCTCCCCGAAGATCCGCTGTTTTTGACTTGTTTTTCCCAGGTGGTGATCGGGCCAGGGGTAGCGGTATCCGCGGCCGCGCGGGCTGCGCTTGAGGCCTGGACAGCGTTTTTGGGCGGAGAGGTCGTGGGGATCCCCATGCCCCAGGCGGGAACGCCCGTGAGTTTCCAAGAGCTGAAGGCGCTGGGTGCGGCCCACCCACCGCGGCGGCCGCCCGCGGGCTTCCTCGTCCTTGGGGCCGTGATCTACGTCGTCCTGGTGGCGTACGTGTTTTCCTCTTGGGCGCGGGGGGAACGTTCTTGGGCCTTCGCTGGCCTATGGGCTACAGCTTTGTTCCTTTCCTTGTTTTATCCTGTTTTGTATGGAACGCCAGATCGGCTAATCTTTGTTAAAATCTCACTATGCAGAGCTGATGTTTCTAGGTTTAGCTTTGTTTTGTCCGCCGTGAGGAGCCTTGCGGAGGTCACTTGGGCCCTTCCCGGCCTATGGGTGGAAAGGGCTGTGGAACAAGTGGAGCGCGTGGTGGAGTGGGTGTGGACGCCCCAGGGGCCGGTGACCCGGATTGGCTTGGAACCAGGACAAACGCGCTACCTGTGGCGGTTGGACGCGCCTTGGACCGGACCGGGCCAAACCACGGAATTCTGGATGGGCAGCTGGGCCGACCTTTCGGTGCCCGTGCGCACGGTGTTGGGTATGCTGCGCAACGTGCTCCAACCCGGCGACCGGCTTGTCCTGCGCCAGGAGCTGGAACGTGAGCGACAAACCACGACTTACCGATATTTTGCGTTTTGGGAACCGACCCCCTAAGCCGAGGCTCAACACCGCGCTCATCACTTCGTACCAGGGTTTTGCCCTCCTGGTGGGGCTGTGCTTCGTGGCCGTGTTGGTTTGGCCTGAGACCGCGCCTTGGGGCTTGGTGGTGTTCATCCGCGGGCCGTTCCTGCTTCAGGCCACAGCGTTCTTGTTGGGGATTCTTGGCCTGCAGGTGGGGGAAGGGGAGTACGGGTACGGCGCGTGTTCGCCCGAGCGCCGGGTGGCGCGGCTGGCGGGCTTGGTGACCCTGGGCCTGGCGCTGGCCCTGCCTTTTCTCGTCATCCAGCGCGTCGAAGGGGGCCTTTCCTGGTCCCGCTTGGCTTTGACGTTGGGCTTTTTGCTCGCCTACGGACTGGCTTGGACGCTGGCGGGCTACGCGGCCAAAACCGTGGTCAAGCCCGATGGGGTGCGCTTCCTCACCAAGTACGGCCTCTTCTTGTTGATGGCCTTCTTGCCGACGCTCCCGAATCCTTTCCTCATCCTGGACGCCCTTTGGCACGGTAAGGCCGTGGGTCTGTGGGGGCTGGCACTTTATGCTGGGGTGGATATCTTCACCTCTGGAGCGTGGATATGGACCCGCAGGCGCTGTTGGCGGAAGTCCGGGCCTGGGTTCGGCTCCGCAACGGGCTAAGGGCCCTCCTGGTGGGGCTTGGGCTCCTCCTGGCGGGCGCTGTGGTGGCCCGTGGGCTGAGGTGGAACTTTCCTTGGACCACCGCCCCGCTGGGGTTGTTCGTGTGCGTGGCCCTGGGCTTTACCTGGCCCTTGCGGCGGTTGGCGTGGGTGTACCTCTGGGCCGGCCGGCGCCTGGGCTTGGGCGAACGGCTCGCCGCGTTGGATGTGCTCAACCGCCAGGGCATACGCGCGCTGATCGAACCGTTGCTGGAGGAGGTCGCCGCGCGGCCGTGGCAACCGTGGCGCCTGCTCGGCGGCCCCATAGAAGGCAGCGCTTTCGTTTTGGCCCTTGGATTGGCCGTGTTGTGGTTGGCGAACCCTTGGAAGCCGGTGGAACACCCGGGCGTTGTCGTTCCTGTGGTTGTGGAACCGTGGGAAAGCGCGGCCGCAGGTTCTGCACCGAGCAGTCCCACAACAGCCCTCCCGGGCTCCACGCCCATCTTGCCCCCTCCGGCAGGCGAATTTTCGTACCCCGGCGAGGCTTGGGAATACAGCCCCTATCAGGATCTGCTCGCCGCGATGCTGGGCTTAGGGGAGGTGGGCAGCTGGGACGAAACCCTCTTGGAGCGGGTGGCCCGCGAGGAAGGCCTCCTCCGTCGGCTGGCGGAGATGCTTAGCCGCATGACCACGCAGGGCTTAGACGCTGCGGAGCGGGCTGAGCTTTGGGACCTGGCCCAACAGGTGTCCCGGCCCGATCTGCGGTCCCGGTTGATGCAGGCGGTGGAACAGGGCGACGCCCAAGCTGCCCAACAAGCCGCCGAAGCCATCTCCGCCGTGCTGGAGGCCCGTGAACGCGCCGGCCGGCCCCCCGAACAAGGCTCCCCCGGGGAAGGAGGTGCTTCTCCCGGCACTGCAGATCAGCCCGCGGGTCCGGGAGCCCCTGACCAGGGAGAGGCCTACGGCTTCGTCGAAGGCCCCATCTCCGACGTCTTTCTGGACTTCGGAGACCGCCCAAGTTCGGAGGACACCGAGCGGCCCTTGCAGTTTGAGGAAGGCGGGGAGGTGGCGGGCACTGAGCCTGGAGAGCCCATTCTGCCCACAGGCGAAGGGGATTGGCCCACCCGTTGGGTTGGACCTGGGCTTCCCACCCAGTCCCTCCAAGGCGAAGGGCCCTCCCGCGCTTTTGTGGTCCCTGCCCTTCCCGGCGAGCCCGCGACGGCCGCCGTGGAGCCCGGAGCCCTCTCCCCCCAGGACGTGGAGCTTCTGTTGCGGGCGCGGGAAGTCCCGCCCGAGCTGCGCGACCTCGTGCGCCGCTATTTCCAGCTGATCAGCGGAGGTGGTTCGTGATCACCCGTCAGGACTTGAAGGAAGCCCAGGAGTCCTTCGCCCGGCTGCGGGAGAGCCTCCGGGGCACGATTGTGGGTCAGGAAAGTGTGATGGAAGTGGTGCTGTGGGCCTTGCTCGGTCGTGGGCACGTGCTGTTGGAAGGCGTTCCTGGGCTGGGGAAGACGCTGCTGGTGCGGGCCCTCTCCCGTGCCCTGGGCCTCTCCTTTTCCCGCATCCAGTTCACCCCGGACCTCATGCCCGCCGACATCGTGGGCACCAACGTGTTTTCCGGGGATGGGTTCCGGTTCATACCCGGGCCGGTGTTCGCCCATGTGGTCCTGGCCGACGAGATCAACCGCGCCACCCCCAAAACCCAGTCCGCCCTGTTGGAAGCCATGCAGGAGCGGCAGGCCACCGTGGGCAAAACCACCTACCCCTTGCCCGATCCGTTCATCGTGCTGGCCACACAAAACCCGATCGAAATGGAGGGCACCTATCCTTTGCCCGAGGCGCAGCTCGACCGCTTTATGTTTAAGGCCAAGGTGCTGTTCCCCAGCGAGCAAGAGCTGGTGGAGATCGTGCGCCGCAACACCGAAGGGGCGGGCCTTGTGCTGCCCGAACCCGTGCTCAACGAACAGGGCGTGCGGCAAGCCCAGGCCGTGGTGGGTGCGTTTCCCGTGCCTGAGCCCCTGATGAGCTACGCAGCGCGGCTGGTGTGGGCCACGCACCCCTCCGCGCCCAAAGCGCCCGAGCTCGTGCGCAAGTACGTGCAGTACGGGGCAAGCCCGCGGGGGAGCTTGGCGTTGGTCCTGGGGGCCAAGGCCCGGGCGTTTCTGGCCGGCCGCTACCATGTGGAGGTGGACGACGTTCGCGCCGCGGTCCAGCCGGCCCTCATCCACCGCCTGATCCTCAACTTCCGGGCCGAGGCCGAGGGCATCACCCCCGAACAGGTGCTGGAGCAGGTGTTGGAGGCCGTTTCTCCCCCGTGAGCGAGGCGTTGTTGACGGCGGAGGAGCTCAGGGCCCTGGCCCGGGCGCGGCTGTCGTTGCGTCGGCCCAAAGGCGCCTTGCCCGGAGGCCACCGGGCGCTGCGCCCGGGAACTTCCCTGGAGTTTGCCGACCACCGGCCCTACCAAGAAGGGGACGACTTCCGCCTCATCGATTGGGCGGTGTACGCCCGGCACCGCCGCCTGGTCACGAAAACCTTTGTGCGGGAGGTGGAAGCCCCGCTGTACCTTTTGGTGGACCGCAGCTCGTCCATGGGGCCGGGGAAGAAGCTCCGGTTTGCGGCCAAATTGGCGGCCGCCCTCGCCTTCGTGGCCTATCGCGACCAGGACCGATTTGCCGTGCACACGTTCGGGGAGAGCTGGGACAGGGGAGGCGAACCCCGGCGCGGCCGGCCTGCCCTGGTCCAAGCCTTTTCTGCGCTGAGCGCGCTGCAGCCGCAGGGCACCACCGACCTCAACTGCAGCCTGGTGGCGTGGAGCGAGCGGCATCCTGAGCCGGGGCTGTGCGTGGTCATTTCTGATTTCCTTGCCCCCAGCGGCTACCGTGAGGGGCTGGCCGCGTTGCGCTATGGCCGCCACACCGTGGCCGTGGTTCAAGTCCTGGGCGAGGAGGATCTCGATCCACCCCGCTTAGGTGAGGTGCGGCTTTTGGACGTAGAAACCCGGCGCGGGCTTTCCACGGTGGTGGGGGCGCGGGCTTGGCAGGCGTACCAGGAGGCCTTGCGGGCGTGGAACGCAGCGTTGGCCACGGCCTGCCGCGAACTGGGCATGGCCTACTTCTTGTTTTCGGCGTCCACGGCGGCGGTGGAGGCGGCGCTGACCGTGGTGTGGGGGTGGGGTCGGTGAGGTTCCTGTTTCCCTGGGCGTGGGCGTGGTCGGCGGCGGTGGTTGTGGTGGTGCTTTTGGCGTTGCTGCGCCGCCAGGAGCGGGAGTACCCCGTCTCGGCCCTGTTCTTGTGGGAAAGGATTCCACCCGATCCAGCGCGGCGCCTCGAGCGCCTGCGGCGCTGGTGGGATCCGCTTGTGCTCTTGCAGACCTCGATCGTGGTGTTGATCGCCTGGGCGTTGGCCCAGCCGGTGGTGTGGGCCCGCAAGCCCGCCGGCGCTTTGGCCATCGTGCTCGACGGTTCGGCGTCCATGGCCGCCTCCGGCCGTCCCGAGGAAGCCCTGAGCTTAGCGCGCAACCTTCTGAGCAACTCCGCTGGGCCATGGACCGTGGTCCTGTGGGCCGACCCTCCCCGCGTCCTGGTTCCCCCTACGTCCGACCGGGCCGAAGTGGAAGCAGGTTTGCGCGCTTTTGCACCCACCCTGGGTGGACGACCCCCCTTGGGCCAAGCTCTGGCCCTCCTCCCCGGCGCGTGGGATCAAATCGCCGTCATCACCGACGACCCCCCCGAGGCCGTGGGCGTGCAGGTGTACGCCTTGGAGCCCAAGGACAACCTGGCCCTCGTGGCCTTGGCCGTGCGGGCGGACCCTGACGGCACGGGCTACTCGGCCCTGGTGCGCGTGCGCAACGCCACAAGCCGCTTCCAGGACGTGCAAGTCTTGCTTCACACCGGCGTGGGGACCTTGGTGCAGTCCCGGCTGGTGGAGCCGCAGGAAGAGGAGACGCTGGTGTTTCGGCTGGGCGGGTTGAGCTCCACCTTGCGCGCGGAGCTTCTGCCCCGCGATGCCTTTCCTTGGGACAACGTGCGCTACTGGGCCTTGGCCGGGGGCGCTTTGCGTGTGCGCTGGCTGGGCTCGGAGGACCGCTACGTGTTGGCCGCCTTACAGGCCAGCTTGCCCGCAGAAGTGGTGCGCAGTGCACCGTGGGACCTCACGGTGGCTGTGCGGGCCAACCTTTCTGCCGCGCCACCAGGGCCTGTGCTCATGGTGGAGGCCAGCTCGCCCGAGGCTCCGCTTGCTGAGTCCGTGCCTGTCAGCGCCCTCCGCGGCGAGGCCAGTCCTCTCTTGCGCCACGTTGGGGTGGAGAACTTCCGCGCGGCCCAAGTACGGCCGGCCGCGTTGCCCGCCCAGGCCCAGGTTGTGCTGTGGGCCGACGAGCACCCGGCGGTGGCCGTGTGGGAGAGCCCCCAAGGCCGGCGGGCCCTCATTGCCCTCGACCTCGTCCGCTCCAACCTTCCCCTGCTTGTGGACTTTCCCGTGTTGGTGCGCAACCTGCTCGCCTGGCTCATGCCGTGGGAAGCCGCGCCCGCGTTCTCCGTGGGACAAGCCGTAACGCTGCCGGAAGGCGTGGAGGTCATAAGTCCTGCAGGGCCCAGGACAGGGATTTGGGTGCCGGACCGACCAGGCTTCTACGAGGTGAACCGAGCGGGCCGCAAGGAGACCTGGGCGGTGAACGTACCGGCGGAGGAGTCCCTGGTCACAGGTGCGCGGCCGGCTGTAGGGGAAGGGACAGCTCAAGCGGCGTGGACCCTGCGCGGGCTGGGGCCTTGGATCGCTCTGGCTGCGCTGGCCCTGTTGGTCGTTGAGTGGGGCTGGGCCCTCCGGAGGGGTGGGGGATGAGGTTCGCACAGCCGTGGGCGTTGTGGGCTCTGCTCCCGGTCGTGGGGTTGCTGGTCTTTTCGTTGCGGCGCGGCAGACCTTTGGCCGCAAGGGCCCTTACGCTGGCGCTGCTTGTGCTGGCGTTGGCCGAGCCCGAGCTGGCCCTGCGCCGAACCCAAGAAACCGTGGTGTTCTTGGTGGACCGGTCGGCCAGCGTGGGACAAGAAGCCGCGCGCACATTGGACATCCTCTTGCCTGAGGCGGAGCGCCGAGGTGCTCAAGTGGCCGTGATTGGTTTTGCGGGTTCGGCTCAGGTGGAGAGGTGGCCGGGATGGGCCAGCGTGCCCGGCGTGGGCCCCTCGTTGGATGCCACGTCGACGGACCTCGCCGCTGCGATGGACCTGGCCTTGGCGCTAGCTCCCCAAGCT
>FWWM01015870.1_pt1 | contig 11386 bp, 7 predicted proteins | sample 2228351 | NCBI WGS metagenome assembly FWWM01 (sample SAMEA103939774, study PRJEB20133) | metagenome
TCATGGCATACCCGCGGAGCAGCCGCGCTAGGCCGCAAATCCGCTCCGATTCGTGCGGGTTACGCTTGTGGGGCATCGCCGACGAGCCCTGATTCCCCTCGTCGAAGGGTTCCTCGGCTTCGCGGACCTCGGTTCGCTGCAGGAGGCGGATCTCCAGCGCCATCTTCTCCAGCGTGGCGCCGATACCCGCCAGTGTGCTCAAGAAAAACGCATGCCGGTCCCGCTGGACAATTTGTGTTGACACGGGAGCCGCCCGTAATCCGAGCGCTTCGCACACCTCTTCTTCGAGATCCAGGGGAACATGTGCGTGCGTTCCAACTGCGCCGGAGAGCTTGCCCACGGCCATGTCCACCCGTGCCAACTCCAGCCGGCGCCGGTGCCGGCGCAGCTCGTCAAACCAGACGGCAAGCTTCAGCCCGAATGTGGTCGGCTCGGCATGGACTCCGTGCGTGCGGCCGATCATGACGGTGTGCTTGTGGGCCACCGCCTTCTTGCCCACGGCCTCGATCAGCCGCTCAAGCTCCTGATCGAGCAGCTCACCGGCTTCCTTGACTTGAAGGGCCAAACCCGTGTCGACAACGTCTGAGCTGGTGAGACCGAGGTGGATGAATCGAGAAGCCTCGCCAACGGTTTCGCCGACTGCGCGGAGGAACGCAATCACGTCGTGGTCTGTCTCTCGCTCGATCTCTCGCATCCGGTTGAGATCGCAGCGGGCTTGCCGGATAGCCTCCATGGCCCAGCTCGGTATCCGTCCTCGCCGGTGCCACGCCTCACAGACGGCGATTTCTACCGCCAACCAGGCATCAATTTTCCGCTCGTCGCTCCAAACCGCGCCCATTGCCGGTCTGGTGTAGCGAACGATCACGCGTCCACATCCTTCCGTGTCATGGAGCCAATCCCGTGGTTCGCATGGCCGATCACGGCCCCGAGGAACCTACGTAAAGTATAGTCCACCCCGTTGCGTGCGGCGACTCGAATCAGTAGACTGGAACGCGGATGGCGAGGGGTTGTGACCATAGGGGGATCGATCTCTCAACGACGCACCGTAGTACGTAGCGCCAGGACTCGCAGGGAGGATGCGAGTTGACGAGGTGGGAGTTGATCGAACCTTTCGGCGGATGGCTCCCCGGCTAGGCACAGTCGTCATAGTCGGTACAAACGAACCGGGTAACTGGTCCACAAAATCCAACTAAAGTGCCATTATTCCCTCCCCCGTTTTTCCTATTCCCGTGCCATCCTGAAGTCAAGGGTGTCTGGTAAGGCGCGGCGCTCGCCTTCGCATGATGGGCGCTGCGTTGCCGTCGGGACACGTTCTGGTGAGCGAGGTTGCCAGCAGCGCAAGCGTTGAGCCCCGAACGAGCGCAACGCCGGCGTCGTGCTGGCCACCTGGCCGGTCCGCTGGAGGCATCGGCACATGTGTGGGATTTTTGGGTATGTTGGCGAGCAGATGCAGCTTGGTGATGCTGTGCTCCATGCCCTGAAGCGCCTCGAATACCGGGGATATGACTCCTGGGGCGTCGCAGTCGGCGTCAACGGCCACATCCAAGTGAGGAAGCAACCCGGCAAGATCGCCACGGCAAGCGTCGAACTTCCTCCATCCGACATTGGATTCGGGCACACCCGCTGGGCCACGCACGGCGGCGTCACTCAGGAGAATGCTCACCCCCATCTTGATTGCAGTGGCTGCATCGCCGTGATTCACAACGGCATCATCGAGAACTACCGCTCGCTCCGGGACGACCTCCTGGCGCGCGGCCATCGCTTTCGATCTGAAACGGACACCGAAGTGGTCGCTCACTTGCTGGAGGAAGCCACGGCTGACCCTTCCATCGACATCGCTCACGCGCTCGCCAGCGTCTTTGCGCGTCTTGAAGGCCTGAGCGCGATCATTGCCCTCGACTTGCGCAGCCGGTCACTGGTCGCCGCCAAAAATGTCTCACCGCTGGTCATTGGCGCTGGTCCACGAGGATATGCGATTGCCTCCGACGCGCTCGCTCTCAGCGGTCATGCGGAGGTTATCGCCTACCTTGAGGATCACCACCTCGTCCAGATGCACCGCTCCGGGTTGACGGTGTATGACCGGCGGACGATGGAGCCGGTATCCATTCAATTCGTACCGCTCACCGTGGCCAGACATGATGTCGAGCTAAACGGCTATCCCCATTTCATGGCTAAGGAAATGGCGGAGCAGCCGGATGTGCTCGACCGGCTCGTCACCGCCGGTGAGCCAGCTATCCGTGCGCTGGCGAAAGCCATCGAGGAGTCGTACGGCACCTTCTTCGTTGGCTGCGGGACAGCATCCTACGCGGCACTGAGCGGCGCCTACCTCTTCAGCCGGATCGCCGCGCGGCATGTGAACTTTGTCGTCGGCTCAGAATTCAAATACCATGAGCACTTCCTCACTCCGCGAAGCCTAGTTGTCGCACTCTCTCAGAGTGGCGAAACAGCCGATGTCATCGAGGCAATGATGGCGGCGCGGCGCAGGGGTGCGAGGCTTGGCGCGCTGGTGAACGTGCCTCAATCGACGCTCGATCGCATGGTGGATTTGCGGGTGCACCTGAACGCTGGACCCGAGCAATGTGTCTTGTCCACGAAGGCGTACACCGCGAAGGTCGCCGTCCTCCTGCTGACGGCGCACGCCATCCGTGGCTCCTTTGACGACGGCGCTGCGCTGGTCCGGCGCGCTGCTGAGGGGTTACGGTGGATGCTCGCCGACTCGTGGATCGATCGCGTGCGTGAGGTGGCAAGGACAATCTACCAGGCGGAGCACCTCTATATCATTGGACGCGGCCTATCCTACCCAACCGCGCTAGAAGCCGCGCTCAAAATCAAAGAAGTAAGCTATATTCATGCTGAGGGGTTCGCAGGCGGCGAGCTCAAACACGGCGTCATCGCCCTCATCGCTCCAGGCACGCCGTGCGTCGTCTACGCCCCGAACGATGAAACGCGTGCTGATATCTTGTCAGGAGCAATGGAGCTCAAGAGCCGCGGCGGCTATATCATTGGCATCGGTCCTACCTGCGATCCGGTCTTTGACGTCCACCTGCCGACGCCAGATGTCGGCGACGCGGCCCCGCTCGTCCAAGCGCTCCCGGCGCAGATGCTCGGGTATCACGCGGCGCTGCTCCGCGGCAATGACCCGGATAAGCCCCGCAACCTTGCGAAGAGCGTGACCGTGAAGTGACGACATCGGGACGAACGCCAGTCTACGTTGACACGCACGCGCATCTTGACGATGGGCAGTTTGAACGCGATCTCGACGAGGTGCTCGCGGCTGCGTCCGCTGCTGGCGTCCGCCATGTCATCAATATTGGCTATCGCCCTGCTCGCTGGGCGACGACAATAGCCCTGGCCCGGCGCCGGACCGATGTGTCCTTTACCCTTGGCATGCATCCCCATCACGCGGATGAATGGTCGCCTGGGGTCGCGCAGCAGCTTGAGGCAACGGCGGCCGAGGAGCGGCCCGTCGCAATCGGCGAGATCGGCCTTGACTATTTCCGAGATCGTTCCCAACGCTCTGCCCAGCGGCGGGCCTTCGCTGAGCAGCTCCTCATCGCGTTCCGGTTGGGGCTGCCGGTTGTGCTGCACTTGCGCGGAGATGTCGAGCAGGACCTGCGGGCTGTTCTTTCATGCGGCCCGCCGGTCCGCGCTGTCTTTCACAGCTTTGATGGCTCCAGCGAGCTCGCGGCATTCGTTCTCGACCGTGGCGATATCGTTGGGGTTGGAGGATTGCTCACCCGGCCATCACAGCAGCACTTGCGAGACATCATCCGCAACGTCCCACTTGACCGGATCGTGCTCGAGACGGATTCGCCGTATCTCACCCCGGCCGGTGTCCCCGGCCGGCGCAACTCACCAGCCAATATCCCGCACATCGCCTTGGCATTGGCGACCCTCAAAGCTATCCCGGTCTCGGACGTGGCTGCCCAAACGACCAGCACCGCAGTGAGCGTGTTCGGGCTCCCCCAGTCGCTCACAGCACATCAGCCAGGAGGAAGGTGATGACGGTACCGACCGCAAGCATCCTGCTGGCAACGAGCAATCCCGGCAAGATTGCTGAGTTTCGCAAGCTCCTGCCGGACACCGTGCGCGTTGTGTCCCTGGATGAGCTCGGCATCGTGCTCCCTCCCGAGACCGGACAGACATTTGCCGAAAACGCCATTGCCAAGGCCATGGCCGCCGCCCAGCAAGCGGGCATGCTGGCGATCGCCGACGATTCAGGTCTTGAAGTCGACATTCTCAATGGAGCGCCGGGCGTTCGCTCGGCGCGGTACTCCGGCTATCCGGGAAACGATGAGGCCAACCGGGCACGGCTCCTTGCTGAGCTCAGCGGTGTTCCGCCAGAGAAGCGAACGGCGCGGTTTCGCTGTGTGGTGGCGCTGGCTTCTCCAGACGAGCTGATCGCGTGGGAGGAAGGTGTCTGCGAGGGATCCATCGCGGAAGCACCAGCCGGTCAATTTGGCTTTGGGTACGATCCGATCTTCTTGCTACCGGACGGAAGGACGATGGCCGAGCTTCCACCCGAAGAGAAAAATATGATCAGTCACCGCGCCCGGGCCTATCAGGCGATTCGCCCAGCGCTCATCCTGGCACTGGAAGGCTCGACGAAGATAGCATCGTGAGGAAGGCAATGGGTCCGCGAATGGCAAAGCGCGCGACCGCGACATCCATCATCGCAAGCTCGTTTTCCGACTGGCGTGCGGCGGCAATGGCTGCCGGCATTCGGCCGATCATCCTCGTCGCTGGCTCGCGCGGGAAAACGACCGTGATCCGGATGCTCGACGCGATGTTCCGGGCGGCTGGCTTGCGCACGGCAATCTGGACAGATCTTGGCGTTGAGATTGAGGGCGTGCGGCAACGGGGCGAGCTCGTTCCGTGGTCGCGCGTCCACGGCTTGCTTGATCACGGTCGCCTTGACGTCGCAATTCAAGAACTCGACTGGCTGACGATCCCGACCCACGGCCTGCAGCCGGAAGGGTTTCCGCTTGTGGTAGTAACAAATGTCTGCGCAAACCGCGAGGCATGCCTGATCCACGACGAAGCCAAGCTAGCGATTCAGTCACTGCCTCACGTGCTCGCCTCGGCTCACCGGCAGGGTCTTGTCGTACTCAATGGCGAGGATTTTGCCGTCGCAGGTGACGAGGTTCCTCGCGAGCGCCCGGAGATCCTGACAGCGCTGAGCAAGGATACACCGCTGGTGAAAAACCGGCTCGCCGCCGGCGATGTCGCTGCCTGGGTCGAAGGTGGGGCGCTGGTAATCGGCGATGCTTCAGCGCCAGTAGCCATCTGCAGGGCGGTAGATCTGCACTTCGCGCTGGACGGCGCAGCCGGTTTTCAAGTCCACAACGCCTTGAGCGCCGCTGCCGCGGCAATCGCGTGCGGCTTGCCATCTCATCTCGTGGGTGGGGCCCTCCAGTCTTACCGCCCATCGCCGTTGCGCTCGCCAGGGTCGTTCAATCGCATTGATTTGCGTGGCATCACGGTTGTGGTTGGACGCCCCGAGCCGTCGTGGTTTTTGAGGCCGGTGATTCGCTCACTGCGCGATCGCAACCGGCTCATCACCGTGGTAGGTCGCCTGGAGGATGTGCCAGAATCCGATGTGGCAGAGGTCGGAAGACTCATCGGACGAGCGAGCGCGGCGGTTCTGCTTCATTCAGAGCAACTGGATCAGCGGCGGGCCTCCATCCTGCGCGGTGGCATCGCCCTCAATGAAGTCCCTCCGCCGATCGTGCATACAACAACTGAGCGCCGCGCACTCACGCGAGCCTTGGAGATCGCTCGCCCAGGCGACGGGATGCTTATTCTCGCCAATCGTCCGGTTCCGATCCTGAGGGCACTGCTTCGAGCGGTCGATACTTCGCGCCAGCCGCCAGAGCTCGCAGCTGACTAAACCTTCGCTCAGACAGGCCGGATGATGTCCCGCACAACGAACCAAGAGGTCGCGGAGCTCCTCGATCGCTTTGCCCGGCTGCTGGAGATCGGCGGCGAAAACCCATTTCGCGTACGGGCGTATCAACGCGCGGCCGAGGCGATTCGGCATCACCCTGAGCCTGTCTCGGCTCTGGCCGAATCTGGCCGCCTCCATGAAATCCCCGGCGTCGGCGAGGGGATCGCCAGCGTCATCAAGGAGTTCATTGCCACGGGCACCGTGCAGGCAATGAACGAGCTTGAGCGCCGAGTGCCGCCGACGCTCCTGGAGGTCACAGCAATTCCAGGCGTCGGCCCGAAGACAGCCGCGCGTCTCCACAAGGAACTGGGAATCGTCGATGTTGCCGGCTTGGAGGCGGCAGTCGCGGAAGGACGCATCCGTTCTCTCCCCGGCATGTCAGCAAAGATCGAGGCAAAGATCGCAGCCGGCATCGCCGCGCTGCGCCGCCGGACCGGCCGTCACCGGCTCGGCACCGTCCTCCCCATTGGCAGGCAATTTGTGAGCGATCTCCAGCAGATGATGCCCACTGGCACACAGCTCAGCCTGGCCGGAAGTGTTCGGCGAATGCTGGAAACCGTCGGCGATCTCGACCTGGTCATCGGCACCGGTGAGCCGGAGCAGGCCATGAACCTGATCGAGCGACATCCGTGGGCGGCTCAGGTCTTTCAGCGGACAGGCACGCTGCTATCACTGCGCCTCACACCCGGCGTGCGAGCGGATATCGTGTTCGCTCCGCCCGAAGCATTTGGCACGGCCTTGGTCCAGGCTACTGGCTCGGAGGCGCATCTGAAGCTCCTCGGTCAATTGCCGGTATGCCCTACCGAGTCCGAGGTGTATGCCCATTTTGGGCTCCCGTGGATTCCGCCCGAGCTGCGACAAGGCTTGGACGAGCTTGAGCTCGCGCGGTCAGGTCGGCTGAGCTCACTGGTCACCGCGCCGGACATCCTGGGTGAGTTTCACGCCCACACGGAATGGAGCGACGGAGCGCTATCCGTCCTGGATATGGCCCAAGCGGCCAAAGCTCATGGGTACCGGTTTCTTGGCATCTCCGATCACACGAAGAGCCTGGGTGTCGCTCGCGGACTAGACGCCGAGCGCGTGCGGGCACAGCGCCAAGAGATCATGCAGGCGAACGAGCTTACCGGAATTCGGGTTTTTGCCAGCGCCGAAATCGAAGTCTCGCGCGATGGCCGGCTCGACTTTGACGATAGTGTGCTCGCCGATCTCGACGTGGCCATCGCCTCCCTTCATGTCGGGCTCAATCAGCCCAGAGACGAGCTGACGGCACGGTTGATACGCGTCCTGGAGAATCCTCACATCGATATCATTGCCCATCCGAGCGGACGGTTGATCGAGCAACGCGAAGGCGGCGACTTCGATTGGGAACGGGTCTTCGAAACGGCTGCGCGCACGGGCACGGCACTGGAGATCAATGCGGACCCTGCGCGCCTCGATCTCGATGCCGCGCACGCTCGGCAGGCGCTCGCCGCCGGTTGCCTGCTCACAATCAATTGCGACGCGCATCATCCCGACGGTTGGTCCATGCTGGAGTACGGCGTAGCCGTTGCCAGGCGCGCGGGCGCCACCCCTGATCGTGTCCTCAACTGCTGGCCGGTCGAAAAAATCGAAGCCTGGCTCCGCCAGCGCGGATCGGCGTGATCCCCCTTATGAGGCCAACCGCTCCTCGTGATCTTCGCAGACTTTAAAGTGCTGCGGCCCGAGCACGTCCCGCAGTGCCGCCTCTAGCTCCGGATTCCAATCGACGCGCCGGGAGCGGCTGCGCAATTTCACCACTCCGCGTGACGTTGGCACATGGAGCACAACCTCGTCATCTCCCTCATAATGCACGAGGAGCTCGTAGAGGTTCTGCATGATTTGCCGCTCATGCTCCAGCGTTGGCGCCTCCGGCAGCCGGAGATGGACCACCCGCCGAGGCTTCGCCTTGCGGCGGCCAACAGCAATCTCTGACGTCGCCGATTCGCAGATGAGCTGAAGTTGGTCACCCCGGCGGTCAACTTTCGCTATGGCTTCGACGATCTGATCCGTATTCCACAGCTCAGCGTGCCGCTCATAGACATCCGGAAACGCCACCAGCTCAACAGATCCCGTCAGGTCCTCCAGTTCGACGATCGCCATTGTCCGGTTCGTCTTGGTTGGCACACGCCGGACGCCAGTGATCATTGCGACAACTTTGACCTTCTCGCCCTGCGCCTTCTCCGCGAGCGCCACTAGTGGGGTAACGCCGTCTAATCCAGCTGCGACCACCTCCTTCAGCGGGTGATCGCTGAGATAGAAGCCGATGAGCTCCTTCTCCCACGCCAGCAGCTGCCTGCGCGGGATTTCCCGAGTCTCCGCAATGATTCGAGGCGCAGTCGCGACCGCGACGCTGCCGCCAAGGTCGAACAGTCCCATCTGGCCGCGCGCTGCCGCCTTCTGCCGCTGCTGCCCTGCCGCAATCGCTGGCTCCAGTGCAGCAATGACCCATGACCGGGGTGAAGGAGGTGGCCCAAAGCAATCGAGCGCCCCGCATTTCGCCAGGCACTCCACGGCACGCTTGGAGACCGAGGACCAGTCGATAGATTCACAGAAGGTCTCCAAGTCCGGGAACCGGCCGCGTGGCTGCTGCGAGCGCGCTTCAAGAATCGCTCGGACGGCCCCGTGCCCTACGTTCTTGACGGCCGCCAGTCCAAACCGGACCGCTTCCTTACCATCCGGCGTCACCTCGACCGTAAACTCCAGATCGCTCGCGTTGATGTCCGGGGGCAATACCTCAATGCCGGCCCGCCGGCATTCCAGCACGTTGACGACGATCTTTTCAGCGTTGCCGATCTCTGTCGAAAGAATTGCCGCCATGAACTCGACGGGGAAGTTGGCTTTCAGATACGCCGTTTGCGCGGCAATCACTGCGTAGGCTGCCGAGTGGGCCTTGTTGAAGCCATAACCGGCGAACCGCTCGATCATGTCCCAGATCTCGCCGGCCAGCTCTTTCGTTAGGCCATGCTCGACGCAGCCGTCGATGAACCTACCCCGGTATTTCGCCATCTCCTCAGGCAGCTTCTTGCCCATCGCCTTGCGCAGACCATCGCCCTCGGCCATCGAAAAGCCAGCCAGCACATTGGCAATCTGCATGATCTGCTCTTGGTACAGCGCAATCCCATAGGTCTCCTTCAGAATCGGCTCAAGGTCGGGGTGCATGTATTCGATGGGGGTGCGCCCGTGCTTACGGGATATGTAGTCTGGAGCCATCTCCATCGGCCCGGGCCGGATCAGCGCCATCAGCGCGATGAGGTCCTCGAAACACGCTGGCGCAACGTCGATCGTCATCCGGGTGGTCATCCCACCTTCCAACTGGAAGATGCCAACCGTCTCGCCACGGCGCAGCAGCTCATACGTCTTTGGGTCGTCCAGCGGAATCGTCTCCAAGGACAAATCAGGTTGCTTGCGCCGCGCCAGCTCGACGGCCTTGCCGAGGACGGTCAGCGTGCTCAGCCCGAGGAAATCCATCTTGAGCAGGCCAATATCCTCCAGCCTGGTCATCGGGTACTGGGTCGTAATCTCGCCCTCGCTCTTGCCACCCGCGCGCTGCAACGGGACATGCTCGACCAGCGGATCTCGCGAAATGACCACACCGGCCGCGTGGGTCGACGAGTGCCGCGCGATACCCTCGACCTTCCGCGCCGAATCAATCAGCTCCCGTACGACACTATCCGACTCATACAGTGCCCGAAGCTCCGGAACCTTCTCCAGCGCGCTATCAATCGTTACTCCAGGTCCTGACGGAATCAGCTTCGCGACGCGATCCGTTTCAGCAAAGGACAAACCCATCGCCCGGCCAACGTCCCGCACCGAAGCCTTGGCCGCCATCGTCCCGAACGTGACAATCTGGGCGACCCGGTCATCACCGTATTTCCGCACGACATAGTCAATGACTTCATTCCGCCGGTCGTCAGCGAAATCAATATCAATGTCGGGCATCGTAATCCGGGAAGGATTGAGGAAGCGCTCAAAGATGAGACCATACTTCAGGGGATCGAGCGCCGTGATGCCCAACGCGTAGGTAACGATGCTCCCCGCGGCCGAGCCGCGTCCCGGACCAACCAGAATCCCATGATCCTTCGCAAATTTCACAAAGTCCCAGACGACGAGGAAGTAGTTGGTAAAGCCCATGCGCTTGATCACATCGAGCTCATAGGCAAGCCGCGCCCCGACTTCGCCCTGGTCGTGTCCGTATCGCTGCTTGACGCCCTCACGGCACAAGTGCTCCAGATACGTGTCTGGAGTGAACCCCTCTGGCACCTCAAAATGCGGCAGGTGATAGCCCTTGAATCCCAGGTCGAGCGTGCACATTTCCGCGATCCGGATCGTGTTGCTCAGGGCCTCAGGCACATCACGGAACACTAGGGCCATCTCGTCCGGCCCCTTGAAATACAACTGGTTGGTTTCAGATTTCAGGCGCTTCGGATCTTTGAGCGTGCTGTTCGTTTGGATGCAGACAAGCAGATCCTGGTACGGCGCGTCCTCCTCGTGGCAATAGTGCACATCGTTCGTGGCCACGAGCGGCAGGTTGAGGCGCTGGGCCAGCGCAATCAGCTCCCGATTCGTTTCCCGCTGTTCCTTCAACCCGTGATCTTGAATCTCGATGAAAAAACGGCCTGGCCCGAAAATCTCGGCCAGCTTGCCCGCATACTCGCGCGCCTTCTCCGGCTGGTTGTGAAGGAAGTTGTTGGCCACCGGCCCGCCAAGACACGCCGAGGTCGCAATCAATCCCTCCCGGCATTCCTGCAGCCAGTCGAGATCAATCCGCGGGCGATAGTAGTACCCCTTCAGGCTGGCCCACGTGGCTAGCTTCAGGAGGTTCCGGTAACCAGCATCATTCTCGGCCAGGAGCAAGAGGTGGTAGGACTTTCGCTCTTTCTCCGTCGCCTTTCCCTCGGCCAGATACGCCTCCATGCCAATGATGGGATGAAGACCGGCTTTCGTGGCGGCCTTGTACCAGTCCATCGCGGCGTACATCACGCCGTGGTCAGTCACCGCCAGGTGTTGCATGCCGAGAGCTTTTGCGCGGGCGATGTACTCATCGATGCGGCCCATGCCGTCGAGGAGTGAATACTCGGTGTGCAGGTGCAAATGAACGAAGTCCGCGTGCGACATCACGCCAAATTACCGCCTCGCCGGCGGGCGCAGCAAGCATGAGATGTTCACCGCGAACCCGCGCGGTCGTCAGGCTCCCGGCTCCGGCGCCGGGCGGCGGGCGAAAATATCCTCGTAGGCGTATATCGTGGCCGCGGTCACCACCGGCACCGCCACGAAAAAACCGATCCCGCAGGCGAGCAAGCCCGCCAGCAGGATCAGCGTGGAAACCAGGCAAAACCCCAGGGTTGGCCAGAACAGGCGGTTGACCACCTTCCGGCACACCTCCATCGCCGGCCAGAAATCCAGCCGGTATTCCAGAATCAA
>FWWM01015871.1_pt1 | contig 11386 bp, 5 predicted proteins | sample 2228351 | NCBI WGS metagenome assembly FWWM01 (sample SAMEA103939774, study PRJEB20133) | metagenome
ATATAATTTTCTTCTTTGCAACTCTTAACTTATTGGCACAGCAATCACCACCAAAAACTGTTGATTATGTTGATTTAAAAAAGTATGCCGGGCTCTGGTATGAAATTGCAAAAATTCCAAATCGTTTTCAAAAACATTGTGTTAAAGAAACAACTGCAAAATACACTTTGAAAGAAAATGGTGAAATTGAAGTTGTCAATTCCTGTATTGATGATAAAGGAAAGCCCGACAAGACTGAGGGAATTGCAAGAGTGGTTGATAAAAAATCAAATGCAAAACTTGAAGTAAGCTTTTTCAGTATTCTTGGCTGGCGACCAATTTGGGGAGATTACTGGATAATCGGACTTGATGAAAACTATCAGTGGGCTATTGTTGGTACACCAAGCAGAAAATACGGATGGATACTTGCCAGAACTCCAAAACTAAGTAACGATATAATGGAAAAGATTAATCAAATCTTAGTTAATCAGGGATATGATCCTGAAAAGTTTGAGATGAGTGGATATTGAATTCTTTTATTTTATTCTGACCTATATGCAATTTTAATATCAATTAACTGATTATAAGCAATATGTATAAATAAGCTCACTGCTTTACTATTCTTCCTTGTAAAAATCATCCAGTGTTTGCGCAAAACTTTGAATATTCGCAAAGTCTGGCTCATCTGATCAAACAGAAAAGTTATATTTCTGAGTGATTTTAATTCTTCCATAATTACGCGCCCCACACTTTATCAATAACCCGTTTTATTTTTTCTTCGTAGGTTTTGATAATCGCGCGGCAGCTCTCGATGACTTTGCGTTCGGATTCGATACGGGTTTATATAATAATTTTTTATTTTGTTAAATATTTCAATCTTCTAATATCAAAAGCTTTAAGCGTACCTTCAAGAATATCGGATGCATGCTTGTTAATCTCCTGATTTTCAATTGCTCCTGATTTAAATTCAAATGTATTATTATTCTTTTTATCAATGGTAACATAAATTATTTGTTCTGCATCTCCTACCACTGCAAGATTGGGATTGTGAGTAACCATAATTATTTGTCTTTGTTTTTTTGCGTAAGAATTAAAGTGACGTAATATTTTATACACGCTTTCGTTATCAAGATTTTCTTCTGGTTGATCTATGATTAATGGAATATCATCTTTATCCAATAATAAGTAAAATACAATTAACAATGCTCCTTTTTCACCAGGAGAAAGTTGCGAAATATCTTTATCGCCTAAAGTTAGTTTGTATTCTGGAATGATATAATTTAGTGAAAATAAGTAATTATAAAATTCCAACCATTTATCTTCTTTAATTATTTGATCCTTTATAAAACGTCTCTTGTCTTTTTCTTTCTCAATGTTTTCTCTTTTATCTTCTTCTAAATACTCAATAAATGATTTCATCAATGAAATAAATTCATCTTTATCATTCAAGTTTTTATTTTTAACTAATGAAATTAGAATTTCTTTACCCTCATCTTCACCATAAAAGCTACCTTTCTTGTTTTGATTTATGTACTTTAAAAATTCATCATAAAAATTCGTATCAATTTTTAATGCAACATCAATACTTATTTTATATTCTCCAAGAATGTTTTGAAATTCAGAAATCTTTTTATTAGCACTCTCGTTAAACTCTTTATATATATCTAAAAATCCTTTTTTAATATCATAAATTTGTTTACATATTTCTAATCTTTGAGTTCTGAGAATTTCAATTTCTGAGTTTAGTTTTTTTTCAATAAACTTTAATTCAGTCTTTAACCAATTTAAACTGTCTTGTGTTTGTTCATCACCGTCTATCTCTTTCTTTTTATCTTCCCACTTTTTCAAATCTTCTAAATATTTCTGGTATTTCTTTTGTGGTTCAGAGATCTTTGATTTTAACTCATTAATTTTTCTTTCAATTTCCTCTTTTTTAACTAATAAACTAACTTGCTTTGCATTATTTCTTTCAGCTTCATCAGTAATATTCACTATTTCTGATGGCGAACTAAGTTTCTTCCCTAATGATTTGTATTCATCATTTAAATCAGTTACTTTACTTTCTAAAACACCATATTTTATATTGATCGTTATTAATTCTTTAATACTTAAGCCGTTTTGATTTAATATGTCTTTTTTACTTTCCAGAAAAGAATTAATGCTTTGTTCAAAGTCTTTTAATTCATTTTTTATTTTGCTTAATTCTTCAATTGATAATAAAATATTCTGTCGTTTCTTTTTTGTTTCTTCTATTTCAATATCAACTTTTTTTAAATCTTCGTTAAGTTTCTCTATATCACTTTGTAAATTTATTAATTCTTCACTTATATTTGGATCATCTTTCGGATTAGGAACCTCTTTGGGTTTGTTTTTCTTATGTTCATCAAGCTCCTTTTCTTTTAATTTCTTTTTTTCCTCAATAGTTTGTTTATAAGAAGGATGTAATTTCCTCTCAAGTTCAATAATTTTTTTATTTAGTTCATTTAGACTATTTTCTTTTTTTTCAATTTGTTTTTCGCCTTGATCTTTTTTATAGTTAGTTATCTCTTCAAAACTCTTTTTTCCCAACCTTTGTTCTTCTGGAATATATGAGAAAACAATTTGTTCGATAGTTTTATTAAATTCATATAATTCTAAATTATTAGTCAATTTTTCAAAAAAACTTTGTGGTAAGTATCTAACTCTCTCAGGCGAATTTTTATCAGTTGGCTCATTTAATCTTTTGGTAATTACATCATTTTCTGATACCCAGGAAAGAGTTGCTTCAAAATTACCTGCCAAATTATCTTTAAGAAATCTATCTTTCTTAAGGAATGAGAATTCTTCATATAAATGACTATTTCCACATAATGCAATTATGTCTGCAAGAGCACTTTTCCCACTTCCTCTATTACCAATAATTGCCACCATGCCTGGATTAAGTGGAATATCTATTTTTTTAAACCAGGTTCCCTTTTCACCATTATAACCATCAATCCATTTTACATTGATTGTTTTTATAAATTTTGTTTTATTTTCTCTAACTCTTTTTAATAAAGTCTGTTCATCTCCTATAAATACTCTTTCCTCAGGTTCGTAAATAATTTGTCTTAATCCTTCAAAGGTTGGGTCGGCTTTGATCCAGGTAAAACAATTGCCAAGTTTTTTATCCAAATCATTAAAACTGTGACAATCAGAAGCAAGTAAAACAGGTTTTGGTGGCAAATTATATCGACTACGACCAGGGATTTTATTCAAATAAAAATCAACATTATCTTTATTGCCAAAGAAAGCATGACAAATTTTATCTAACTCTTTGGCATATTCCGCTCCTCTACCATCATTTGCATGTGGCCTTAAAGAACCATAACCATTCACAACGCCTATAATGAGATAATTCTCTGAAGTAAAATCACTTTCTAATTGTTTTTTTAAATCCTCTATTCGAACCATTGCTTTATCATATCCAACTTCATTTAAATTGTTATCATTGCAATATTTATTCGTTAAATTGATATTATCTGTTGAGACAAGTTTTAATCTTGTAAAAAACTCCTTTAAATTATTTTCTGACAAGTCTGGCGAAAATAAAACATGAATTTGAATATGTTCATTTCTACTGTTTTTTGAATCAATCCTAAATTCTACATTTGGGATAAATGTTTTATCAGATTCTGGATAAATCTTATTGAATTTCTTCTTAAATTCGAAAAATGTATCGACATTGAAATAGTCAGTAATTCCAAAAACCTTTATATCTGAATTATTTAATACTTCACAAAAATTGTATAAGCAATCATCTGGATTTCCATAACTGTTATTAAGCTTAGTAAATGGTGTATGCACATGCAAATCCCATTTTCTCCATTCAGAACCTTTTGGATACATAGCTATTTCCTCCTTTGCTTTATTCTAAATTATTTTACTCCCCCCACACGCTATCAATCACTCGCTTTATTTTTTCTTCGTATGTTTTGATAAGCTCATTACAGCCGTCGATAATTTTTCGCTCAGCTTCGATACGGGCAACAATCCGCTCCTGAACGGAGAGAGGGGGGAGGGGGATAGTACGACTTTTTACAAATTTAAGATTTGCCATTTTGAAATCACCTAATCTTTTAAATTCATTATATAAAGTCTGAGAAACAAAAAAAAGATAAATCGAATTTAAGTTTTCAAAGTTCTTTGGATATAAACCTGCAATATTTTGATTTGTTGCTGATTTAAATTTTAATAATCCTGTTTTACCAATGGTTGCTCCTACGAGAGCAATTAAGGTTGTATTTACTTCAAATATTTTTGCTGAAGAATTATTTAGACCTAATTCTGTAATAAACTCTTCTGATTCATAAATTTCTTTATCCTTACATACAGTTGAACCAACCCAAGGTATATTGCCACCCCAATATTCTTTAACAAGTCTTGAAGGTGTTCCTCCTGATTTAATCTCACACACCTCCCCCAGCTTCACCATTGGCCAGCCGTCTTTGAGGTTGTCTTTTTCTTCGGGGTGAGTTTCAAGATAGGCTTTGAGTTCCTCCTCCAGATATCCTTCCAAATCGGGCTTCCAGCTTTCTATCACCTGCTTGCAGCCATCAATAAGCTTCTGATAGTCCTCTATCTCGGCAACTATCTCCTGCTGAACGGAAAGAGGAGGGAGGGGGATGAGGAGGTTTTCAATTTCAGTTAATTTCAATGATGGATAATTTTGGTCTGTTGTTATGTTTCTAGCATCTACCTTTAATAACATCAAGAAAATAAAATTAGATAATACATCATTTCTCTTAGGGTAAATTGTTGCTAAATGACTAGAAACATAACCATCAACACCTAAGATAGCCCTATGGTTAAGAAAAGTAGAAGCACCACTTTTAGGAAATAAAATAGTTCCTTTTTTAAATAATTTAAGTTTTTTTATACCTTCTTCATTGAGATAATCTTTACATTTAGTTAAATTATTGTTATATGTTCTTTTGCTACATCAGACGTTCAAAAAAAAGGGTATTTCCCATTAATAAAATATTTATCTTCTTGAGGAGCAGAATCTCCCGAACTAACTTCACACACCTTCCCCAGCTTCACCATTGGCCATTTCTGGTGTTTGAGTATTTCTGGGGTGCGGTAGCGGTCGGCAGTGAGGTTGTATTCGCCATTTTCGGCTAACTTCTCTTTCTTCACCAGTAAAGCACTGCAAGGCTTCCCCTCAACTTCAAAATTTTTGTTTTCCAGAATAGCCTGTTTGTATTCTTTTAAAAGTTGCAAAGCATCAGGCAAATCGTTTTTATCAATAGGTCGGCGTTGGGCTCCGAGGTCATAGCCATCGTTTTCTATCTTTACAAAAAGAATACTATCGGTTTTTTTAGTAATTTGTCTGTCCATCAAGAGAATAGAGGTTTTCACTCCAGAATAGGGTTGAAACACTCCAGCCGGTAGCGAAACAACCGCATAAAGATAATTTTCTACCAGCATCTTACGTAGTTGCTTATAAGCTTTGGCACTCTGGAATATAATACCCTCTGGCACAATTACCGCAGCTCTGCCATTAGGGGTTAGGTGTTCGGCAATGTAATCCACAAAAAGCACTTCGCTACGGTTACTCTGCACACTAAAGCGTTTGTGTGGTTTTATTCCTCCCTTCGGGGTCATAAATGGAGGATTGGCAAGGATTACATCGGCATATTCATTCCATCTATCTTCGCTGGTTAGGGTGTCGTACTCGTAAATTTGGGGCTGTACAAATCCGTGCAAATACAAATTCACAAGCGATAGTCGCACCATATCTGGCGAAATATCGTATCCTTTGAAATTGGAAAGTAATCTTTTTCGTTCTTCTACGGTAAGAAGCTCTCCTTTAGCATTGCCGTTTTTTGTTTTATCCTTAGAATTTTGCCTGAGTATATATTTATAGGCAGAGATTAAAAATCCGGCAGTTCCGCAGGCAGGGTCTAAAATTGTTTCATGCTTTTGAGGGTCAATTATCTCCACCATAAAATCAATGATATGTCTTGGGGTACGAAATTGTCCTGCATCGCCCTGGCTACCTAAAACCGAAAGGAGATACTCAAAAGCATCACCTAATCTTTCTGAATGATCATAAGAAAATTCATTTATTGTTTTTAGAAATAGTTTCAAAGTCTCAGGGTCACGGTATGGCAGATAAGCATTCTTGAAAATGTCTCTGAATAATTGAGGGAGGTTCGGGTTTTGATTGAGTTTTACAATCGCTTCTGCATAAAGACTGAGCATTTCATAGCCGCCAATGCGGGGGTCAAAAATCCTGCTCCAAGAGTAGCGTTCATAATCGCCTGTAAAAAAGCTCCGTTTCCCGCCCAGTTCAACTGCTTCCCTGTCCATATCATCCATAAACTTATATATAAGAGCAATTGTAATCTGCTCCACCTGACTTTTAGGGTCGGGGACTTTGCCGACAAGTATATCGCGGGCAGTATCAATTCTTCGTTTGGTTTCACTGTCTAACAAAACCACCTCTGTTTATTTATCACTTAAGTCGAAATTTTTTCTTTTTTTCTACACATTTTAGAAATATGTCGAAAATTTCTTGTTTTTTCGACAAATGTTAAAGATGTGTCTAATTTGTTTTTTCAACATGTTGAGAAATACTCTTTTCTCTTATCATTTTTATAAACTCAAAAAATAATCCCTGATTTTTTTTGCTATAAGTTTTCTTCTTAAAACTAAAAAGTCCTCATATTCTGACGCTGTCATTTCCATTATTTCCTTTGGTACACAGTTCATTCTAAGATTTTCTAAAAGTTCTTCTTCTGTAGATATACCGGTTATTTTATTTTTTGCATTATCATTACAAATTTGTTCCATAATTAAATCAAAATATTCTTTTGGTGGTTTATTGCCAATTTTAATATTTATTTCCTGTTGCATATAGACATAGTTTGCAATTTGATTGTATTGATTTTTGTTATAATGATTCTTTTTTAAATAGTCTTTGGGGAATAGATGGTGAACATCGCCTTTATCAGTTATTAAATCACTCACTAAAATGTCTCTGGATAAAAATCCTTTATCTTTTGCTTTAACTTGTGAAGCTAAGAAAACATTAAAATAGGGACTACTTGCCACAGAAGTTTCTAAACTTTGCGGCAGCGAATAGTTCCAGAAAGCTTCGGATAATTCTGCTTCTTCCCGTTCTTTAAGTATTTCATGAAAAGGTCTTTGAGAGATTTGTTTGATATCAAAATCAAAAGTGCTTTCGGGTGAACCTGAATATCTACCCGTTAATATTGTATAAACTAACCAACGTCTTACAAAATGTTCAATATCAACAGAATTATAATTAAGATCTTTGAGTTTTAGATAAACGATATATGCAAAATTTAATGCATTTTGTGAGCGAATTAATTCTGAAGAAATAAAGCCAGCAGATTTAACTATCATCACAAATCGCTTAAAGTTGGTTTCATTAATAAAGTCTAACACTCCTTCTTTTAGCAATTTAAATGATTTTGTGGCAATATCTTCCTCAAATGTACGAGTTTCAAAATTTCTTCCGGACAATAAACTTACCAGATCGGCAAGTCTTCCTCTTTCGAATTTAGAAGTAAAAGCGACACGTATAACATCCGTATATTCTGGATCATAAAGGTCACCATTTTCATCTTGAAGCCAATGCATTTTTGAAAAATATTCTGATTCAGCAAAATCTCTATCATTATCTTTAATAAGCTGGTAAAATTCTGGGGAAACCGCAAGATGACAAAAATAATCTATTGCTTTCCTAAGCTGATTTCCTCCATGCTCTGAATCAGATGCTATTTTACTCATTGCAAAGTCTGCCTGACTAAGCACTACACCTTTAGAATTAATACGAATAAAAATTTCTGTTACCGTCTCAATATCAAGGTCTGAAGAGAGTTCTATTAAACCAATTTGTTTTTTAGGGATGTTAACAAGTCGGGTTATAGCTTGTTCTATTTGTTCTTCGTTTGCATCAGGATTATTACTTAAATATTCTTTAACAATTTTTATTATACTTCCATTTATGACCTGTGCAATATCAGGTAACCATCTTTTATCTTTTAAAATTGCCGGGTTTTGAACTTCAAATTTTTCTTCAATAGGGTTAAAGGCAATTTTAATTTTTGCCCTTTGATATGATTTATTTATTATATACTCGCCAAGTATGGCAGCAGTTAATGCTGTAACCCTCTGTTGTCCATCAATTAATATTTTCTTACCTTCACTAGTTTTCCCATCCTTCAACATAACATTAGGATTTTTCCAAGCAATTAAATATCCAACGGGATAACCTTGATATAAACTATCCATTAAATCACGAACTTTGGAGCTATCCCATACAAAGGGTCTCTGAATTTCCGGGATAGCTATTTCTTTTGCTTTGACCCAGGATAATACTGTTTCAATTAAATGTTGGTTTACAGAATATTTTTGCATGATTAAATCTCCTTTTAAGCCACAAATTTATTCAAAGGTACATAATCTTTAATGTATTCAGGAATAGCTTTTCTTAATTCAGCTGGCAATTTTTTATAAGCCTCTCCGTAAGGTGAAATATTTAGTAAGGCAAAATTCTTATTATCTACAATAGCTCTGAATTCAGCATCAAGAATGTATGCCTTGAAAACAGTCCTGGCATAATTAAAATATTCTTCTTTTGGTAAATATCTGCTATCAAACTTATCAAACTCTTCATCCAATAGTTCATTTTTTGTCTTGAAATAGGGAATCAAGCCGAATATTTTTTCAATGATTTCCCTCATAGAAACACGACGATCTATCTGGATAGATGAACGGAGTTTCTCAAGAGTAAAATACTCCTCAGGCTTATCAAGAATATGTTTTTCAAGATATTCCATCAGTTCATCCCATTTGCCTGCTTCTGCCTGTTCTTTCAACACGGGGTGATCAATGATTGTTTTTTCAAATTTCTCGAAATACATTCGGTCAATCTTCATACCGTCAAAACCGACAACTTTTTCTGCAACTGTTAATATTGTGTCAGACCTTGTTGATTCATAACCCGAAGGTGATGGAGGAGTTTCCGTACCATCTCCGCCGTTACCTGTTTTTGGCAGTTTAAGCACTTCATCATAATTAAACTTCTCTTCAAAATATTCGCAGTTGGCAAAGAAGTCAAACATCTTGAAATTTTCTTTTTGCTTTTCTCCGAGTTGATTTTTTAATTGTAGGTCAATAATGTCTGTACTGAAATTATATTTTCTTGTGCCTCTTCCTTTAATCTGAATAAAATCAGTTGGCGAAAAGATTGGCCTCATCAGGCAAAGGTTAAGTATATCGGGACAGTCATAACCTGTGGTCATCATTCCAACTGTTACACAAACACGGGTTTTACTTGTTTTGTATGATGGATTAAAATTCCCACTTCCGGAAAGCTTGTTGTTTGTAAAATTAATCGTAAACTGCTGAGCATCGGGAATTCGTGATGTAACTTGTATAGCAAAATCCGATTGGTACTTCTCTGGAAACATTTGGTGTGCCATTTCATTTAGAATCTGTGTGACTTTCGCAGCGTGATTTTGAGAAACACAAAATACAATAGTTTTTCCAATCTCACCACTTATCGGGTCTCTGTAGGCATTTTCTAAAAATGCTCTGCAAAAAGCTTTATTTGTATTTTCTGAAAAAAACTTTTTCTCAAAATCCGTATGGATATAAGTTTCTTCAACATCTTCACCCTCATCGTTTTGTATGATAACCGAATATCCCTGATCAGAAAGTAGCTGTGTTGTTATTTCTGTTCTTGCATCAACAACAACAGGGTTTACAAGAAAACCGTCCCTGACTCCATCTACAAGTGAATAGCGGAAGGTAGGCTCGCCATTTTCACAACCAAATGTTTTATAGGTGTCCAGTAATATTCTTCGCTCGAGCTGGCGAGGGTCGTTCTCACCGAGAAGTGAAACATCAATATGTTTCAGATAATCTTTCGGAGTTGCAGTTAAACCGAGTTTATAGCCAATAAAAAACTCAAAAACCGCTCTACTGTTTCCGCCAATACTGCGATGAGCTTCATCTGAAATAACAAGGTCAAAATCATCAGGTTTGAACAATCTTTTATATCGGTTTTTTGATAAAAAAGTTTGAACAGTTGATACGACTATTTCTGCCTTTCGCCAATCATCCGGGTTTTCTTTGTAAATAACCGTCTTATAATCATTTTTAAGATAAGAGACGAATGCTTTATATGCCTGGTCTTCAAGTTCCAGCCTGTCTACTAAAAATAAAACCCGTCGTGCATTTCCTGTACGGAGAAATAATTTAATTACCGCAGCAGACACTAAAGTTTTTCCTGTGCCTGTAGCCATTTCAAAAAGAAAGCGGTCTTTGCCTTCTTTAACAGCATTTTGAATAGACTTTATTGCTTGAACTTGATATCTTCTTAAAAATCGCAGTTTATTTTGTTCAATGTAGTTTTGTCGGTTTTGTTCATTGATATATGAAGGGTCTTTATAATAATCTGGTTTTTGAGTCAGTACAATGTAATCATCGGTTATGATTTCATTAACTAATCTGTTCCTATCTGGTTTAAAATCAGAATATCCTTTTACACTTTCAGGTGAGGGGAATCTACTTATAATATGAGGATTACCTCTTTCCAGATCCCAGAAATAGTGAATGTTTCCATTAGAAAGAATTATAAAACGGCAATTTTGTGAAATCGCATAACGACGGGCTTGTTCTTTACCAAAGAGAGGGTTTTTATCTTCAGCTTTTGCTTCTAATACAATGACTGGAAAACCTTGCTCATCAAGAAGCAGGAAATCTATGAAACCATTGCTGGTTTTTTCAAAATTTTCACCAAGCTCATTAAATTTTTCATCTGTTAATCTGACATTATTTTCGAGCAAAATATTTGCTTTACCATTTTCATCATCAAAGAAACGCCAACCAACTTCTTCAAGAAGTTTATTGATTTTAATCCGGGCTTTTGCTTCTTTCTCTGCCATATTTAGGTTTTCTGAAAATGTATCACATTTAAATCTTATTGCTCTTTTACCCCCTTGAAAGGCATCCTTCTTTGTACTGAGCTAGCCAAATGTATTTAATATCAAGTCATTTTCCCATTGAATATTTTAAAACTCTGTCTTTCAAATAATTGATTATCAGCTTTGTTAATATAAAAACAATTAATCAAACTTATTGCGGAGAAACTACCTTAAACAAATCTTAAGCTCGTACTAAGTTAAATTTAAAAAATCCTCCCGGAGTTTTTAGTAATATCATTTGTTCACAATGAGCGTAGCTTAGCTTAGTGAAGTATTCTCACTGCTTAAGTTTTACAAATTGTTAATCCAAAATCATTGGTGCGCCTGGTCCGACTGGAATTCCAAGAATAAACCACTGGATAAAAAGCATTGTCCAGATTATAAAAAACACAAATGTGTAAGGAAGCATTGTTGCAATCAGTGTT
>FWWM01015873.1_pt1 | contig 11385 bp, 9 predicted proteins | sample 2228351 | NCBI WGS metagenome assembly FWWM01 (sample SAMEA103939774, study PRJEB20133) | metagenome
GCCTCGTCCGCCAGCGCGGCGGCGATTCGGCCCCGGTCCCACGCAACAAGCTCATCGCGGGTCCCGGGGTCAACGAGCAGCGTGATGTCGGTCGAGCCTCCTGCCCCCTCGCGCACCGGTTTGCGCACGCGCAGCGACTCGCGCCGCCTCGCCCGCTTCTCGCGGTAAAGGATGTATGCCTTGGCGGTCCGGGCATGGCCGCTCTCAATCAGGACCTTCTCAACTGCGTCCTGAATCTCCTCCACCTTAGGCACATGGTCGCCGCGCAGCTCAATCAGGTAGCGGCGAACCTGTTCGGCCAGGCTCTGCGCCAACGCCCGGTCTTCGCCGCCGACCGAACGGGCCGCTTTGAAAATCGCGGCAGTAATCTTCTCTTGGTCAAAGGGTACGGTTGAGCCGTCGCGCTTCTGAACGTAGCGCAAGCGGACCGTACCCGGTGCTCGGGCCTCAGCCTTCTTGTGGACTTCGTTGTCCGGTTGTTCCAATGCTTCCCCCGCTTTCTAGGTTTTTGAGCTCTTCGACGAACTTCTCTGGAGTGTCGAACTGACGGTAAACTGATGCGAAGCGCACATAGGCAACCGGGTCGAGCTTGCGAAGCTCGGTCAGAACCAAGCCGCCCAGCTCGACCGAACTGACCTCAAGCCGGTTCTGCTCACCCAGCTTCGACTCAACCGCATCAACCAGCCGTTCAATCTGCTCCCGGCTCAGCGGCCGCTTGCGACAGGCCAGCATCACGCCGGCCAGGAGCTTGCCCCGGTCATACGGCTCGTTGCCGCCATTGCGCTTGATGACCACCAACGGCGCCTGCTCGACATACTCGTAAGTAGTAAACCGGCGTCCACACTGCGCGCACTCCCGCCTCCGACGGACTGCTGCGCCATCACGGGCCGGCCGAGAGTCAAGTACCCGGTCGTCGTCAGCACCGCAGAAAGGACACTTCATATTGTAGCTGGATAGCACTATACCACACAACCAATGGTAGTCAACAACGAACTTATACATCCCACCAACTCGCTAAGTCTTTTCTAAACAGAGACTTAGCAAAGCAGATAAGCCCAAGGCTTGTCGCTCAGTGGTTTGGGCTAACTTCTCGAGCATACACAATAGGTAGTAGATGTCGCACTTGGGTAACAGGTGCTATCCACATTGTTATCCACATGTTGTCAACTGATTGGCGTTTGTCGTGTCAAGTGGTCGTAGCCGCGAGCTGGCAGCTTGTGCATTCGGCCGGCCTGTTCAAGCCACAGTCCAGTCCCACTCTCAACCCGACCGATTCGGGTAACCGGCACGCCATTGACAACTGCCGGCACAGACCGGCGGCTCGAAAACAACAGCTCATAGTCTTCGCCTGCGGAGAGGACGAACTTCAACCAGTTAAGCCCCTGTGCTTCGGCCACGCGCCGTGTCTCGGGCAAGACCGGCAGTCGCTCAGCGGCCAGCACGATTCTAACCCTGCTCTGCTCGGCCAGGTGGGACGCGTCGGTCGAAAGCCCGTCCGAGGTATCAATCATGCTCGTTATCGCTGACCGAAGTGTCAACGCGACAGCTAGTCTGGGCAGCGGGTACAAGTGCCGTTCGGTCAGCTTCCCTGCCCAGTCCGGAACCGCTCTTCCTGCTCGGCAGCCGGCAAGTACGATTCTTCCCGCTTCGGCCGCTCCCAAGCTGCCGGTGATGTAGAGACTGTCTCCCGGTCTGGCTCCGGCTCGGAGTTTCGGCATTCTAGTGGTGCCGATGACGGTCAGGGCCAGGACCAGTCGGTCCAAGGCGATGATATCACCACCGCCGACTTCACACCCCAGCTCCTGGCAGACCCGTTCAATCCCATGATAGAGCGAGCGTACCGCGCCTGATTCGGTCCGGCCTGGCAGAGCCAAAGCAACAACCAGAGCCTTTGGTCTGGCACCCATTGCCACGATGTCGGAGATGGCCCCACACGCTGAACGCGCACCGACCTGCTCGAAGGTCATGTAAGAAAGGTCAAAGTGCACGCCCTCAGCGTATGCGTCGGTTGTGACCACTGTACCGTTGGCAAGCACACAGGCATCATCACCAATACTGACTCTGACCTGGCCGCGCCTGCCCACTGTCCGCGCTATCAGCCGGATAAGACCGGCTTCGTTCATCTGGTCAATTCTCACCTGTCCATGATAGCCTTGCCAGCCGATACTGCAACACCTGCGGCCGAGCAACCTCTGGACACCGAGCGCCGCACGTCCCTGCGCGTCGGCTCAGACGGTCGCGCCATCTGAGCACTGGGACCGCCTGATTGCGGCTGCCATCCTGCGCTACAGTGAAAGCGAAGAGGCGCGACACACCTGCCCACAATTCTAACATACGCAATTTCAATCTGTTATTCATGACCATCGGTTCAGAATCCGGTCTTGACTGCGGTGCTGGAAGCGAGTGGGGGAACCACTCCTCCCTCCACTTATCCCAGCAGATACATGGACAGGTGCAGATTCAGAACCCTTGGCAGGTGTAGCGGCTCTTGTGCGGCCGGGCCTGTCTGTGGTCTGCACACCAGAACAGCCGGCGACCGAGAGGCTAGACTACTCGGCACGTCGCGGGCCGAATCTCCCTGCACTTCTGGCAGCAGGCGCAGGTGTAGTTGCGATTCCGGCTCTGGCGTCGGAGACCATCTCTCAGCCGTGCGCGCACCGGCAACGCTTGTTGGTTCTCGCGTAGCCAGTCTCAGAGCCCGACGCGCGCGGCCGGGGTCTTATCTGTCTGCTCCGCCCGGCAACTAAAGCCGCACCGCTTCAGTCACGACCAGCACGCCACCGGTGCTACTGTCCAGCGACATCAGCGCCGTGCGGCTGCGGTACTCTCCTAATCTAGACAACGCAGAATTGAGGACTAGAATCTTGGTGCCCAACCTTGCTGGAGGCATTTGTGAAGACCTTACCTGCGCCGGTTCTCGCCGGTCCGGCCGCGTCGGCGGAGGCCGGCCGGCTTCATCGTTCAGCGTTAGCAATGAGGGTGTTATGCTGCCGATGAGTTTGCTGATGCTCGGGCTCGTTCAGGCCCGACCGGACACGACCGAGGTATCCGGCGAAGTTTCCGGCATCTGGTCGCGCGCGGGCAGCCCGTATGCCGTGGTCGGCGAGTTGCGTGTACCGGCCGGCGAGACCCTGCGCATCATGCCCGGCGTCGAGGTTCGATTCCGGGGGCGGCACCGGTTCTTTGTGAACGGGTTGTTGAGGGCGGTGGGTACCGAGACCGACTCCATCATCTTCACCCGGGACCGGCCAAACGAGGAGCACAAGTGGAAGGGTCTGAGGTTCGACTCCAGCGCGGCCGGGTGTAGTCTCGCCTACTGTCGCGTTGAATGCGTCAAGAACGACGGTCCGTATCCCGAGGTACGGGGTGGCGCGGTATACTGCCGGAACTCCTCGCCGGTTATCTCGCACTGTGCCTTGTGCCACAATTACTCGCACAACGCCAATGCCAACGGCGGCGGTGGCGGCGTCTTTGTCGAGTACGGCTCGCCCACGGTCGAGTACTGCCACATCTTCGACAACTACGTTGACTCGGGCGGTGGATTCTGCACGCTTGAGGACTGTGCCGCGGTCTTCCGTGGCAATGTCATCGAGGACAACGTTGCCGCCTACTGCGGCGGCGGCATGTACCTGGGCGTCCGCTCCGGCCCGGTCGCAACCGGCAACATCGTCCGGCGCAACCGCGCCGGCGGCTGGGGTGGCGGCGGTATCACGCTCTGGAACTGGTACGCCATCGGCCCGGTCTCCAAGACCATAACCAACAACCTTATCTACGCCAACTCAGCCACCGACGCGGGTGGCGGCATCTACACCCGCTACGACCTTTCGTTCATGTACAACAACACGATTGTCGGCAACTCGGCCTCGCGCGGCGGCGGCATCTACGTGCTGAACGAAGGCCAGTATCTGCCCGAAGTGCGCAATGCTATCATCTGGGGCAACACCGCGGGTAACGGGCCGTCGGTCTTCCTCGACAACGCCAACAACTCCCAAATCAACTTGACCTGGAGCGACGTGCAAGGCGGCTGGCAGGGCACGGGTAACTTCGACTCCTTTCCGAACTTCGTAGACACGGTCTGGTTCAGGCTGGCGAGCCCTTCCCGCTGCATTGATGCGGGCACGAGCGTGGGCACGCCCGAGTTCGACTTCGAAGGTGAGGCAAGGTACGACGACCCGCTCTCGCCTAACCGCGGCTATGGCAGCCTCACCTACTACGACGTCGGCTGGGACGAATTTGCCCGAACAGGGGTCGGGGGAGGGGCGCAGCGAGAAGTGAGAATAGAGGGGGAGAAGGCTACGGTGGTACGCGGCAGGTTGGTGATGCCGGCGGCGAATGGCCAAGGATGGGGAATGAACGGTGCCTGCCTGCTCGATGCGGCCGGGCGGAGGGTGCTGGAGTTGAAACCGGGTGTGAATGACGTCAGCGGATTCACTCCCGGCGTGTACTTCGCGCGGGCGACTCAAGCCCATGCTCAAAACCAAGTCGTCCGCAAGGTCGTTGTCACAAAATAGGCAGGCATGACGAAGAGAGTGGACGTGCTCTTGGCGACTGTGGCGACCATCGCCTGCGGGCAGTATCTGGAGGCGACAATTCATCTGTCTGACTCGCTGGGCACGCTCGCGGTGCCGCGCTGTCTGGCGTACAACTCCACCGGCAACACGATTTATGTCGGCGGCGAGAACGGCGACTGCGTGTTCGTCATTGACGGTTCTACAAACCGCAAGGCGGCCGTCATCCCGGTCGGCTCCGCAGTCTATGCCGTACTCCACAATCCGCGCCAGAACAAAGTCTACTGTGCGAACTACCACAGCGACGACGTCAGCGTCATCGACGGCGCGACGAACCGCGTGGTCGCAACCGTGCCGGTCGGCGACTGCCCATATGCGCTGGGCTACAATCCGGAGGAAAGCAAAGTCTACTGCGGCAACTTCGTGAGTGACGATGTGACCATCATTGACGGCGCGCGCGACTCGGTGCTCGCCAGAGTGCGTACCGGCGTCAACCCGTGGGCGTTCTGCTGCGACACGCGCGACAACCGGATATTCTGTGCCAACATGGAAAGCGACGACTTGACGGTGATTGACGGTGCGACGGATTCGGTTGTCGCCACGGTGCTCTCCGGCGACCACCCGTGGAGCATGCTCTATAGCCCGCGGCAGAACAAGGTCTATTGTGCGAACCATTTCGGCAAGAACTTAACCGTCTTTGACGCGGCCGCGAACCGCGCGCTAGCATCGGTCACGGTCGGTGACGTGCCCGTCGCTCTTTGCTACAACCCGCTTCAGGACCGAGTCTACTGCGCCAACGAGTACGACGGCAACGTAGCCGTGCTCGACGGTGCGACGAACGAGGTGATTGCGACCGTGCCGGCAGGCAGCCACCCGACAGCGCTGTGCTGGAACTCACGCAGCAACACCGTCTACTGTGCCAATTTCCGCAGTAACGACGTGACCGTGATTGACGGTGCGACGAACGAGGTGATTGCAACTGCGGCGGTCGGTGCTGGACCATGCGCGATCGTTCACAACCCGACCGAGAACCGGGTATATGTGGCCAACAGCGGGGATTCGACCGTGTCGGTGCTGAGAGACACCGGGGCCCTCGCAGTCCGAGAAAGACGTCGGACGCCTGACGTTCAACGACTGATAACGGAGACAACGGTCGTACGGGGCGTGCTCCACCTGTGGCCCTTGTCCATTCCCTTCCCAGAGGGACAGAGACGAGAAGACGACGCGGCACTGCTCGACCCGGCCGGGCGAAGAGTGATGGAGCTCCGGTCTGGCCCGAACGACGTGCGGCAGCTTGCGCCGGGGGTCTACTTCGTGCGGTCGTCTGTGAGCAGCGGGTGGTCGGCGGTCCGCAGAATCGTCATCACGAGATAGGTGAAGTTGTTCGCCTCAGTTGCGGTCGCGGTGGCGTTTGCCTGCGCTTCAGTCCCGCCGCTCAGAGAGACTCGGCCGCCGGCTCCGTCGCCCTGGTCGGGCTCGGCCATTCGCGTCAGTCGCAGGACGACCTGAACTCCTAGCTCCTGTCGTTTGCAAAGGAACACAATCCGGCCGATGGCTTCCCTGTCTACGAGATTCCGATGATGGGGCGGCCGACAACGCAGGCCGGCACCCATTTCTCCGGCTGGAATCGGGCGGCCGAGTTCTTACGCACACCATTTTTGTTCTGAAAGCGCAAGTTCAGCAGTGAAGTGCAACACTTGGAAGGCAAGAAAGGAGCTATTCTGAGTGGTTATGCACAACCAGTACTGACGCCTGTCGCGGGCGAACGCGGCAAGATAATGTTCATGTCACGGTGGGGCAAGAGTATCGCGGAGACCACCGCAGAACTGGGCCGGAGCAGAAGCACCGTCCACCGCGAGCTGCGCCGGAACGTTTCGCAGTACGATTGCTGTTATGCGGACGAGAATGCGCAACTCCGAGCCCCGCCGACGCGCGGCCAGCCAGCTCTGCCGGCTGAAAAACGAGACCATCCGGTCCTATGTGCGCGAGAAGCTTGCGACCGACTGGTCCCCGGAGATCATCGCCGGACGCATCAGCCACGAGGCAATCTACCATTACGTCTACCGCTTGGCAGAGCCAGAGCGCAGTGAGTACATCCGCCGCCTGTACCGCAGCCATCGGCACCGACGTCATCGAGGCAGAGGGAAGTGTAAGAGTCGCATTCCCAGTCGGATAGCAATCGACGATCGGCCGAAGCTGGTTGTCCGTCGGCGGCGCGTGGGGCAGGGGTTCGCTGCTACTTCTGCCATCCGTACTCGGCATGGGAGCGCGGGACTGATGAGAATCGGAACGGACTGGTCCGTCGCTACTTCCCAAAGGGCACCGACTTCGCTAGACTGACTCAGGCCGAGATCGAGCGGGTCGAGTCGGCAGTCAGCAACCGCCCGATGAAGTGTCTCGGCTACTAGACACCGAGCGAAGCCGTCTCACGCTTTGTTGCACTTCAAGGTTGAATCCGCCCGCCCGCTCCGTGTCCTGGCTGAGGTCTTGCCTGGTAACCGGGCTTGGTGAATCTGGCCGGCTGTCTCAGGAAGTCGCTGCGGCAGGCCGCATTGCAGAAGTAGTAGACCCTCCCCTGGTGGGTAGCGGTCAGGTTTTTCTCTCCGGCCTGGGCGCGACTGACCTTCATTCCGCACACCGGGTCAAGGGCGGTCGGCGAGGCGGCTGCGTTCAGCTCGGCCACGTAGTCGCGGATTGCCTCCAGCGCGGCCGGGTCGCGACCGTAGAGCGCAATGACCGCGCCGCTGTCCGACGTCGTCACCTCGAGCGTCACCTGCTCAAGCCAGCCAAGCACTGCCAAAGGCGACCGTTGCGGCTCGGCCGGCGGGGTGCTCCCAAAGCCGGAGACTGCCAGATTGAGAAGGACTGCGGCCTGAAGAATCGGTTTCATTCTTTCCTCCTGTTAGATGCTCAGTGACAACGTGCCGTACAGTTCACGGCCGACAATCGGCCCCCAGTAGTACTCGGTGCTCCCCTCGTGGCGCGACAGGGGCGGCTGGTGATAGTCCCACAGGTTGTTCACGCCGGTGCTCACCCGGAAGATACCCAGCTCCTTCGTCGCCCGCAGGCCCAGTATGAAGTAGACCGGAGAGTCGCTCTTCTTGACCGCGCCGCTGGCAGGCACCGTTTGGACTAGCATCGGGCCGTTGATTTCACCGTTGGCAGCGAACTCCAGTCCCCACCGCCGGTACGGGTATGATAGGGAATAGCTGGCACCCCAGCGTCGGACAAAGGGCAGGGTTTGGCTTCGGCCGCTGCGCGGGGAAAGGAAGTACGCGCCGATGCTGGCAGAAACGCCTCCCGGCACGGTGAAGGCGGCAGAGAACTCCGCGCCGGTCGAGGTCATCACTTCGTCCAGGTTGCGGTAGCAGAAGATGGCGCGCCGGGTAGCGGTGTCTAGCCCGTCCAGTTCAGCGGTGATGAAGTCGCCCACCCGGTGATAGAACAGGTTCAGGCGGAGTTCGGTGACGAGGTTCGGGCCCACCAGTTTCCTCCCGGCGCCGGCGACGACCGAAAAGCCCGCTTCGCGGGACAGTGCCGAATCTCGGCGGATGGCGTACTGATACCCACTGGGCAGGTTCTCCATGCTCTCGAGTATCACTGTTGGGGTTCGAAATCCGGTCCCGGCAGCGAAGTTCAGGTCCACCAAACTCGGATACAGCTTCGCCGCGACGTAGGGCGAGAGAATCACTCCGTAGTCGGAAGTGAAGTCAATCCGCAGAGCGGGCAGGATGTCTACCGGAACCCTAAGCAACTCTAAGGTGAGGTTCTTGCCTCCGGCCCAGGCGGCGAAGCCTCTCTCGGCATAACCTTCACTGAACAGCCGGCTGTCCGTCACCGACCGACCCGAAAACGACACCCCGGTGGAGAGATGCGGCAGCCCGAAGGTGAGTTCCGAATAACCGGTTGTCTGGCTGGCAGAGTAGTCCCGCATCTCGATCACGCCGTCCTCGTGGTGCCGGGACAGCGCCAGGCGGAGCTGTAGCTCGTTGTCGTCGAAGTAGAAACCGGTACGCTGCCACAGGTCCCAGCGCCGCGTGTGGACTCTCTCGGCCATCGGATTCTCGGTGTATGCCGAATCAGGGACGATTGCGCCGCCCCGTCGCAGCTCGTCGCCCAGAGTGCCGCCGCTGCTCAGCAGCCAGTTCGGACCCGGGGCGAAGTTCAAGTTAGCGAGCAGCAGACTGCGGCGGTAGGCCACGTTCTCCGCGACACTGTCGTTGTTCATGTCAACGAACCCGCGGTTGCCGTGCGCACCGATGACGCTGATTCCCAATGGGCTGCGGTTGCTGCCCACAAGCGCGGACAGGTCGTGCCCGAGGCTGCGCCATGTATAGGTGGCCCGGCCCTCCAGCTTTGCGGCCGGCGGGTATGGGATGATGTTGACCGCGCCGGCGATGGCATCGCTGCCCCAAATGGCGCCGGACGCGCCCTTCAAGACCTCAAGTCGGTCCAAGAAATCTACCGGCAGCATGTCAAGGATGTAGCGGGAGGCAAGATTCGAGAACATCGGGATGCCGTCAAATAGGGTAGGCGAGTATCTGCCGGGCAGGCCGTGGATTGACACCTCGCTCGCCTCGCAGGCGCCGCACCGTTTCTGCAACTGCACACCAGCTTCCATGGTCGCCGCATGTGGTTTTCCTGGCCTTCTCGGCCGCGGCCTTGGGAATGATGGCGGTGGGCTCCGGGGTCTTCGACTCGTGCACCGTCTCCCTGGTAGCACGGCTCTCCACTGCCGGGACCTTGATGCTCGTCTGTTTGAGTACCACGTTCCGCGTCACCCGCTCGCCGTGAGCGACTGTGACCGACAGCGTCTCGGATTCGAAGCCCATGTACTGGTACACGACACGGTAAGTGCCGTGCATCGGGACCTCGATGAAGTAGCGGCCCGAACCGTCGGTTACGGCGCCGACCGGCTTCTCCTCGAGCCAGACCTGGGCACCAGCGAGGGCGCGGCTCTCTCGGTCAGACACGACCCCCTCGATTGACCCATGAAAGGCTAGCGCCGCAGAAGTTGCCAGGAGCAGTAACACAGCGGCACTTGTTCTGTTACTCATACTTACTTAGACGGTTGGTGCGCGAGAATGGTGCGGGCTGGCGTTTGGCAGTTGTGGACGCTGGGTGCCATACTTACTTAGACGGTTGGTGCGCGAGAATGGTGCGGCACAGGCCGACCCGGCCCCGCCCGGCCCGTGAAACAGAGCAGGGTGGCGACACCTGTCGCCACCCCGCAACGATAACGGCTGCCTACCTCTGCAGTACCAGCTTCTCGGTGGCCCGGTGCTCGCCGGCAGTGAATTTGATGAAGTAGACGCCGCTAGCAACCGCTCTGCCTTCGTCGTCCGTGCCGTCCCAGACGGCGCGGCCCCGTTCCGGCCGGAGCGTTCGCACGACCCGGCCGGCCCGGTCATGAATTGAGACCGACACCCTGTCTTCGGCAAGGATGCAAAACGGAGCGCGGCCGACTGTGGGTTCAACCAGCAGCGCGGGTGCAGGACGGCTGATGCTCTTCTCCCCCGCGATGCCGCCGGGATACGGCGCATTCCACCAGCAGCCGTTGAGTCCCGTGCCGACGAAGACGCAGCCCGCGCCCGTGAATGGCCCGCCCGGCGAGTAGCAGAGCTTGGGTCGGACTTGTGGCCCGGTCCCGGCACTGCCCTCGTTGATGCGGAGCGTGTCGGACCAGCCGCCCGGGCTGGCCGCGTGCGCGTAGCGGCGATGAACGCGCCGGAGCACGTCATCGTCGACGATGTAGGACGCGTTGACGTACTGGTTGCCGGGGCTTGTGTAGTTGCGCAGGTCCGGGAAGCGCTCGTCGTACGTTGCCGAACCGGCCAGGAACGCGGGCGCGGACCACGTTCTGCCACCGTCGGTAGCGAAGCTGTACTTGATGTCCCAGTCGCCGGAATTCAGGTAGTTCTGGGACCATAGGCACCAGACCGTGGACGTTGACTCCGGCAAGGTGAACGCTGGAGCGACGACCGGGTCCGCCACCTCCTCTGAGTCGGTAGTTACAAGGCCGTGAACCCACATACTCGGATTCAGGTAGAGCCGGTTCGTCCACATATGGACCGCGCCGCCCAGCCAATTGCTGTGATAGGTGAAGTAGATGTGCGAACCCTGTCCGGCCGACAAGTGCGGCTGGTAGACTCCTACCGAGAAGCTGTCAGTCGCGTACCAATCGCGCCCATAGGTGGAAGACCGCAGAAACCGCAAGGCCCGAAATGGAATCTGGGACTCCGGGTTAGTGACCACCGCGTAGAGCCAGTAGTTCGAGCCGGTGTAGTCCCGGCAGACCGCGAAGTCACGGATGGTATCTGGACCGGCCAGTACCGGCGACCCCACCGGCGAGCCACCCTCGCGGTAGCGTACCTGCCACAGGTCACCGCCCTGGGAATTGATAAGGTGAAACAGGTGAACGAAACCCGAGTCGCCTTCGCCGACCACGAGCTGGAGTCGGTCGAAGAGGTCGCCGCTACGCCTCAGCGTGAAGCGGCACTCCCACGTTGTCCCATGCCCGAGTGATTTGTACACATACGTAGTGCTGTCTTCGAGCACAGTGAACGCCACCCACATCGTGCCGTCCATCTCATAGTCGGCCGCGGTGGCGACGATTGTGCCGCTGTGGATGAGTATGTCTGGGCCTTCGCTGATTGTGACTTGGGAACTAGGCGCGCCGGCGAGTGCTGAAAGCAGGCTGACGAGTATTGTGAAATTCATGTTGCTTGTATCCTGTCTACTGTGTGCTGTCTATTTCTGAATCACGAGTTTCTCGGTCTGACGACATTCGCCGGCCGAGAACTTCAGGAAGTAGACGCCGTTGGCCAGAGGCCGGCCGCGCGCATCCGTGCCGTTCCACGTAATGCTGTACGCCCCA
>FWWM01010330.1_pt1 | contig 11384 bp, 11 predicted proteins | sample 2228351 | NCBI WGS metagenome assembly FWWM01 (sample SAMEA103939774, study PRJEB20133) | metagenome
GAAGAAATATTATGTTTGGGTGGGTAGCGGGGGAGGAGGAGACAGTCGGAAAGGTGAAAACAGTCAGGATAGAGAAAATAAAGATAATCTGAAATAAGGTATTTTGATTGGTTTAATAAGAAATTAAATCTTATTGATTTTGATTATTGTTCTTCTTTTGATTCTATACCTCTCATTATTATTTCACAAAATTTTTCAGCCACTTCATCTGCGGATAGCTTGCCGGTTTCCGAAAACCAGTGATATACCCAGTTTATCATACCAAGTATAGCAAAACCGATTATCTTTGGGTCTATATCTTTTCTCACTTTTCCCTCATTCTGGCATTCCTTTATTATCTTTCTCAGGATGGATTCGTATTCATCTCTGAATTCTATGACCTTTTTTTTCCATTTTTCTGGTAGTGCTTTGTACTCGCTGAAGAAAACCGTAGCTTTGTCTATATTTGATGTCATTATTTTTATATGATTTTTTATAAATTCATGCAGTTTATAGTCTGGGGGGATATTTTTCTCTAAAATTGAGTGTATCATTTTCAGAAATAATTTTCCTTCGTGTTCTATGAGCTGATGGAGTATCTCATCTTTGCTCTTTACCCAATAGTATATAGCACCTTTTTCAAGTCCGAGTCTTTGTGATATATCCTGAATTGATGTTGCTTTAAATCCTTTTTCCCTAAAGAGACGAGCTGCGATGTCAAGGATCTCATCAAGCCTGTTTTTATACCTTTTTGTTATCTGCACTTTCATAAATTAATTGACACGGTATGTCCCGAAAGATTACTTTAGTAATCTTTGAATTTCAAGTTTTGTTTTTTCCGGAAAAATTTATTTTTTCTTCTGCGTTTTCAATTTTTTGTTTATGAGAGCGGGTAAGAAGAGAAGTATGCCTGTTTCAGGTGATGTGAATGTTATTCCCTTTATAGACATGCTCTCCGTTATAATAATCTTTCTTATTATGGTTGCTAGTTTTTTGAATCTCGGAGTTGTTGAGACTTCTATGCCTCGCTCTGGGGATAAGCAGGCTCAGGTTGCACAGCCTGAGAAAAAGGAAGAGAAGAAGGAACGGCTTGACCTTACGATAGCGATAACTGATAGAGGATTTTATGTAGGTGGGGCAGGTGCTATATTGGGTGCAAGGGTTGGAGAACCTACTATACCAAAAAAGCCAAATGGGGAATACGATTTTGTAGCACTCAACGACAAGCTCTGGGAGATAAAGCAAAAGTATCCAGAAGAGTGGACTGTCATAATCCTGCCGGAAGATAGTATTGATTACCAGACCATAATAAAGACTATGGACGCAGCTCGTGAGAGATGGGTGAATGAGAACGGTAAGAGGATAAAAAAATATCTTTTCCCAAATATAGCTATAGCTGCGGGTATTATGTGAATGGTTGGTTTTGTTGAGTGTGAGGATTGAGGTTGAGACCTAGTGATGGGTTTGAGCGGTATGGGTTTATTTTTGTGAGGTGCTAAGATGCGGTATTTTGTGTTTATTCCCGACGGAGCTGCGGATAATTTTTCCAAAGAAACTCCTCTTTTCAGAGCATCAACTCCCAACCTTGATGTGCTGGCAGGAGAAGGATTTTTAGGTGTTGCAAGAACAATACCATATGGTTTCCCTGCAGGTTCAGATATAGGTATGCTGTCAATTTTTGGATACGACCCGAGGTTATGGGCGAAGGGTAGAGCGCCACTTGAGCTTTCCGCTAAAGATGTGAAAGTGCAAGAAAACACGATCATCTTCAGAATGAACCTTATAACAACGAAAGACGGGGTTATTAAAGACCATTCAGCTGGACACATCAGTGATGAAGAGGCTCAAAGAATCATAAACCTGTTGAGAGAAAAACTTTCCCACATGCTTATGAAGAACAAAATGGAAATTTTTCATGGAAAATCTTATAGAAACTACTTTGTTTGGACATTAGAAGATACCTCAAGACTCAAACAGATTGAGGAACTTGATATCATTCCTCCCCATGATATACTTGGACAACGGGTTGACAAGTTTAGGGAGTTTGAGAAAATAGCTGAGCTCAGTTTGCGGATGGTGCCAGGGTGGTGCTTTCTGATTATTCGCATCCCTATGCTAATGATATATGGTTGTGGGGGCAGGGGAGAAGTTCGGCATTACCATCTTTTAAAGTTATATACGGTAAGGATGCTTATCTTGTCTCTGCGGTTGATATAGTAAAGGGTATAGCACGTCTTTCCGGAGTAAATGTTGTCCACGTCGAGGGAGCGACAGGTTATCTTGACTCAAACTTTGAGGGAAAAGTTGATGCTATATTATCTTCTGTCCGCGATGGAGATGTTGGTTTTATCCATGTTGAAGCAACAGATGAAACAGGACATGAGGGCGACCCTGAGAAAAAGCGTCTCGCTATAGAAACATTTGATAGGAGAGTTATCGGATATTTTCTTAGCAAGCTTGATGGAGATTTCAGGATACTTGTCATACCAGACCATCCCACACCTTGTGACCTGAGAACTCACGTTGGGGAACCTGTTCCTTTCCTTATATATCCATGTATATGTGCGGGTAGGCGGGGACATGGGGGGAAAGTCGGGTGTTATCTTTGCAGTTCGAAGAAGAGATTTACAGAGTTGGATTCGCTATCTTCAGGAATATTTTTTGATGCGAAAAGGATACTTTCATTTTTCCTTTCTTTGTGAGTTGGGGTGAATGATTTTGTTTTTTGTTTTGATTTAATTTTAACCATTCTTTATGGTTGATTTTAGCATAAGGCTGATTGAGGTTGTATTGGGTTTTATCATTTTCTCATCGCTTATAATGATTAATGTTATTGTCACAAGGAATTTTATACTTGTTCGGCGTGGCGGTGTGGGGAATGTAAATGTAGGGAATGTAAAAAAAGGTTTGTGGGCAAAAACTTTTATCCTCTTTATGTATTTCGCAAAATTTTTCATTTATGCGGGGGCGATTTTTCTTGTTGATAAGTTGGTAGGTATAACTTTCAGCTTCATATTAGGTATTCTTCTTTCGCTTGGGGCCTTCCTTTTTGTGAGTTTGATTTTAACAAGATAAATCTTTGATTTTAACAAGATAAATCAATTTATCTTCTCACCTATGAGGTCTTCATAATCAAAATCTATTATTTTCACCTTCACAAATGCGTTTTCTTCTTTTTCTGGAAACTTTTGTTTTTCTTTCCAATGATTGTTATTTTTTTCTCTTTTTCCATTTTTTAATCTTACGACACCGTCTATTTCTGGTGCTTGAAATTGTGTGCGTGCGGTTTTGTTGTCCCCCTCCTTTATGCATATAAATTCTTTTCCGACCATCGCCTTTTGCTTTCTGATGAGGATTTCTGTCCAGATTTTCATAAGTTCTTTTTTTCTCATTTTTGCGATTTTTTTGCTTACACCATTTTCTTTCCACATCCGGTATGATGGGGTACCCGGCTCAGGTGAGAATGTAAAAACACCGAGCCAATCAGGTTCATATTCCTGAACAAATTTCACAAGCTTATCAAATTTTTCTTCTGTCTCCCCCGGGAAGCCTACGATGAATTCGGTTCTTATCGCCATATCTGGCACTCTCTCTTTTATTGTGTTGATTATCTCCTTTATTGTTCTTTCCCGAGTTGCTCTTCCCATTTTCGTCAGTATCTCATCATCTATATGCTGAAACGGTATCTCAATGTATCTTACAATTTTTTCGTTTCTTTCGATGTACTTTATAAGCTCTATGACAAAAGGGTCTGGATACACGTAAAAGAGTCTTATCCACTTTACACCATCTATCTCTGATATTTTATCAAGGAGATTGAAAAGTTCGTTTCTTCTTTTCCCTTTATCTACTCCCCACATTGTTGTGTCCTGTGATATGAGAATAAATTCTCTTACACCATCTGATGCGAGCTGGCATACCTCATCTATTATTTCCTTTTCATCTTTTGACCTGAGAAATCCTCTTATTTTGGGTATTGAGCAGAATGTGCAACCACGTGAGCATCCTTCAGAAATTTTCACGTATGCTGAGTAGGGCGAGAGTGTGTTTATTCTCTTTTTCCTGTTTTCGTTTTTGTTTTGAATTTCTGATATTTGTTTTTTCTCATTTATCGTGTCTTGGATTTTTTCGGTCTCCAAGATTTTTTGTATGACTTCATCTATGTCTCCAAACACTTCATCTGCTTCAAGAATTTTTTTTGCTTTGCTTATGCCTATTCTTTTTGGGTAGCAACCTATGACAAAGAGTTTTTTCCCATCTTTACGGAATTCAGAAAGAGCATTTATATGTTCCTTGCTCATCTTTCTTGCTTCATCTATAAACCCGCATGTATTTACTATTATGATTTTTGCTTTTTCTGGAGATTGAGTTGGTTCCATGCCGATTTTTATGAGTTCTGATGCGAGATTTTCTGAGTCTACAAGATTTTTTGGACATCCAAGATTTACAAGGAAGAATTTTGTGTTTTCTATGTTTTCTATGTTTTCTATATTTTTTCTTCCCATGACATCTGAAGGATTTCCTCTATTGCTTCTTGTGATATTGCATATCGGGGGTTAGATATAATTGATGGATCTCCTATGGCGAGTTCTGCTATTTTTCCAAAGTCTTCTTTTTTCACCCCCACATCTTTTATTGACGTTGGAAGTCCTATAGACTTTATGAACATGTATATTTGTTCTATTGCTTTCTGTCCTGCTTTTAGTTCATTTTCCTCTTTTATTCCGAGTGCGTCTGCTACAAGTTTGTATCTTGGGCACTCAGGTAGATTGAATTTCATCCCATAGGGGAGCATTACTGTGTTTGCGAGTCCGTGCGGTATTCCATAGATTGCTCCTATTGAATGTGCTATAGCGTGTATTACACCTACTTGTGCGTATGTGAAGGCGGCTCCACCCATCATGGCTGCGACCTGCATGAGCGACCTTGATTTTATATCCGATGGGTTCTCAAGGACCCGGGGTAAGTTCTCTTTTATCAACCTTATGCCATGGAGGGCAAAGGCATCAGATATTGGATTGTTCTCTGTTGAATGTATCGCCTCTATGCAATGAGTGAGTGCGTCCATACCTGTGTGAGAGGTGATAGTAGGAGGCATAGAAACTGTGAGTGTAGGGTCAAGAATTGCGACCGAAGGCACTATCCACCAGTCCACATATACAAGTTTTCTTCCTTCTTTTTCATCTTTTATGACCGCTACATGAGATACTTCTGAGCCTGTTCCTGCTGTTGTTGGAACTGCTATGTGTGCAATTGTTGGGCCGTCAAGCATATATACACCGGTGTGATCCTTTATTTTCCCTCCTTTCTGGAAAAGGATTGAAACTGCTTTTGTCGTGTCTATTGATGATCCTCCGCCAACACTTATGAGTCCGTCTATTCCTTCTTTTTTTGCTATCTCATAAGCCTTATCAACTATGGAGCACTCGGAATCTGGCTTCACCTCATCAAATACGACATATTGGCCATATTCAGTCTTGAGCACATCTTCTATCCTTTTTATCAAATCCGTTTTTTCTCTCAGTATTTTGTCTGTAATTATCATGGGTTTTTTCACTCCAAGTTTTCTGAGCTCTATGGGTATTTCATTTATTGTATTTTTCCCAGATATTACTTTTGTTCTGAGAGTAAATATGAAGCTCACTTTACAACCCCTCCCCCGAGCACTTCTCCTTTAAATATCCATACTATCACCCCATTTGTTCCCCACTTTGTTTTTGCTACTGCAAATCCGTAGTCAATATCTGCTCTTATTGTTTGGAGAGGTAGTCTTCCCTGCATTGCCCATTCCGCTCTGGCGATTTCAATTCCACCGAGTCTTCCTTCACAGTTTATCTTTATACCTTTGGCACCGGCTCTTATTGCTGATGCTATCGCCCGCTTCATCGTCGGTCTGTGCGGTATCCTCTTTTCCATTTGACTTGCTATGCTTTCTGCTATCAGTTGCGCGGAAAGCTCAGGGGTTTTTATCTCCATAACATCTATCTGTATATTGTCCTTGTTTATTCCTGTCGCTTTTGATACGAAATTCCTTATTTTCTCAAGTCCTGCTGCCTTTTTCCCTATTATTATCCCCACCTTAGCACAGTATATTTCAATTTGCATCCTGTCTATTATTCTTTTTATGATTATTTTCTCTATTGCGGCGTTGTAGAAGTTTTTCTTTATCCATTCTCTTATTTTGAGGTCCTCATGGAGTAGTTTTGAATATTCATTTTTGTTTGGAGTTGTCCAAACAGAGTTCCAACCCTTTATTACGCCGAGTCTGAAACCTATAGGATGAGTTTTCTGTCCCATAAATTCTACCCCCTACTCATAAGATTTTTACTCATAAATTTTTCTTTCAAGCAGAACTGTGATGTGAGTCGTTCTCCTTCTTATTGGTTTTGCCCTACCATATGCTGCAGGTTTCCACCTTTTGAACATCGGCCCGCGTCCTACAATTACTGACTTTATATAAAGCTCATGGGCGGGTATCCCCTTTGCGTGTTCCGCGTTTGCTATGGCAGACCTTAATACTTTTTCAAGATATCTTGCTGGCTTTTTCTTTATGAATTTGAGAGTCTCAAGAGCATTAAGGGCTTTTTTACCCTTTATTGCTTCGACCACAGGGATGGTCTTTTTGGGCGAACACCTTGCATACCTTAAAATCGCATAAGCATCTGACATTTCCCTCGCATGCATTAAGGTCTCACCTCCTTTCCTTGTCTTGATATTTCCTTGCCTCGCTCACCCCTCGCTCACCTTACTGTCCCGGTTTCCTTATTTCAACCTTGCCCTTTTTGTCAGGGTGTCCCCTGAATGTTCTTGTCGGAGAAAATTCACCAAGTTTATGTCCCACCATCTCTTCGGTTATATAGACAGGTATGAATGTTTTCCCATTGTGCACTGCCATCGTGAATCCAACCATTTCGGGCGTTATAGTGGAACGCCGTGAGTATGTTTTTATCACGACTTTTTCGCCCTTCAGCACTCGCCCCCTCAGCTTCATAACTTTTTCAATAAGGTGATCGTCAACAAATGGTCCCTTTTTCAGTGATCTTGGCATTATACTATCTTTTTTTATATTTCCTTCAAATATTTTTGTTTTTTCAAAATATTTCTTCGGTGAGTTTCGGAGTCCAATCAGCTGAAATGAACACTTTACCTGCCTTTACAGGTTGTCCTTCGGTTGGGAGTTGCGGTTTTGGAGTTGCTGAAGATGTTCTTAATTTTTGTAATTTTTGGATGGCTTTTTAAAATTTTTTCTGATGCTCAAGCTCAGGAATGGGATTTCAGCAAATTTGAGGAAAGGTATTATATTATCTTCTCTATCCCCCCTTTACATTATTCTTGTTACTGGTTTTATAAGCGGTGTTGTTTTAGCTTTAGTGAGGCTTGACTTTTGGCAGTTTGTATTTCCGCTTTTGTTAAATATAATTCCATATCTTTTGGTTGTTTACCTTTTCATGTATTTTATCTTTATTTTTGCTGTTTGGCTTAGGGGTAGGGAGCTATATGATTTGGTGAAGTGCGCCGAGTCTGGGATAAAAGATGAGAAAGAATTTATTGAGCTTGCGGACAAGCTTGTCAGATTTCCTTTATATGTCGCTATATTATCGTTTATGTTTTGGGTTTTGTCCGTGCTCCTTACGATTTTGGTTCTATATTTTGGTGATATATCAGATTTTCAGACAACAGCATTACTTGCTGTGCTTATATTCTCTCTATCATTTCCAGTATCCGCCTTAGTATACTTTTCTATGGAAAGATATATCATAAGACTTCTTGACGGGGTGCAATCTCTCCCATGGAAGATATATCCTTCTATGTCCTATCCTCTGAGACACAAGTTTTTTTATTTTCTTGTGAGTGTTCTTATATTTTCGATTGGTTTTACGGTTGTTCTATCATCTGAGATCAACATAAGATCGCTGAAAACTGAGAAAAGCAAAATTTACTTTGAGGCGTTCCTCAGAGGTGAGAGGGTGCAAAATGCATTGCACTGGACTGCTGAGTTTGACAGAGCAGGAAAACTTACGACTCCATTTATAGACGATGTTGTGTTGGATGCTATATATAAGAAACTCAAAAGAGGAGAGAATATACTTTTTGATTATGCTTCTCCTGGTGTATATATATTCACCGAGATAGAGGGAAAGGTTGATGGGGTTTTCTTACCTATGTTTTGGGTTGAGGATAGGGTGAAGGATTACCTTCTTTTGTTTTTTCCTGTTGCACTCTTCATATTATTTTTGGTTTCTGGGGTTTTCTTTGGGAGTATCGGGAGGAATATAGAGGAGGTTTTCAGGGGTTTTGGGAGGCGTGTTATACTTACTGGTGATGAATTTTTTCAGATTTCCTTGCATACCACTGCTCTTGCGAGGGACTTAGAAGAAATAAATTCCAAGTATAGCACGCTCGCACTAGATATGGGAAACAACCTTTCGCGGTTATTTAATGATATGATATCGTTGAGGGTGAAGATAAGTTCTGCAATAGATAGTTTGAAGTCCATCAGGTTGTCTTTAAATAACATATTTCAGTATGCTGGCAGGGAGATAATTGAGATTGAATTTTATTCTGGGCAAATTATAGAGCGAGCATCGGATGATGTTATATCTGCTCTTCGGGAACTCATAGCTCTCAAGGAAAAATTTTCTGAGATGATAAATGAGTTGCAGCAGGTTAACCTCTCAGCAAGTATAAATCTTCCTAAGGATGCTCTTTCAATAAATCTGCTTGAGGAGAGATATTCTGTTCTTGAGTCATCGCTTATGAAGAGGATTGAGTTTTTGAGAAATTCTGTTGTTTCCGTTGAGGGTATAATAAGCAAAGTTGATGAGAGGATAAGAGATTTTCGCAATGTGATAAAAGATATATTCGGTAACATGAAACAGTTTGAGGGGATATACTCGGACATTGATAGGTTGAAGAAGAAGTTTGTCATTCTCTCCATGAATGCATCGATAATTTCTGCTAAGGAGATTCATGGGGCTGGGGGTGGAGAGTTTTCAACAATAGCGAAGCAGATGTCATCTCTTTTGAACGAGGAGTTGAGGAAGCTTGAAATAGGTATCAGGAATTTGGGTGATTTTACAAGGAGCTCTGCGAGCAAAATTGATATTATGGCTGCTGATGGGTCTTTTGAAGATGTAATAGAGGGGATACGAGGAGCTATAGGTAGGGTTGAAGATCTTCTTGATGATCTTGCTTTGGATTTGAAGCAGGTTATTGATCAGGCGAATGAGATGAAGGGGATCGCAAGACAGATTGTCAGTTTTGCATTTGAGGCAGAAGAAAATATATCACGTGTATACGCTATTTCGGGGCATTTGAACTCTCTCGGTTCTGAGGTTGCACATTGCATTGAACGTGTGATAAAGCGTATGGATGAAGCGGTGGGGAAAGTAGCATCTGCAGAGGGCGAAGCAGAAAAACTTCTGAGGCATCTTAATTCCCTTTCTTCAAAGTATCAAGAAATGGTCAGAACTATGAAATCTGCATTTTCGGAAATAAGGTCGGAAAGTAAAAAGTTAATTGAAATACTTTCTAAACTTGAAGATGAGCTGAAATCAATAAGAAGTGTTGTTGACAGAACATGTAGCTTTGTGGAGAACATGATACAGAAATACTCACTTGAATCATTTTGATGATTGATCCGATGATTTATCCGAGCTTTTTGTTTTAATTCTCTTTTGTTTCACTTCCTCTGACCTTACCTTTCTTTGCTATAGATATTAGCACTCTGTATATTATAACAAATAGGAAGATGGTGTACATCTGAGTACCCGATGCTAAACTGCATCCCACCAAGTCTCCTCCTCCTCCGCAACCACCTGGGTCGGTCTTTTCTTCAAACCTTGTTTCAAAAAATACTCCCATCCGGTAGAGTATATCGGGTTCTCTCAGAGCTATTGCGGTAAGACATGTGAGTGTAGCCTGCCATATATGAGGGATAGCTACCCTGTTTTCGTATCTTCCATCAACATATCTCGCTACCTCTCCCATGTGATAAGTTGTTGTCGGAACATCTTCAACCAAAACTCTGAGGAACTTCTCTGCTTCATTGTAAAATCTAGATGATGTTTCTGGGAATTTATCATTTATAAGTTTCGCTGCAACTATGAGGGAAATTATCCATTTTCCTTCATAAAGCAGATAGCCTCTCTCGGGTGAGAAGTTATATTTCAGGACATCTATTATGTTTTCGCCGTATTTTCTGACCTCTTCAGGTGTTAGCGGAAATCCTGCTGGGAAGAGGAGATATTGTATTCCAGGGATGGGGTCAGTCGCTCTGAACACAAAACCTTCTTCACTCGCATATGCATTTCGTATAGCGGATTCCATCTCGCGTATTCTATCTTCGATTTTTCTTATAAACTCTTTGTCTCTCATAAGGATTGCCATGTGGAGCATGCTTTTTAGTCCTGTGTAAACTGTTCCGCTACCAATCATAGTTATGGTTTTAGCTGTATTATCATCTTCGTGGGCAAGACATTGCAGACCGGTTTTTTCATCTTTGCATTTTATAAGGACCTCATCGGCAGAAAGTTTCGCCGCGGAGTAGACTTTCTCAACAAATTTTCTGTCAAAGAGAGTGTGCGTTGCCCAGCTCCAGAGAACGAACCCAACCTGATCTATCTCAAAGTCCCATGGGCCACCTATCATTCCATCGGCGTAAAAGTTCATCCTCCATGTTCCAGCCGGTATATCACCTTCTCTCTCTTTGCTCTGCACCTTCTCATAGAACACGTTTCTGTCTGCGGCGAGCTCAGTAAAACCTGCGAGGTTAAGAAATATATTGAAGAAAGCTCCGTCTCTTGGCCAGTCTTCTGCATATGGAGGCTGTGTTGATATCGACGCTACTGTTGCTTTTGTCCCTCTATCTGTTCCTTCAATTATAGATATCAAGGCACGTTTGCAGAGCTTTTGCTCACCTTCTTGAAGTTTTGGAAACCAGCTTTGAGCTTCAAGCTTTCTTACAATTTCAATCCAATGATTTTCCGTATCTTCCTCAAGTCTCTTTATGTTGCTTATAGCGAAGTTTACGCTTTCTCCCACTTCTTTTTGGTTTCTCCCAGCTACTACAACAATATATGCTACCTTTTTGCATCTTCCTGCATCGCATATTTTGACCATTACAAACGAATCTGCGGAGCATATTGAGAAAGATTCTTGGTATGGAGATATACCTCTTTCAATATCAACATTTTTCATTTTTGAAAATGCGCTTTCTATCCGTATTTCTTGTGGCGGTGGTCTTCTACTACCCCCGCATCTTTCATCAAAACCTACATAAGCATTACCTACATTACCATCATCTGATAGCGCAAACACAGCTATGAAAATCCCAGTTATCCCCTCCGCATATCTTACGATGTTCGTATGATTTATGTTGCTGTTCCTGACATTCTCATATTCGT
>FWWM01015874.1_pt1 | contig 11384 bp, 10 predicted proteins | sample 2228351 | NCBI WGS metagenome assembly FWWM01 (sample SAMEA103939774, study PRJEB20133) | metagenome
TGACTACAATGCTCACAGTGTTTACTCCTCTCCTCATTCGGTCATCAGACCTGCCGCGCGACGAACCACGCGCGCCGTTTCCGCACACAACGCAAGCGCCTGCTCGGCCTGAGCCGGACTCAGGTACATCAGGCTGCCCGTTGGGGTCAGGAACGACTGACGATGGACGGTGGCTGTGTCAATTCCGGTGGCGTCGGCCACCTGCTGCATCGCCTGCATCATCCGCGCAGCCAGCTCATCGGCGCGCGCTGTGGCCAGGCTCTGCGCATCAACCGGCACGATGCCCCAACCCAGACAGCCGCCCGCAGCGAGGAAATCAGCCAGTATCGGCGCTGCGACAAGCAACGGCGCAAGATGCTCGGTCAGATGAAAGAAGACTGCTTCAATCGGCAAACGCAAGATGTCATCCCATTGCGCTGCGCCACTCACGGTCAGACCACGCAAGGCCGGCAGATCGGCCAGCAGCCGGCTCAACAGCTCGATGCCATCTTCCCAGGTTAAGGGGCTGAGCGGTGAAGACAGCGCATCGAGGAAGGGTTCATCGATCACTGCCAGCCGATAGGCGGTATAGCCCTGCACCTGCTGGTGTTGCCAGGCCGCGCGCAGACTGACCAGATTGAGCAAGACCTCACGCCATTCCGGCTCGTAGGCCAGCGGACGGTCGTGATCATCGGTCAATGCCAGACACAGACTCACCGGCCCGATGATCTCATATTTGACCAGCAACGGCGGTTGAGCGGCGCTATTGAGCTGACGCAACAATTCCGCCAATACCGCCAGCACCGGCTCAGCGGGGGTTGCGAATTCGATTTCACCGCGCAGATAGGCCAGGCCAACGCGGGCGGCATCGCGTTCGAGCGCCTCGCGCGCCACCGTCAATTGATCACGTTCGAGATCGATCTGCGCCCCAGGGAGACCCTGCGCCGCCAGCGCAAAGGGATTTTCCGCCACCGTGCGTTGGGCCGGCAACACCCAGGCCGGGGTTTGCGGCATAGCCTGACAGACGAACTGCACCGCAACCGTCGGATCGGGATGCGGCAGCCCACCGCGCAACAAAGGCCGACAGGCTGGCTGAAAGCGTCTCCCTCCACTCATTGCCGACTCTCGAGCTGGCGCAAAGCTGTATGGAACGGCGGCTGCACAACTCCCCGTTCAGTGATGATGGCCGTGATCAATTCATGCGGGGTAACGTCAAACGCCGGGTGAGCGGCATTGACGCCGTGGGGCGCGATTGCCACACCGGCAATATGCGTCACTTCAGCCGGATCACGCTCTTCAATGGGAATCTCGGCGCCGCTGGTCGTAGCCAGATCGATCGTGGAATAGGGGGCGGCGACGTAGAAGGGGATGCCATGATAACGCGCCAGCACTGCCAGACCGTAGGTGCCGATCTTGTTGGCGACATCACCATTGGCGGCAATCCGGTCAGCGCCGACGATAATGCAATCAACCAGCCCGCGTTGCATCATAAACGCGGCCATATTGTCGGTGATCAAGGTCTGGGGAATACCCGCCTGGAGCAATTCCCAGGCCGTAAGGCGCGCGCCTTGCAGGAAAGGGCGCGTCTCATCAACGAAGACGTGGATGGGGCGACCCTGAGCGAAGGCGGTGCGGATCGGCGCCAGCGCAGTGCCGTAGCCCGCCGTCGCCAGACCGCCGGCATTGCAGTGCGTCAGCACATGACCACGCGGCGGGATCAGCGGCGCGCCGTGGTCGCCGATAGCGTGGCACATCGCCAGGTCTTCGTGGTAGATCGCCTCGGCCTCGGCGAGCAGCGCCGACTTGATCGCGGCCACACCGTCGGCGGCTACAGCCTCGGCGCGACGGAGCATCCGCGCCGTCGCCCAGGCCAGATTCACGGCGGTAGGGCGTTGCGCGTCAAGCGTCTCCTTCGCCTGGCGCAGATCAGACAGAATGGTCGCGATCGTCATCGCACTGCTCTGGCGGGCAGCCAGCGCCATGCCGTAAGCGGCGGTACAGCCGATTGCCGGCGCTCCCCGCACCTGCATACTGCGGATCGCAAACGCCACCTGAGCCAGTTCCGCGCAGCGCACAACCTCGACGGTATGCGGCAGCTTACGCTGATCGATCAGGCAAACCGTCTCATCTTCCCACCAGACAGTGCGGAGTTCCATAGGCATTGAAATGGAGCCACTCGCTCGGCGAGAGGCTCCGCTAATTCTGGTTCCTCTCATCTTTCGGCCAATGCGCATGCATCGCCGCTGGATTTGGCACCTTCCCAAACGGGGGTTGCCGGGCGTCATCGGGCCAGTCCCTCAGCCCATCTCGATGAGCGTCTGAAGTTCGCCGGGCGCAGCCTGACGCCCAACGAACGTTGTCTGCGATTATAACACGGTTGGCGGAGACGGGCAAATGCGGTTCGAGAAACTGCGGGAGCATTTCTGGCTTGACGAGAGAATATCAAGGGTCGATAATACCCGATAATACTGTGTGATACGTTGCTAAACGGCATGCAGAGTCCGATCGCTGACTATGCACAAGGCGCTTGCAGCGCCTCATTGAAATGAAACGCGCCTAATAGCTAACACTGACGGCTGATGGACAGTCTCTTCCCTAAACCGAAGCACTTAATCTGTCAACCGCACAGTGAAGACCGTGATGGTAAACTCAGACACCCTGCTAATCAATGCTGCCAAACCACGTCTCTGGAAAGCAGATATTGCTGCCTCAATCGATTACTTCAACCGGTGGTTCATGGAGTTTGCTCCAGCAGCGTTTCGTTCAATGCGGCAAGAGACAACAAAGCTGGTTGAGCAAGCATTTCTGACAACCAGGGATCTGCGGGATGTAGACGGAACGACCTTGAAAGAGAACCCTAAAATCCTTTCAACACTCCGCATGTGCACGTCGCCACCACTCGCAATCGATCGTCTCATTGGTTTGGCCGGCGTAAGCAAGCACCTCGTAGAGCAAATGGAAAGAGGTCGGCTTCCAGTCAAAATGCAGGCTGACATACTAGATAAAGAGATAACCAACATCAGCGCGATCATCGCCCAACTGTTGGATCGAGACATCTTTTCGTGGCTGGATAGTCAAGATAACCCAACTGACCGAGATCGTGAACGCGCTGCAACCATTGTTGCTGACCGTCTGTGCAGCGCTGTAACAAATCCCATCATCCGCAATGCGCAGGAACAGCGACAACTTGAGCGCATTAGCAACTATCTCGATCAACTCGGCTACCGGAAACAACATCCACCATCAAATATACCACTTACAAACATAGAGCCTGGAACCTACACTTTTCGCCTGAACGTTCCTGCAAGAAAAGAGAATCAGGTGAATGTTCCTATTGATGTTATTATTCAGCCGAAACGTCTGCGTCAAGATCGATTGCCTATCTTCATCGAAGCTAAATCAGCCGGTGATTTTACCAACACCAATAAACGACGAAAAGAAGAAGTTATGAAGATGTATCACCTACGAGAAAGTTTTGGAAAAAGCGTTGTATTTGTTCTGTTTCTTTGTGGTTATTTTGGCAGTGATTACCTTGGCTATGTCGCTGCTGAAGGTATCGACTGGGTATGGGAACACCGGATCACAGATTTGCAACAACTGGGGTTGTAGCAGTATGAGCATCAACCGACAGCCAGCTATCGAGAACCGCCGTCAGACCGTCCAGGCCGCAATCGACATGCAGAAATCGACCGCTGAACGGAAACGCAAAGGACAATTTGCCACCCCCTACTCGCTGGCTATCGAGCTTGCGCGCTATGTCAATGCAGTGGCTGGCGATCATCTGCCTGCGATTCGTTTTGCCGATCCCGCTATCGGCACCGGTTGTCTGTACTCGGCTGCGCTTGCAGTGTTTGGCGAACGTGTGATCGAAGCCGTGGGTATCGAATCGGATGAGGCATTATGCGCGGCAGCACGCGATTTGTGGTCAGCGTGTGGTCTCACTGTTCTTCATGGAGACTTTCCAAGCATTGCCGCAAATGATCAATCCTCGACCGCGCCGAATCTCATTCTGGCCAACCCGCCCTACGCGCGACACCACTATCTCGACCACGCAACCAAAGAACGCCTGCAATCTCTGGTCATCCGACTAACAGGAGTTCATGTGAGCGGATTGGCCGGCCTCTACGTCTATTTCATGCTGATCGCTACCGCATGGATGGAAAACGGCGGGTACGCTGCATGGCTCGTGCCGTCGGAATGGATGGAAGTGAACTATGGCGCTGCGCTGAAGCAGTATCTGACCAATAACGTCACACTGATCCGCATCCATCGTTTCGATCCGACAGAGATCCAATTCGATGACGCCCTGGTATCCTCAGTTGCGCTGGTGTTGCGCAAGGCTCCGCCTCCGCCGAACCACATGGTTGAGATGAGCTTCGGCGGCACGATTGCCCGGCCAAGAGTGAGTGACAACGTTCCGCTCGAACAGTTGCGCGCAACGCGCAAATGGACGATATTCCCGCTTATCCATCACACACGACGACAATCGCAGACCGATATCATCACGCTCGGTGACCTGTTTCACATTCAGCGTGGCATTGCTACTGGTAACAATCGATTTTTTATCCTTAAACGGCATGAAGCTGAACGTCACGGTATTCCGGTGCGCTTCCTGAGACCGATTCTGCCCAGCCCTCGATCATTGAGCCCGACCGTGATCGAGGCGGATCAGGACGGATATCCGTGTATGGATCCTCAGTGGTGCCTGATCGATTGCGATCTCCCAGAAGACACCCTGCGACTGAGCTACCCTGCCATGTGGGAGTATCTGCGAACCGCGGAGTCGAGAGGTGTCAGGCAGGGTTATTTGGTGAGCAGACGGGAGCCATGGTACAGGCAAGAACGCCGTGAACCTGCCCCTTTTCTCTGTACCTATATGGGACGCGGCGCGGATGAGCGACGGCCATTTCGGTTTATCTGGAATCAATCCTTAGCGATTGCAACAAACCTGTATCTCATGCTCTACCCGATTGGAGGCCTGGCTCAACTGTTGCAAGCGCACCCCGACTATCAGGCAGATGTATTTGCGCTCCTTAATCAGATAACCGGCGACGAACTGCGAAGCGCAGGGCGGGTGTACGGCGGCGGGTTGCACAAGATCGAACCAGGTGAACTGTCCCGTGTTTCCGCTGTTGCGTTCATTGAACGCTGGCCGATTCTCGCGAGAGAGTTGTGCCTTCAACCGACGCTCTGGCATTCAACACCGATGGAGACGTTTGCCGATGAGCGAGAGCGCAATAGCATCACGCATCGGTATCTGTGACAACGACAAAATATCTTGTCGCCACACATATGCCACCGCCAGACCGAATCCAGCAACGGAGTACAACGCGCGCGGATACCACTCGTGCCCGCCCAGACGCTCAGCGAGGTCGTTCGCCAGCAGATCAGAGACAATGCCGCCAACAAGTGCCAGAACAGCAAACAGCCCAATGAAAATGCTGCGAAAACGGTTTGGTTGCATAGCGCATGCCTGCAATGTTGATGAACGAGCCGCAGGTGCGGAGAATGGCGCTGCGCGTAGTATAGCACGACGGGATCAGCAGGCGCTACCCAGCAGAACGCGCCTGCCGGTTACGGGGGCAAAGCCACGGCGGGCGACGCTGCTCAACCAGCGGCGGAATCGGCGCGCTGCGCCGCTGCAACCATCGCCGCCAGCGCCGCCGTGAGGTTCGCTGCTGGCCCACCGCCCTGGGCCAGCCGGGCATTGCCGCCGCCGCGCCCGCCGAGCGCCGCCATGCCTGCGGCCAGCACAGCGCGCGCGTCAACCCTGCCATCCTCGGCGCAGGCAACGACGATCTGCGCTTTCTCGGCGCCGCCAGCCACGATCGCCACGCCGCCGGGCAGATCGGCGATAAAGCCGGCGATAGCGCGCAGTCGCTCTGGTTCGGCGCCGGGCAGCGTGACCGTGACAATGCGCCGCCCGTTGACCGGCGGAGTCTGTGCGTACCATTGCGCCGCTCGCAGCGCGTCGAGTTCGCGGCGAGTTTGAGCCAGTTCGCGTTGCAGTTCCTGCTGCGCCGTTTGCAGCCTCGTCACCGCCGCGGGCAGTTCGGCCCAGCCCACGCTCAGGGTCGCCGCTGCTGCCCGCGCAGCCGCATCGCGCGCATGCAACGCCGCCAGCGCCCGCCCGCCGCAGGCAAACTCGATCCGCAGCATGCCGCGCTGCCGCGTCCAGCCCAGGATTGCGATCAGGCCAATCTCACCGCTGCGCGCCGGGTGCGTACCGCCGCAGGCCGAGTGATCGATGTCGCCGATGCTCACCACCCGGATCGGGCCGTTGACCGTCGGCGGCTTGCGCAGCGCGATCTGACTCAGCTCGGCAGGTGCAACAAACCGGGCCTGCACCGGCAGATTCTGCCAGACGGCCTGATTGGCCCAGGTTTCGGCAGCGCGAATCTGCGCTTCGCTCAGATCGTTCACCGCCAGATCGATGGTCACGCTGCGATCGCTAAGGTGGAACGATGCGGTTGGCGCAGCGCAGACGGCGATGAAGGCCGCTGTGAGAATGTGTTGACCACAATGCTGTTGCATGTGGTCAAACCGGCGCAGCCAGTCGATTTGGGCGGTCACGGCCATGCCAGTCGCTGGCGGCGACTCGGTCGTAGCGAGCGCATGCCAGACCACGCCGTCATCGTCGCTCTGGGCATCGACGATCGGCCAGCGCTGCGCGGAGTCGGCGCGCTGGAGCCAGCCCCGATCTGCCGGTTGCCCGCCGCCTTCCGGGTAGAAGACACTGCGATCGAGAGCGACCGCCAGCCGACCGGCGCGCTCGCTGACTGCGACGATCTGCGCGGCGCATTCGGTCAGATAAGGCTGATCGTAGTAGAGACGAATCGTTGGCTGCATGGCAAGTGAACTGGGTTAATCGGGAAAGACCTTGAACGGTTGCCAGCGATCGCCGTCACGCCGGAGCAGAGCGATCAGGCGACCAGCGGGATCGCGCGCAATGGCCTGCGCCGCATAGGCGCCAGCGACGGGAATAGACATCCCGCGCAGCACTCGTTGCGCCAGCGCGGCATCGAGCTGGAGCGCGGGCCAGTCGGGCAGCGCAGTTTCTGGCGGCAACAGATGGGCAGCCACGGCAGCGCGATCGGTCAGCGCGTCGAGGCTGACTGCCTGCGCCAGGCTAAACGGGCCGACAAACATGCGGCGTAGCGCGACCAGATGCGCGCCACAGCCCAGCGCAATCCCGATATCGCGGGCCAGGGCACGGATGTAGACGCCCTTGCCGCACTCGACGGTCAGGGTCAGATCGGGCGGCTGCCAGGCGATCACCTCAATCCGGTCGATCCGCGCGGGCCGCGCCGCCAGCGCGACCTCTGCGCCGGCGCGGGCCAGATCGTAGGCGCGTTGGCCGGCGACGCGCAGCGCAGAGAAGGCTGGCGGTTGCTGCAAAATGTCGCCGCGAAAGCGGTCAAGCGCGGCGTCGATGTCAGCGACGGTCAACGGTGGCACCGGTTGCGTTGCCACCACCTCACCCTCGGCGTCATCGGTTGTCGTCTGCGCGCCCAACCGTACCACGCCGGTATAACCTTTGCGCGCGGCCATCAACTGATCGATCAGGCGCGTGGCGCTGCCTAGCGCTACCGGCAACACGCCGGTCGCCGCCGGATCAAGCGTACCAGCGTGACCAACCTTCACCGCCCGACCCGCCAGCCTGCGTACCCGCGCCACCACATCGTGCGAGGTCAGGCCCGCCGGTTTATCAATCACCAGAAAGCCGGTCAGCATTTGTTCAGTCATAACGCTGCTGTGCCGCGGCCTGGCGCAAAGCCGGCAACACCGCCGCCACTGCCGCCTCCAGGTTCATCTTCAGGGTGGCGCCCGCCGCCTGACGATGACCGCCGCCGCCCCACACCTGCGCCACTGCCGCCACGTCAATCCCTGGAATCGAGCGCAGACTGATTTTCACCGTGCCATCCGGCTGCTCGCGAAAGAGCACGCAGGCGCGCATCCCCGCCACTCGCTGCAACCGCCCAACGGTATCATCAGTCGCCTTCTCATCGGCGCCGGTGGCGCGAAACATCTCACGGGTCACTACCGTCCAGAAGATGCCATCTTCCTGCTGGAGATTCGCCAGCGCCATCCCCGTCAGGCGCAGCGTCTCCGGCGGGATTGAGTAAAAGACGGCATCAACCACGCGCTGCTTCTCGGCGCCGGCCTCAAGCAGCGCGGCAGCCCGGCGCATGGTCGCCGGACTAACGTTAGGGGTTTGAAAACTCTGCGTATCGGTCATGATGCCCAGCAGCAGACAGGTTGCCGCGTCAGGCGAGAGCGGCCATGCCAGCGCCGAAAACAGATCGAACAGCACTTCCGAGCACGACGGTTCGTGGGCGCGGATCAGGCTGATCGTCCCGCCGCCATTGTTGGTCGCATGATGATCGACGATGATCAGCGGATGCGCTTCCAGCAGCGCGGCATGCTCATCGTAGATCGCGCCGGCGCGCGATAGATGAGCCACATCCACCATCCAGATCAGGTCACACGGCGGCAGCGCCTCGCCGCGCTGATAGATATGGAGCTGATCGAAGCCGGGGAGAGCGACACAGTATGGCAGGGGCGACGACGAAGCCAGCGCAATCGTTTCCTTGCCCAGCGCGCGCAGAACGTGCATCGATCCCAACAGCGAACCAACAGCATCGCCATCGGGATTAACGTGACTCAGCAAGAGAATGCGCTGCGCGCCCGCCACCATCTCGCGGATCGGCCCGGCAGCCAGTTGCGGATCGGAATAGATCATAGCGCTCCTGTAGGTGCATGTGTCGCCGGCGCTGTAATCCGATACACCGAATGGCCGGCCCGTTTCTTGATCTCTTTCAGACGCAGATCGTGGCGCGGGCCAAGGCGAGGAATCAGGTGATTAAGGCCGCTGACCACCACAAACCAGTACTCGCCGCCGGGCCGCAGGTAGCGCAGCGGCGCCAGCACAAATTCGTGTTCGATCGCGTAGTCGCCAATTTTAGCGGGAATATTCGAGACAATCAAATCATAAGGGCCGGGCGGCGCATCGCTCAGACCAACACTCCCCATCACAGTAACGTTTGGCGTGTCGTTGAGCGCCGCGTTGTGGCGAGCGTACCGCACCGCCAGCAGATCTTTATCAACCAGCGTCACCTCAGCGTTGGGAAAGCGGCGGGCCAGGCAGATACCGATTACCCCGCACCCGCATCCCAGGTCAAGGATGCGCTGCGGATCGGTTACCGCCGGTTCAATGAGACGCAGCAACAAATCAGTGCCTTCATCGACCTGAAACGACGAAAAGATCGTATGGCCAACATCGAAGATGAAGCGCTGACCGCGCAGCGTATATGGAATCCGCTTCTTGTAGTAGGGATCGAACGGAACCGCTTCACTGTTCATCGTCAATCTTCGGCGGGTTGATCAGCCGTTCCTGTTGGATAGCGCGCAGCACCTCATCAATGTGCATCGAATAGTCGAGCGACGTATCCTCGATCAGATGCAGATCAGGCACGAAGCGCATATACCCCATCTCATCGGCGACTCGCTTGCGCAAAAAACCGCGCGCGTGTCGCAAGGCGGCCATCGTCGCCGCTCGCTCTTCCGGCGTGCCCATCACCGAGATGCGCACCTTTGCATGCTGCAAATCGGCGCTGACTTCCACACCGGTCACGGTGGCGAAGCCGATCCGCGGATCTTTCAGTTCCGTCTGTATCACCTCGCCGAGCACCCGTTGCATGGTATCGGCGATCTGTTGCAACCGTTGTTTACCCATTGTGCTCACCTTCAAGCCAAGACGCAAACAATGGAGGCGGCAGGCGTCGGTGACTCCGCGCGCTGCCACCTCACCCTGAGCGCCTGCGTTCAGATCGACGCTTCAACTTTCTCCTGGCGATAGAACTCCAGCGCATCGCCGGGTTCGATATTGTTGAAGCCCTCGACGATCAAACCACACTCATAGCCAGCGGTGACCTCGCGCACATCGTCTTTGAAGCGCTTGAGCGACGAGATCTTACCGTCGTGAATAACCACGCCGCGCCGCAGCACGCGCACATTCTGGCCGGTGCGGGTCACCTTACCGTCGGTAACGTAGACGCCGGCGACGATTTCGCGGGTAGGCAACCGGAAGGTCGTGCGCACCTCGGCGAAGCCTTCGATCACCTCTTTGAAGGTTGGCGCGAGCATGCCGGCCATCGCCTTCTTCAAATCATCCTGCAACTGATAGATGATGTTGTAGAAGCGAATATCGATGCCGTGCTGCTCGGCATGGCGACGAGCTGCCGGGTCAGGGCGGGCATTGAAACCGATGATAATCGCATGGCTGGCAAGCGCCAGGTTAACATCGCCTTCAGTGATAGCGCCAGCGCCGCGATGGATGATCCGGATCTGCACTTCCTGCTGCGACTGGTTCAACTGCTCGATCAGGTGAGCAATGGCGTCGAGCGAACCCTGCACATCGGCCTTGAGGATCAGGTTCAACTCCTTCACCTGGCCCTGCTTCACCTTGCCAAACAGCTCTTCGAGGGTGGTGCCGCGATTTGCCGCTGCCATAACCTCGGCGCGCAACTGGCGCTGGCGCTGCAAAGCAATCTCACGCGCCACCACCAGATCGTCCATCACCTGGAGAATATCGCCAGCCTGCGGCACACCTTCGAGACCGATGATCTCAACCGGCGTCGATGGCTCTGCATAGCGCAGACGTTTGCCGCTATCGCTGAACATTGACTTGATCTTGCCGGCCACGCTGCCTACCAGCACATTGTCTTCCAGGCGCAGAGTGCCGTTCTGGATTAAGACGGTAGCCACCGGCCCGCGGCTCTTATCCAGCCTGGCTTCAATGATCGTACCCACCGCCGGCGCATTGGGATTGGCGCGCAAATCTTCAAGGTCTGCCACCAACAAGATCATCTCGAGCAAGCCATCAATATTGATCTTCTGCCGGGCGGAGACATGCACACAGGGCACTGTGCCGCCGTACTCTTCGACAATCACATCAATAGCGGCCAACTGCTGCTTGATCCGATCGGGATTGGCGGTCGGCAAATCGATCTTGTTGATCGCCACGATCATCGGCACACCGGCGGCCTTCACGTGGGCAATCGCCTCTTCCGTCTGCGGCTTGACGCCATCGTCTGCCGCGACCACCAGCACGACAATATCGGTCACCTGGGCGCCGCGGGCGCGCATCGCGGTGAACGCCTCGTGGCCGGGCGTATCGAGAAACGTAATCTTGCGATGATTCACCTCAATCTGATACGCGCCAATATGTTGGGTAATGCCGCCGGCTTCGCCTTCGGCCACTCGGGTCGAGCGAATCGCATCGAGCAGCTTCGTCTTCCCGTGATCGACGTGTCCCATGATCGTCACCACCGGCGGACGGGGGCGCATCTCTTCGGGCGGCTGCGCCTTGAGCACATCTTTAATATTCTCGACAATGCCCGCCA
>FWWM01015875.1_pt1 | contig 11382 bp, 5 predicted proteins | sample 2228351 | NCBI WGS metagenome assembly FWWM01 (sample SAMEA103939774, study PRJEB20133) | metagenome
CATTACCGAAATGGATGGGAGTTTTGAAATATCCTTATCTCCGGGACAATATCATTTGATAGCATCATTTGTTGGTTATAAAAATGACACGGTCAAAATTACATTGGCGAAAAATGAAACTAAGACAATGCAAATAAAATTGAAAGAAGCATCATTGGATTTGGAGGCCTTTGAAATTTATGAAACACGCAAGACACAAACAACCACGGCAGTTTTGATGGAAATAAAGAACGCCCCCCAAGTGGCAACAGGTATATCATCCGAACAAATCAAACAATCACAAGATCGCAATCTTTCGGAAGCTGTAAAAAGATCAGCCGGGGTTTCAATATTCAACAATCGATTTATCGTAGTGAGGGGATTGAATGACCGCTACAACACTACCTGGCTGAATGAAACTGCTGCACCAAGCTTTGAAAGCGACCGCAGGTCATTTGCTTATGATGTTCTTCCTTCATCCATGATAGACAGAATTATCATCTATAAATCTGCCACACCTGATTTGCCCGGTGATTTTGCGGGTGGTGCCATTAAAATTTTCACCAAAAACCATGTTGACAGCAACTTCACGTCAATACAATATTCATCGTCATACAGACAATCGACCACTTTTGAAGCTTTCAATATAAACAGAGCCGGTGCAATGGATATGTTTGGATTTGGTCAGCAATATAGACAACTGCCTGTGGGGTTTGTTTCTGATATGAGAAAAATTCAGGAAAAAACAGATATAGTCAATCAGAGTCGCTTGTTGCCAAACACTTGGAATTGGAAAACCACACAAGCCATGCCCGATCAACGGTTAAATATTGTAAGAGGTTGGAACAAAAAAATTACGGGAGGAATCATTACCAATCTCTTGAGCATTGGTTATTCCAATACAAATTTAAGCTATAAGGCGCAAAATTTAAATTACAATGCTTTTGACATCAATACCGGAAGATCCGATACCATCTATAATTATGAAGATGCTGTTTATCAAAATACAATCAGAACAAATATCATAAACGCTCTAAGCATCGTGCATGGAAAAAATAAATTTTCGTTGACATTCTTTTTTAATAATAACGCTGACAATATTTTTACCGAACGGCAAGGATATAACCTGGAAGAAGGTTTCAGGGTGAAAAATTATGCCATGCAATATCGTCAACGCACCTTAATCAGTCAAACTTTCAATGCAGAAAGAGAATTACCGCGTGGTAAAATATATTTTAATGCCAATTATTCACGGGCTATCGAAAATCAGCCGGATTTTAAGAGGATAAGAACCGTAAAAGACATAACCGACACGGATTTTAATACATCCTATCAAGTGATTATACCTCCATCGGCAAGTGTTTTGGATGCAGGGCGTTTTTTTGGTCGAACCGATGAAAATACATTTACGGCATGGTCTCAATACAGCCATAATCTGGGAAAAGATGAAAATACGAAAAATCAATGGATAACCGGGATTTATTATGAAAACCGTCAAAGAGCATTCAATGCAAGATGGATTTCGTATACAAAAGCCGGCAACTCAAAGTTTGACAATAATTTGATTTTTTTGCCGATAGATGTGATATTTTCTGAAAAAAACATCAATGATTCCACCGGCTTTTTGTTGGAAGAGGGTACAAATCCGAGCGACAGATATGTTGCAAATTCACAAAATCTTGCAGGATTCACCATGTTTAAGATGCAAATCACACCAAGGTGGTTTGTGACTACTGGGGTAAGAGTTGAAAATTTCTCTCAATACTTGAATTCAAAAAATTATTCTGGCAGTCCGGTTGTTGTCAATAAAGTGAAAACAAACATTTTGCCGAGTATCAACAGTGCATATGACTTGACCGAGAAAAGCAAATTCCGTACATCTTATTTTATGTCGGTCAATCGGCCTGAATTCAGAGAATTGGCTCCTTTTGCCTTTTATGATTTCAACTTTAACAATGTTTTGTTCGGAAACGATTCTTTGAAAATGGCCACAATTCATAATGCAGATTTGAGATATGAATTTTATCCTTCTATGGGAGAGATAATTACATTGGGCGTTTTTTACAAATACTTTCAAAATCCTATAGAAATGTATTTTGTGCCGGGTAGTGGTTCCGGTGGGACAAGAAATTTCACTTTTGACAATGCCCCCAAAGCGAATAGTTACGGTATAGAAGCCGAATTGAGAAAAAATATCAAAACAAAAAGCAAGATTTTGAGAGATAAATTTACGTTTGTTTTCAATGCTGCATATATTTTCAGCCGGGTTGATTTAGGCAGCCGTGCTCAAGGACAAGAAACTGTCAGGCCATTGATGGGTCAGTCGCCTTATACGTTCAACGCCGGAATTTATTTTCAAGATACAGCTTCCGGATGGCAGGTCAATGCCATTTACAACATCATTGGACCAAGAATTTTTGTGGTGGGAAGTTATGGAACGCCCGACATTTATGAGATGCCACGTGGAATGTTTGATATAAATATATCCAAAACTTTTTTTAAAAATCATCAATGGTTTATATCCTGTCAAAATATCCTGAACAGTCCGTTCAAACTTATGCAAGACGCCAATGAAGATGGTGCGATACGTAAAAGTGACCAGTTGATTATGCAATATAAAACCGGTGTTTATATTACAGCAGGTATGCAATTGAGATTTTAATTGCAACAAAAAATTATCACGTAGAAAAATACCGGTAATGCTTCAAGTATGAAACAGACATAAAAAAACTTGTTGTTGACCAAAACGGACAAAAAGTACAATCCGGTAAAAAGTACGCCTAAAATTAAAAACCTGATGAAATAATCGGGGTATAGTAAAATAAAAATCCCCAAAGAGGCATACATCAACAAAATGGCAATTATCAATGCCGGATACTTGCCAATTAATACGGGCAGGGTAAAAAAATTTTTTTCACGATCAATTTGCATATCCCTGATATCAAAAGGAATTGTATAAGAAGAGATAAGTAAAAAGATCGCAAAGTCAACGGGTTTTAAATTTAAAAGATCTTCGTTGACAAACCAATTTATTGCCAGAGTCCATACCAATGCTATATAAAAGGGTTTGATAGTGCCAAGTTGTCTGATACCGGCCTTCAAGAATGGAATTTTGACATACGCTCCGGCAAGAATCCCAAGAAAAAATAACTTCAAAATCAGGGTTTGGTTCCATTGTATTTCAAAAAGTAACATATAAATCAAGATGAATAACAATATCAAATTGATTATGAACATGGAGATTTTGAATTGACGTAGGAACGATAATAAAAAATAACGTTTATGTTTATCGGCAAATCTTTGCATATGATAGACGAAAATAACACCGATAAAAACAAAAAATAATTTTTTGAAAACAGGTACAGGCAGGTGGTTTAATCCGGCATAAATAATCATCCATAAAACAAAATTTGCCGAAACCCATAAATTAGAGAATATAATGAGTGAAAAAACATTTGCTAAAAATTTCTTTTTGAAATATTTGAAGGCAACCATGCTGAATTTTTATCGTTTATTATACAAACAAAAAATTAATGCCATGAAAAATATCTTTCGAAATGTTGGCCATATATTTCTTTTTATGGTGTCTTTTGTAATTATTCATCCATCTCATGGTCAGGTAGTTTCTACCAAAGGTAAGGATTTTTGTTTTGGGTTTATGAGTAATATTTATGGTCCCGGAGGAAGTCCTTATTATGTTTATATTTCTTCGGCCGTGAATAATTCAGGTTTGATTGAGGTGCCAGGCATAGGATGGTCTCAAACTTTTACTGTTGCAGCCAATTCAACTACGAAAATTACTTTACCAACTGTTGAGCCTCCAAAGCAGGAAGGACTTTTTAATCTTGCCGTTCATGTTACTACATGTGACTCTGCCGTTGTATATGCTCAGCTCGCAGGTAGTGCAACTAATGATGCTACTGTTATTTACCCCACACCAGCTCTTGGAGATAAATACATGGTGTTAAACATGACAGGCTCACCGGGGGATTGGGGGGATGAAGTGTTAATTGTTGCCACACAAAACAATACTCAAATACAAATTACTCCTAGTGTAACCACAACAGGAGGGAAACCTGCCGGGGTGCCTACAATCATTACGCTGAATCAAGGGGAAACTTATCAATTGTTGCATACGCCCGGAGGGGCGGATCTTTCGGGAACTATCATTGAAAGCGTCAACCCCGGTCAATGTGTGCCATTTGCTGTTTTTTCAGGAAGTAATTGTATTAATATAGGGGGATGTACTGCATGTGACCATTTGTATGAGCAATTGCTCCCCCTAAATGCGCTGGGCAAGGAGTATATTTTAGTTCCATTGGCCGGTAAAAGCCAAACATGGTACAGAGTTTTGGGAACCGTAAACGGAACACAAATCAGCATCAATGGTGGAGCGCCTATCAATTTGAATGCAGGACAGGTTTATCAGTTTAACAATAATGTACCCTCATATTTAAATGCCACGCAACCCGTGATGGTCATGCAATATTCTCAAGGTGGAAGTTGTGATGGTACCGGCGATCCTTTTCAAATATTGATGTATCCTGTGGAGCAATCAATTGACAATATCACATTTAACGCCTTTCAAACTCCTATTATTAATACTTATTGGGTAAACATCGTTGTGAAAACTTCCAGCTTGCCAAATATTACGCTGGATGGCAATAATATAGCAGCACAGTTTAATCCGGTCCCATCCAATCCGCTTTATAGTTACGCAAGAGTCAATGTTACCCAGGCAAATCATACACTTATTTGTCCGGGTGGGCTGTTGGCATATGTGTATGGTTGGGGAAGTTATGAATCTTTTGGTTATTGTGCCGGTGCAGCGGTTTCCGATTTGACCAATGTTATCTATGCCACCCCAAATCCCACTTGTGCATTCAATCCCATAAATTTCTCTACTCCCAACGATCCAAACACCCAAAGTTATTTATGGGATTTTGGCGATGGTTCTCCACAAGTATCCGGAATCAATGCCGTTCATTCTTATGGTTCGCAAGGAGTTTTTACGGTTACATTATATAAAGATAAAATTACAGGATGCGATGTGGTGGTTACCAAGAATATCTCCATCATTAATCCACCATTACAGATAATTCAGAATGATACCAGTGTTTGTTATGGTGAGTCATTGACATTGAGTGTGTTGGCCAATAATGACAGTGTGCCGGTGTATAATATCAATGGTTGTGGCGATACTGTGATTTCATACGTAGCAGCTTATTTTGATAGTATTGTATGGAGCACAGGCGATACGGGCGCAATGATGAATTTTATTCCAACACAAGATACAACCATATATGTATATGGTTACCAGGCCTCATCCATATGTTATGGAGTTGATTCTATACACATAATTGTTTCTAAACCTATTGCAGGTTTTCAATATAATTCTCAATGTGTATATGATTCGCTTTGCTTCCAGGATAGCTCAACACCGGTTGGTTATCCGATCACCTCTTGGAGTTGGAACTATGGCGATGGTTCTCCCATAAGTTCATTGACAAATCCTTGTCATCTGTTTCCTGATTCAGGAAATTTTAATGTATCATTGATAGTGACCGATCAATTAGGGTGCAAAGACACGGTCAATCAATTGGTTTATGTCCATCCTCAACCGGTTGTAAATTTTACATATAATAATGTTTGCGTGCATGATACCGCTAAATTTACCAACCTTAGTTTATTGGCTGCCGGGTATGTATGGGATTTTGGTGATGCTTCCACTTCCACTCAAACAAATCCCGGTCATTTGTATAGTTCGGCAGATACTTTTAACGTACAACTGATTGCATACACTTCTTTTGGCTGCTATGATACTTTGGTTCAACCAATCATTATATATCCTCAACCTTTGGCAGACTTTAATTTTTTAAATAATTGTTTTGGAGTAAACTCTAATTTCTATGATAATTCATCTGTAGTATATGGGAATATTACCGGTTGGTCATGGAATTTCGGAGATAACCCACCCGGCACTTCCGGTGTTTCGAATCCTTCTTATTTGTACAACAATCACGGATCTTATAATGTGACACTGATCACCACTACCAATTTTAATTGTAAAGATACTGTTATCAAAACCATTTATATCCATCCGTTGCCTCAACCTGATTTCACATTCCAAAATATTTGTGTTTACGATCAAGCACAATTTAACAATATATCGCAAATACCATATGGTAATATCATTGCATATCAATGGGACTTTGGCGACGGCAACACATCGGCACAGACATCACCTTCGCATTCATACAATCCGTTCGGGATGTATACAGTGAAACTGGTGGCCTATACCGACAGCGGCTGTGCCGATTCGGTGACACACAACATATATGTATCGCCCCAGCCGGTGGCCGACTTCACGGTGGCCGACGATTGCCGTGACGTTCCGGCACAATTTACGGATCAATCCACGGTAGCATCGCCTCACAGCATCGTGGGATGGAACTGGGACTTTGGCGTGAACCCGCCTGCGGGATCCACACAACAGAATCCGAGTTACTTATATCCCAACAACGGCACCTTCAACGTAACGTTGATAGTGACGAGCGACAGCGGCTGCACCGACACCATCACCAAGCCGACAGTTCGATATGCCGTACCGGTTGCCAACTTTAGCTTCACCGAAGTATGTGAATACGACTCAGCCATATTTGCAAGCACCTCCACGATCAACAATCCCGGCGTGATCACACAATTTATATGGAACTTTGGCGACGGTTCGCCATTGGTCAACATACAGAATCCGAAGCATAAGTATAGTCAATGCGGCCCTTACAACGTAACATTGATAGTATCGAGTGCCAACGGATGTGTAGACGATACCACGAGGACGATCAATATACACGATCAGCCGTTGGCAGATTTCATTGCCGACACGGTGTGTGTGAACGGTCCGGTGACATCGTTTACGGATCTGTCTACGGTTCAATGTGGGGATGTGGTAAATGGGTGGCAGTGGGACTTCAATCCCGGCATGAGCAACCTGCAGAATCCTGTTCATGATTATAATCAGGACGGATATTTTCCGGTGACCTTAATTGCCACATCGAGTTTTGGTTGTAAAGACACAGTGACGAAGAACATACGGGTGTATGAGAAGCCGCAGGCAGCGTTTACGGCTGATACTACGGCCTATTGTCATCCGTATTGCACGCAGTTTACGGACATATCGACCTCGGCGAGCACGGGGATAGTGTCTTGGGACTGGAATTTTTACAACGGAGAGACCTCACAGAGTGCGATGCCGATGATATGTTTTGAGAATGAGAGCGCCGTGCTGCCGAAGTATTATGATGTAAGGTTGATAGTGTCGAACGGATACGGCTGTTACGACACGATAGTGAAGAAAAACTTTATCACGGTATGGCCCAAGCCGTTGGCGGACTTTACCTTCGGACCGCAGCCGACGGATATTTATGAGAGCGAGATAGATTTTGACAATTTAAGTATCGGAGGGGATTATTTCACATGGAACTTTGGAGACGGAAATATGTCGAATTTGATAGATCCGGTGCATTTATATGCCGATTCGGGCAATTATCTGGTAACGTTGTATATTGAAAATGATTGGGGTTGCAGCGACACAGTGTCAAAACCATTGAGGATCGAACCTGATTTTGCGGTATTCATTCCCAATGCATTCACGCCGGATGGAGACGGAGATAATGAAACGTTCTTTTTGAAGGGCTATGGGATAGTGGAGGACGATTTTCAATTTATGATATTCAACCGATGGGGAGATATGATATATTACACAGAAAAATTTGAGCCCTGGGATGGAAAAGTAGATGGCAAATTAGCGCCACAAGGAGTATACATTTACCGGATTATTCTAAAAGATATATTTGATGTGAAACATGAATACATTGGAAATGTCAATTTGATCAGGTGAAGTTTTTAGAGAATTCATAAAGCGCTATAGCCGCAGCAGCGGAGACATTCAAAGAGTCAAAGTCCCCTTTCATGGGGATTTTGATTTTATGGTCACTTAATTTTAACAAATCTCTGTGAATGCCTTCGTGTTCGTTTCCTAAAATTAACGCACAAGGAAATCCGGGTTTAAGACGGTTGTCGAGATCGATATTTCCTTTCTCTGTTATTGCATAAATGGTAAATCCTGAAGATTTCAAATATTGAATTGCTTGTGTCATGGAATTGACTTTTGCCATGGGTAACTTATTCAGTGCACCTGCAGAACTTTTGATAGCATCGGGTGTTATGGCAACAGAATTTTTCCTTGGAACAACCACTAAATTTACACCGAAACAAAATGCTGACCTGCAAATGGCACCAAAGTTTTTTACGTCTTGAATTCTGTCTAATATCAAAACAAATGGAAGAATCCCATTTTCAAATAATTGAGGAATAAAATTTTCCAAATCTACGAGAGGGATAGGAGTTGTAAGAGCAACAATACCTTGATGATTCTTGGCATACAATCGTAAACGGGTTTCCGGCACATCCTGGGAAGGGATTTTATGCCGTTTAATAAGTTTTCTGAGTTCGGTCAATTTTTCATGACGCATACCTTTTTGCAAGTAGATTTTTTCTATGTTTTTTCCGGCTTTTATGGCTTCAATCACCGGATGTATGCCATAAATAATAAATGAATCCATTGATTTTGATTAAGGTAAATATAATTGTCCTGTTCTCCAACCTTCTACAATTCTATACCACAAAGATTTGTAATCGGCATCTCTTATCAGGTAATAATCATTAGCAAATGGAGAGTTGGGTTTGGCTTTGAAATCAAATGAAAAAGAAAGTGCATTGTTTTCTTGACCGTATAGCCAGCGTTCGGTTAAATTGTTTTTATAGATCAAAGAAGGAGGGCCGAAAACTACATAAATTATTCCCCTGTCGGTTTTCCAACCTTCGGTATAAGAAGTGAAAAAAAGGTTGGCTTGTTCAACTCGGGTAAAATATTTTTTGATCAACTCGGAAGATCTTGCATATGATCCGGTAATTTTTAACCAGAAATTGTCAAATTCTTCTTTTGGTTTGGCAGCATTTTGAATTTTCTCAAATTCTTTCATGGAAGAAATATAACGAATGGGATAAATCATATCGTTAATTTGAGATGGCTTGGGAAAGGTTTCATAACCTGAATATATAAATAAACCGTTATTGTCTGTAGTTTGGTTAGAAAAGCCAATTAATCCACGGTGATTTTGAAAAATTATATCTGCTTCATGGTTTGTAAGCCGAATGCTGTCGGTGTAAATTTTTTTCAATTTAATTTGAGGAGTTTCGTAGATAAAAGGTGGTAAGGCAGGAGGGACATCATCAATAAAGTATTTTATGTATATTTTGTCATAAAAAAATGAATAAATTTTTACTTTCGTAAGTAAGCTTGAGGGGGCATAATTGTTTGTGATGAAGTTATTCATAGAATCTTTGAGTAGAAAATATTGTTCATTTCCATTGCCTGATTTATCCAACAATAAATAATGCCAATATGGGTTGTTGCGTTTTTCATCGATAATCAACAGGTTTATCTCTTTTAATTCACCTGATTTACAGGGGAGGTCTATCCATGTGACAATCATTTGATTTTCGTTTATATCGGGTAATGTTATTTGTAACTTTTTAACAAGAGTGTCATATTTTTGAATGTTTTTGGGATTGTTGGCAAGATGAAAGGTTAAGAATGCCTTATATAAAGTGTCGTTTGGCAATTTCTGAAACAATAATCTGGAAGATTCGAGGAAGATATAAATCCGTGAACTGTCCGGATGATGATGATAAACCTTAAATTGCGGAAAAAGAGCCGTAGGGTCGTTGCTGTAGATGTACGAAATGTTTTTGCGGTTTAATTTTTCAGTACTTTGACAATGGAATGTCACTATGGCAAAAAATATTAAGCCCGTCAAATAAAAAATATTGTTAAATTTCATCTTGTTCATCTTCTACATCATTAAAACTGCTGTCTTGTTTTGTTAAGTCATCACTACTGTTGAGTTCGTATAATAATGCGTCTTGATAGCGACCGGGGAGTTTTTTGGTAGTAGATGCCCCCATCTTTTTTAAATTTTCCATTTGCCTTATGAGATTTCCTTTTCCTGTGAATAATTTTTTCTTTGCGTTATCAAAATGATTGTTAAGAGTATTCATTGTTCTTTCTATATTTTCGATGTCTTCTAAAAAACCGACAAACTTATTGTAAATCTTACTTACACTCTCGAAAACTTTTTTTGCATTGATATTTTGTTTTTCTATTCGCCACATGGTTTCGATGGTTTTTAGTGTAGCCAATAGTGTTGAAGGGGTTACTATTACCACACCGTTTTTCCAGCCTTCTTCAAAAATTTCAGGTTTTGCACGCATGGCAACACCAAATGCAGATTCAATGGGGACAAACATCAGGACATAATCGGGCGTATTTAATTCAGAAACAGAATAATATGCTTTTCCGGCAAGAGATTTAATGTGATTGGACATGGAAGTTAAGTGGTCAGAAAGGTATTCTTGCATTTTTTGTTGGTCTTCGGCATTAACATAGTTTTTGTATGCGGTTAAAGAAACTTTTGAATCAATTATTAGATGTTTATTTTCGGGCAGGTAAACAATGGCATCCAAAATAACGCTTTTACCTTCGATGTTTTGAAATTTTTTTTGGGTTTCATATTCTTTGCCTTTTTGTAAACCGGATGCTTCCAACACTCGCTCTAATACTAATTCTCCCCAGGTTCCTTGTTTTTTTGTGTCGCCTTTGAGCGCCGTTGTAAGTTGATGCGCTTCTTCGCTCAAACTTTTGTTTAGTTCGTGTAATAGATTGAGTTGTTCTTTTAATGAGCTTTGTTCTTTAAATTGTTGTATGATTTTGGCTTCAAAATCCTTTCTCAATTCGTCAATTTTTTCTTTAAAAGGGTTTAAGATGTTGCTTAGTTTTTCTGCATTTTCTTTTTCAAGATCTTTCACATTGGTTTTTAAAATTTCTTGGGAGATATTTTTAAATTGTTCTTTAAGCGACTCTACCATATTTTCTTCTTTTTTCAACAGAGCAAGCAATTCGGCTTCACGTTGCTTGTATCTTTCTTCAAAAACTTTTTTTTCGTTTTCCCTCTCGGTTTCCAGCATTTTTAATGATGCTTCCAGGGCGCTGTTTTGTTTTTGCAAATTATTTATTTCTTCTCTAAGCAGGGCAATCTGTTGTGTCAAATCATTATTTTGCTTTGTCAATGAAGTTACTTGATATTCCAAAAGTGGGAATTTTTCTATTTTTGCTTTATCTTCTTCAGATATGGCATTCTTTTTATTGGAAAAAAATTTTAGCAAATAAATTATTCCTATAACAAAAACAGCAATTATTATGATTGTCAATAAAATTGCACTATCCATAGATTAGAAAAAATTTATCAGTAAAATTAAGCAAAACTCTTAAATACCTAAAGT
>FWWM01015887.1_pt1 | contig 11371 bp, 10 predicted proteins | sample 2228351 | NCBI WGS metagenome assembly FWWM01 (sample SAMEA103939774, study PRJEB20133) | metagenome
CCGAAGGTACTCACGAACAGGATTGTCGCCACGAAAAGCCTCCTGCAGTTTGTTTTAACCTGGGACAGGGCCTGGCCGAAACTTCGCCGCTTAAGCCAACTCCATCACCCCCCTCTGGTTTTCGTTTCCGCAGGGCGGGCTGCCGAATATGCCCGGCGCCGGTATCATTTTTAACCTGCTCGGCCGGGACCGTTAAGGCCGCGGCGGGAAGAGTTTTGGGTGGTCCTCAACGACCAGCCAGCGGTCGCTATCCCGTCGGATGGCCTCGGCAACAAACCCCCAGGGGCCTGAAAACGGGCCGGGTTCGGTAATTCCAGCCGTAAGCCTTCGCATCACCTGGACGACATGGCCCTTCAGCGCCGGGCCGCCGACCGGGGTAATCTCGAACCCGCCTTGCCAGAACGCCAGGTCGGGACCGAGCATCCGCACCGTGCCCCGCTCCAGCCGAATCGTCGCCCCCGGCATCGTCTCGTGCAACAGCTGATCGTACGCTGCCTCGATTTCGGCCCGCCCGTGCTGGATATCCCCGAACGCCCCAACCCTGACCGCATCCTCGGTGAAGAACTCGGCCAGGGCCTTTGCGTCACCCCGGTTCCAGGCCTCAATAAACGCCCTGTTCTCCCGGTGGATCGCTTCTTCATCCTGACTTATAGGTTGCATAGCTCCCCTTTCTTGCCGCACCCCTGGACGAACCCAAGGTGGCCGTGGGTAGCCTCACCCGGGGGCGGCCATAGCGGTCAATAACTCAGCCTTTGACATACGAAAGCTTCTCCGCCACCTTCCCGTCGCGGACGCGGAAAATGCCCACCCCCCGGACGTGGCCGGGCCGGCCGTCCCGCCCAACCCAGCGGTAGACCCAGCGGACCACGCACCGGTCCCCGCATGCAAACACCTCCTCGGTTTCGAAACTGGCCCGGGGCGAAGCGGCGAAAAACCGGTCCCAGAACCCGCGGACGGCCGCCTGCCCTTCATAGCGCTCCCCATCCGGCGGCGGATAGGTGTTTTCGAAGACGCAGCCTTCGGTCATGGCCGCCATCACGGCGTCCACATCGTGCCGGTTGAAGGCCTCATTGAACCGCCGGACCGCCTCAAGCGTCGACCCGGTCTCTCCCCCTTCACCTGAGCTAGCGAACATGGCCTCGGATTACTCCTGCGCCGGAGGGGCTGCATCCAGCGCCCGGGCAATGACTTCCTGGCGCCTGGCGGCCGGAAGCCAGCTAAGGTTGTCCGGCCGGCCGCAGCGGGGACAGACGAGACCCCACTGCCCGTCGCCGAGGTAAAGCCGGCGCTTGCTGGCCAGGTCGCCGACCCAGCCGCAGAAACATGCCTCTTCCACGGTCATCCACCCCCTCTCTTCACCACCTGCCCGGTCACCACGGCCAATGTTCACTCGACAATCTCCGGGCCCGGACCCGGCGGGACCGGCAACGTCCGGGTCAGGGACCCAGCCTGGCAGGCGATGTCCGGGCTTACCACCGACCGCCGCCACAGGTCAGCCAGTTTGACCGGCAATACTCCAAGTGCTGCCCTTCCGGCCAAACCGGGCCGATAAACGTTTCGGCCGCCGCAGGCCGGATAGACTCCCGCCCCGCCGGGGCCTGGGGGCCGGCGGTCGAAACCAGCACCACTTAAAACGCAGCCAGCACCCCCATGGCCGCAAGCCCCAGGCCAACAGCGGCTGGGTTACCACCGCGGTTGGATGTTCTGGTTGGCCCGGAAGAGGTTATCCGGGTCGTATTTGGCCTTGAGCTGCGCAAGCCGCCCGTAGTTCGGACCGTAGGCCGTCCGCACCGCCGCCTCGCCGCTGTCGGCCTCCTCGTTGACATAGGCCCCGCCCGTCGAGAACGGCTCAAGGCTCCGGTACATCTCCCGAACCCAAGCAACATGGGCGTCGGCCGTACCTTCCAGCCACATCCCGATGATGCTCACCAGAAACCCACTCCGGTGGGCAAACGCCGTCGCCGTCGGGTCCACCCGGCCCATCGCACCGCTAAGCGGCTGGATAAGGACTAGCGACCGGGGCGAAGTGAACCGGCCGCAAAGCTCGGAAATTGCCTCAATCGCCCCAGCCGAAAGCTCCCGGATAACCGACGACTTCCAGTAGTGGCGGGCCCCGAAGGGCGCCGCATCGTCAATCATCCGCTGGACCTGCACATACGGCATCGGACCGGTCATCTCCATAAGCGGCCGCCCGAACTTGCCCAGCGGCTCGGCCAGCCGCCGGCCCTCATCTATAGGCCCACAGTGACAAACCGCAATGCCCACCACCGGCACGCCCTCGGGCGACGTAAGACACGCCGCAAAGGCGCTAAATTCATCGGGCACCGCCGCCACGTAGTCCCGGTAGGCGGCCAAAACCTGCGGCGCCCGAGAAATCGGATAGAGTATGAGCCCACCGAAGACTGCCGGCCCGACCGGGTGGAGCCGGTAGGTGAATTCGGTTACAACCCCGAAGTTGTGGCCGGCGCCCCGAAGCGCCCAGAAAAGGTCCGGGTTCTCGCTCTGGCTGACCCGCCGAACCCGGCCGTCGGCGGTGACCACCTCGGCCGAAATCAGGTTGTCGCAGGCAAGGCCGTATTTGCGCATCAACCAGCCGATGCCACCGCCCAGGGTCAGGCCGGCAATCCCCGTGTCGGAGACGGTGCCCATGGTGGTGGCCAGGCCGAAATCCTGGGTCCGGGCGTCGAACTCGCCCAGGCGCAGCCCCGGCTGGGCCCTGACCGTCCGGGCCTCGGGGTCGACTTCGGCACCCTTAAGGTTCGAGAGGTCGACCATGACGGCGCCGTCGGCGACGGCGTGGCCGGCCACGCTGTGGCCGCCGCCCCGCACCGTCAAAAGCAGGCCCTTTTCGCAGGCCAGGTCGACGGTGCGGACGACATCGGTTGTGTCGGCCGGCTGGACGATGAAGGCCGGCCGGCGGTCGATTAAGGCGTTGAAGACCCGGCGGGTGGACTCATAATCGGGGTCTTCGGGGCCGATGAGCCGGCCCTTAAGCTTCGCCCGGAGGGCATCAACTTCGGTTCCCTCTAAATAAACGCCCCGTCCGTCAAGGGTGGTAGCCTTCAAGTCGTTCATAGCGACTCCTTATTTAATCTGGCCGGCCCGAAACCGGCCCAGATTAACCTTACCGGGTAACCCGGACGTTATCATCGTGGAAAATACGGATTTTTTGACCGCACCGGTAGGGGATTTGCGTTGACGGCCCCGCCGGAGCTTCCGGATCGTTCTCGGCGGCCGGTGTTCCCTTACATCGACGTCGGCTTCCAGAGCTGGGCCTCCGTGTAACTGTCCGAGAACATATCAAACCGGGCAAGCTTTCCCTGGCGGTAGGTGAGGATGTGGACCCAGTCGAATTCACCCCGCCGGCCGGTTGCTTTCAGTCGCCGGGCCTCGTGGCCCAGGACAACAACCTTATCGCCTGAAGCGACAAATTCATCCGGGCTGAATGTCTCGAACTCGTAGTGTTCGCCGAGCTTTCGGAACCAGTCGGCTACCCCTGCTTTGCCCCGGTAAGTGCCCCCTGTCGGGCTGGCCTCAGCCGGAGAATGGATCACCCACTCGATATCATCGGTCATGAGTTCGAGCAGGCCGGGGATATCCCCACGTAGAAAGGCCGCATACCCCTGCTTGGCGAGGTCAATATTTGCCTGAGACATTGTCTTCACCCTCCTTATTTTGTTTTTGGAGTCGGCCGCCGGTCAGACGGCGGGCGGGATGTTCTGATTCATCCGGAAGAAGTTGTCCGGGTCCCACTGCGCCTTGACCCGGGTGAGGCGCTTCCAGGCCGGGCCGTAGGCGGCAGACGGCACCCGGCCGGCCTCGTCGGTGGTCATGAAGTTGATATAGGTCCCGCCGGTGGCGTCGGCTTCGGTCGCCGACCAGAGGTCCCGGGCCCACCGAACGACCTGTTCGTCCTGGTCGGGCCCTTCCCAGCGGCCGTGGACATTCATAACGTAGGCGGCATCCCGGTGGGGGTAGGCCGTCGAATCGGCCGGCAGCGCCCGGATCTGCCCGCCCAGGGAAATGACCGGGATCTCGCACAGGGCCGACGGAAGCCGTTCGGCAAAACCGACCAGGGTGTCGATAAACCGGTCGCTCAGGATGGTGAGGTTGTGGGACTTCCAGTAGTTGCGGGCGCCCGGCGGGCTGAGGGGGTCGGTAATCTGCTGCCAGGCCACGTAAGGCATCGGCCCGGCCAGACTGCCGTACGGTTTGCCGAACGTTCCCAGGGGCCTGGTGGCCGCCTCACCCATGGCCGGATTGCCGGAGTAGCAGAAGACCATGGCCACAATATCCCGGCCGTGCACCTCGGCCGGAAGGAACGGCAGGGGCGGGGCCTTTCGAGGCAGGGCGGCGACCGTCAGTTCGTCCGGGGCGTTCGCCATAAATTCCCGGAACCCCTTGAGGACGGCCCGGCCCTGCTCGAGGGGGTAGACGAACATCCCGGCGTAGACCTCGGGCCCGACCGGGTGGAGCCGGAATTCAAACCGGCTTACGATGCCGAAGTTGCCGCCCCCGCCCCGGATCGCCCAGAAGAGGTCGGGGTTTTCGTCGGGACCCGCCTTGACGAGCCGGCCGTCGGCCGTTATCACATCCGCCCCGAGCAGGTTGTCCACGGACAGGCCGTATTTGCGGCTCAGCCAGCCGAACCCGCCGCCCAGGGTGAGGCCGGCGATGCCGGTCGTCGAGTTTATCCCCACCGGGGTGGCCAGGCCGAACGCCTGGGCCTCCCGGTCGAAGTCGCCCAGGGTTGCGCCGGGCTCGACACTGGCCGTGCGGGCGGCCGGGTCGACCCGGACCGACCGCATGGCCGAGAGGTCGACCATCAGGCCGCCGTCGCAGACGGCGTTGCCGGCGATGTTGTGGCCGCCGCCCCGGATGCTGGTGAGCAGGCCCTTGGCGCGGGCAAACCTGACCGCCGTAAGGATATCGGCGGCTCCGGCCGGGCGGATGATCAGGGCCGGCCGGCGGTCAATCATGGCATTCCAGACCCGGCGGGCGGCATCATACTCCGCCGATTCGGCGGTGATGACCCGGCCCCGCAGGCCCTCCTGCAGGGCCTCAAGGTCGGACCCTTTCAGGGTAACCTCCCGGCCGTCAACGGTTCGGGCGCTAACATCTTTCAACACGGTCTCCTTTTAAGCTTTTGAGTGGGCCAGCAAACAATCGACGTCTTCCCACTGGGGGTCGGCGGTGAGCAGGGCCCGGAGCCGCCGGTACCAGGCGTCCTGGGCCGGGTCGGCGGCATTGGCCAGGTAAGTCTCCTTGTCGTCGAAGACGGCCACCATGATCATCTCCCGGGGCCGGTTTTCCGGCCGGAACAGGTAGGCCGACCTGTAGCCCCGGGCCTGCGGGGCCCGGGTCCGGTCCCAGTCCTCAAACAGGCCGATGACCTCCTGCTCGCGGCCGGGGATGGGCGAAATGCGGGCAACCGTTCCGTACACTGTAATCCTCCTTTCCCAATCTATCCCAAGCATACCAGTCCGGTACCGACATGCAATAGTCAAAAGTGTTGCATTATCGTTATGGAATCGTTAAGGGCCGGGTCCGAAAATTACGGTTTCCCGACCCGGCGAGGGGCTCATCTTCTGCTCACCCGACCGCCCGTGAAGCAAGGCGCAAATTCCGGTCGGCCATCCGGCCGTATGGGAAGAATAGCACCCGGAAAAAGCCCCCCGGCCCGGCGCTCATCAGGGACCAGCGGACGTGCATGGAGCGGCCTTGCGCCGGAGGGTCCGTGTTTGCTAGCCTACTTTACCGGGATGGTCTCGGAGTTCAGGCCCAGGCTCAGGCCCCTCGACATGCAGTGGACGGCCGTTAACGGCCGTCCGGCCCTGGTCCTGCGGGACCGCCAGGGCATCAGCGACCGGGTCATGGTTATTCCCGGCGAGCTGGCGCCGCTCCTGGCGTTCCTGGACGGGTCCCGCACCCCGACCGGCATCCGCCTGGCCTTCGAGATGCGGACCGGCCAGTTCCTCCCGGCCGGGCTCGTTGAAAACCTGATCGCCCGGCTCGATGAGGCCCTCTTTCTTGAAGGGCCCCGCTTCGAGGTCGCCCGCCAGGAGGCCCTCGAGCGGTTCCGGGCGTCGCCGGTCCGGCCGCCGGCCCTGGCCGGGGCAGTCTACCCCCAGGACCCGCACGAGCTGACCGGATTTCTCGACACCTGCATCCGGCAGGCCGGGGCCGAGGGGGTTGCCCCCGGGGCCATCGGCGCCATTAGCCCCCACATTGACTACCAGCGGGGCTGGCGGGTCTACGCCCGCCTCTGGTCGGCCCTGCGGCCGGCCGTTGAGGCTGCCGACGCCGTCATCATCTTCGGAACCGACCACTCCGGCGGGGCCGGACGGCTCACCCTGACGGCCAGGCCGTACGCTACCCCGTTCGGCACGGTTCCCCTCTTCCGGGACGGGTTCGAGGCCCTGGTCGATGCCCTCGGGCCCGACGCCGTCTTTGCGGAAGAACTCCACCACCGGGCCGAGCATTCGGTTGAGCTCGCCCTGGTCTGGCTCCACTACCTGCGGCGGGATAACCCGCCGCCGGTTCTGCCGGTGCTTTGCGGCCACTTCTACGACTTCACCCACGCCGACGCCCCGGCGGCCGATTACGAGCCGTTCGTGCGGGCAATTTCGGCCCTGCGGGCGGCCTGCGCCGGCCGGCGGGTCTTCGCCGTGGCCGCCGCCGACCTGGCCCACGTCGGCCCGGCCTTCGGCGACCGGGAGGCTTATGACCGGCTAATGGCCGCCCGGCTCGCCGGCGACGACCGCCGGCTTCTGGAAGCGGCCGAGGCCGGCGACGCCGAGGCGTTCCTGGGCTGGGTTCGGGCCGACCGGGACCGGAACAAAATCTGCGGCCTGCCCCCGATTTACCTGACGCTGCGGTTTCTGGCCCCCTGCCGGGGCCGCGTCGTCGACTACGAGCAGTGCCCGGCCGACCCGTACGGCACCTCGCTGGTGAGCATCGCCGGCGTCATCCTTGAGCCCGATGGAAACTGACGAGTTCTGGGCCCGGGTTGAGGCCCTCCGGCAGGAAATCGCCCGCCGCCGCTTTGCGGGCGAATCCCCGGAAATCGAGCTCAAGCCCGGAGAGCCCCCGGCCGAGGCCGTCGTAAAGGTCATTGCCGCCGAACGGAGCCGGGTGCCCATCCGGCTGGACGGCGCCGGGCTGTGGCTCACCGAAGACCTTGCCCGGGAATACCTCTACCGGGCCCAGACCGCCCTCCAGTTCTGGAACTTTTACCTGGCCCACCGCTACCTGGATGAGGCTGCCGCCCTGGCTTCCGGCGAGGACGACGTCTTCCACCAGCGGGTAAGCCTCTTTCGGCTCCTAACGAACTTTCTCCGCGCCATCGTGACGGCCGACCCGGCCGGGCCGGTAAAGATTGACCCGAACCGGGTCGGCGAAGAGATTGACCGCCTCGATAAGTTGCCGGCGGCCGAGCGGGATTTTTACCGGGCCGAGGTCAACCGGCTGGCCGGTTTGCTTGAAAGGCGGGCCGGGGACCCGAAGCTGGAGGCGGCCTGGCACTTTTTACGGGCCCGGTCGGCGTTCGTCCGGGAAGAAGGGACCGGGGCCCTCATTCCCCTGCTCCGGGCCTACCGGGCCCTGACCGGCGTGTTCCGCACGCCGCCCTCGGAGTTTCTCGTCCGGCAGGTCGAGCTGGCCCGGGAGCTTATCCGTTCCTGGGTTGGGGATGGGCCGCCGCCGGCCGAGCCGGTTGCCCCCGAGTCGCTGGCCTATAAGCTCCATGATGCCCTGGACGCCCAGGCCGAGCGGGACCTGGGGGTGCGGCTCTCGGTGCTGAGCGGCCAGTTCGGCCTGACCCTTTACATGGAAGGGGATGGGGCCGGGTAGCTGGGAGGCGTTCTGGGCGGGGCGGGGGCCGAGGGGCCAGCCCGTCTACCCCGACCGGCCGGTCCTGGCGACCTGGGTCGAGGCCGAGTCCGGCCCCAGCAAGGTCGTGCTGGACGTGGCCGACGCCGACGGGCGGCTCCTGGGCCGGGCGCACGTCTTCGACCAGGAGTGGTACCCGGGCTGTCCGGGCCCGGTCAGGTTTTCCCACTACTTTCGGACCCTGCAGCGGGCGCTCCGGGGCCTGAAGGCCCTGGGCGTCGACCCGCCCCGGCTCCGGCTCCAGGTCTTAAAGGCCGTTGATGCCGGCCGGGTGCGGCCGTATATCGTGCTGCTGAAGTTCATCATCTGTCCGGAGTATGCCGTCTGGGCGACCCACCTGGAGTGGGTCTACCGGTGCCCCCTCCAGGGCTTCTACCGGCTCTTCGTGGGGGTGCCCCGGGCTCCGACCGACCCGCCCGGCCTGGACTATACGGCCGGGAACGCCATTCACCGCGGCTACCGCCGGGCCGCCCGGGCGGTGGCCGACGGCAGGCCGGACGATGCCCTGGCCGAATATTTTCGCGGGGTTGCCGAAGCGTGGCTGGCGGATTTTCCGGCCCTGGTCCGCTACGGGCCCGACCAGGTCCGGCGGCGGGTGAAGGGCATGCGGTTGCCCTGGGAGCAGGCCGACCGGGTGGTCACCGGCTGCCGGGCCCGGTTCGGGGCGGGACCGGTCGGGGTGCTCCACGAGCGGTCGGTTTTTGCGCCGGCCCGCGGCCTCGGGGGCCGGGTCGACCGGATAGTCGTGTCGAACGGGGGCATCGAGGTCGTCGAAGTGAAAACGTCGAGCGGGCCCGGTGCCAGCCTCGACCCCTTAACCGGCCGTGAGGTCCCCGGCGGCGTCCAGGCCCTGGCCTACCATGAGGCCGTCCGGCTCCAGAACGGCAGCCCCCCGAAGACGGTCATTGAGTTCTTTGAAGAATCAGGCTACCGGCCGGTGTCCCTTCCCGACCACCCCGTCGTCCGCAAGGCGGGCGCCCGGCCCCAGAAGGCCGACGACCGCTACCTGGACCTGGTGGCCCAGAACCGGAACCAGGCGTTCGTGGCCGCTTCGGGCCTGCTTACGGGCTACGACCGCCAGCTTCTCAACCAGCTCCCGAAGGAGGGCTACCGGCTCCGGGGAACCGGCGGCGACTTTGCGTTCCAGGCCGATTCGCCCCCGTGCCGGTCGTGTCCGGCCGGCCAGCGGGGCATCTGCGAGCAGAACCGGGCCGACCAGACCCGCCGGGCGTACGACTTCTGGCTCTATATCCCGCCGGTCCTCTTTGCCTACTGGGCCTGGTTCCACCGCCAGCTCAAGGCCGAAGAGCGGCTCGAGCGGGAGCACCTTTTCAAGCTGGCCGCCACCGACCCCGCCGTCCTGGAAAGACAGGAGGCGATTACCCTCGTGGGCCTGCGGGCCGGGCCGGTAGTCGACGGCCGGGTCCGGCTTAGTCGGGCCGGGCGGCTTGAGACCCGGCTACGGGAGGACGACCCCGTGCTCGTTACCCCCGCCCCCCACCGCCCCGGCCACTTCACGTCGGTCCGGGGCGTCATCCGCCGGCTCGAAACGTATCACCTGGAAGTCGAGCTGGAAGAGCCCGACCTGCCCCCCGCCCCCGAGTACCGGGTCGACCGGGCGGGGCTGGGGGAGCGGGTGGACTGGGAAGTCGAGGGCCTGACGGACTTCCTGCTCAACACAATGGCCGCTTCCGGGGTGCGGGGCCGCCGGGTCCGGGAGAACGAGCTGCCGGCCCTGGCCCGCACCATCCTGGGGAGCGAGTATCTTCTGGCCCCAACCCCGGCGCCGTTTCCCCTTGAGCCGGTTCTGGACCTGAGCCAGCTTCAGGCTCTCGGGTGCATCCTGGGCCTCAGGCCGGGAGGGGTTTTGCTCGTTCAGGGGCCGCCGGGCACCGGCAAGACCGCCCTCATCGCCGAGGCTGCCCGCCAGCTCTTCTTCCGGCACCTCTGGGACCCCATCGGACCGGCGGACCCGCGGCCGGTCCTGGTCCTGGCGAACACCCACCGGGCCGCAAATGAGGTTATCCTCAAGCTGGTGCGGTCGTGCCCGGAGCTGGGGCCCTTCATCATCCGGGTGGGGCGGGTTATGGGCGGGATGGAGCCGGAGGTGGCCGCCTGCGTCCTTTCCGAACGGGTCGGCCTCCGGGATGCCGTCCGGGCCGGGGCTGACCTCGAAGCCCGGCTCAGGGCCTGCCTCTTCCGCGGGGCCATCGCCCACCGGCACGCCGGCATCTTCGTCGGAACCCTCGCCGCGGCCGCCGCCCCGGAGCTTCAGGGCCTCGTCTTCCGCCACGTCGTCGTCGACGAGGCCGGCCAGGCCACCGAACCCGCCACCCTCCAGGCCCTGCGCCGGCTGCCGCCGGGTTTCGGGGGCTCGCTGGTGCTGGTCGGCGACCACTGCCAGCTCCCGCCGGTTGTCCAGGTTGCCGAGTCCCCGCCCCTCCCGCCCGGGCTTGGGACCGAACGGGGCTTCCGGCCCGGCCACAGCCTGAAGGTCTCTTTATTCGAGCGGCTCGCCGACCGCTACCCCCAGCGGCTCATCCGCCTCACCGAGCAGTACCGGATGGCCCGCCCCATCTCGGACCTGGTCGGGCAAACGTTCTACGGGGGCAACCTGCGGCCGGCCACTCCCGCCGTTGCCGCCCAGCCGCCGCCCGCCGGGTTCGACCGGCACATCGTCTGGGTCCTCACCGACGGCGTCCCCGGGGCCATTGAGGATGCCGCCGGTCCCGACGAGGCCCGGAGCAACCCGTACGAGGCCGACCTGGCCGCCCGGGTTGTCGTCCGCCTCGTGTCGGCCGGCCTTTCGCCCGACCAAATCGGGGTGATTTCACCGTACCGGCGGCAGAACACCCTCATCCGGCAGGCCGTCGCCGACCTCGCCCCCGGCCTGGCTGACCGGGTTCGGGTCGATACCGTGGACCGGTTCGAGGGGAGCGAGCGGGACGCAATTATCGTCAGCCTGACGGCCAGTAACCCTGACCGCAACCTGGGCGAGCTGCTGGCCGACTGGCGCCGGCTGAATGTGGCCGTCTCCCGGGCCCGCCGGCTGGTCGTGATTATCGGGAGCCGGACAACCCTCACCGAACCGGGCCCGGCCGATACCCCCGAGGCCCGGGCCGCAAAAGCCCGTTACCGGCAACTCTGGGCCGAAGTCCGCCGGCTGGCCGAAACCGGCGGTGCCCGCATCGTGGGCTCGGAAACCCTGTGAGCGGGGGCAGCCTTGACCGGACGGTGGCGGCCCTGGGCCGGGTGACCGGGGCCGGGGTGGGGTGCGACTTCTGGCTCGGCCCGGAGTTCGGCCTTAAAATCGGCTGGCTCGGCCGCCTCGGCCTGGCCAGACCTTACCGCCAGCGGGTTCCCCGCTGCGTCGACCACCCCTGCCACCTGGCCGGCATCTGCCCCCACCAGCGCCGATTTGACCTCGACCGGAAGGAGGTCGCCGGCCTTAAGGGCGAGCTTACGGACCTGGGCCGTCAGG
>FWWM01015890.1_pt1 | contig 11368 bp, 7 predicted proteins | sample 2228351 | NCBI WGS metagenome assembly FWWM01 (sample SAMEA103939774, study PRJEB20133) | metagenome
CCTTGTCTGGCGCCAGCCATACCGCACGTCTGCCGATACCTGGTTGCGTTGGGGCATCGTTGGAGCGCTGGCGCTCCTCTCCGGCGCTGCTGCGGCGTTTCCTGCAGTGGCCGGGTTTGTGCTTCCTACACTCGGCTGACACTGGTGGCCCCTGCTTCCGCTTGCGCTGGTGGTGTTCTGGCAACCAATACGTTTGCTGCTGGAGAGCGTGATACTGCGTTTGCGCGCGGCAGGATCGCCTTTTTTGCTGGTCAGTGTTGTGTCGATACTGGGACTGGTCGCGGCTCTGCGTCTGGGTTTGCCGCCGCTGTTTGGGATGTCCGGTCTGGTGGCAATGGTAGCGCTGACTGTTGCTGCGCTCCGCTCGAACGATGGATCGGCGGTCGATGCTGTCGAGCAACCGGCGCGGCGCAACGAGGCGCTGGCGTTGGTTCTTATAACTTCCGTAGCGGTTGTGTTGCGCCTGTACCGGCTCGACGATCTGCCGTCCGGTCTGTGGCGCGATGAGGCACGCCACGGTCTGCTGGCGTTGCGGATATGGCATGACCCTGCGTATCGCCCGGTGTATGTGGTGGCGGGCGCGGATCTACCGGCGCTCCTCTTCTATCTGATGGCGCCGATGCTGGCAGTGACCGGACCGGGCGTCGGCGCGGCGCGTCTGGTCAGCGCTCTGGCGGGCGCGTTTATGCCACTGGCGCTCTGGTGGGCTGCACGTCCAATCGTCGGGGGCGCGCCGGTCTGTATGGCGCGGCGTTTCTCGCCTGGGCTTCCTAGGGTTTGAGTATGAGCCGCTGGGTATTCCCCGCAACGCTCGATCATCTGCTCGAGGTGATCGCCATCGGCGTGATGTGGCGCGCGCTGGGGCAACCGGCGCGCCGGCGCGCAATGGCTGGCATGGCGCTGGCGGGTGCGCTGGCGGCGCTGGCGGCGTATGCCTACCATACCGGACGCCTTGCGCCGCTGGTGTTTGCGGCGCTGACTGCGCTGCGTCTGGGGCGCGATGCGGGTGCGTGGCGGCGGGCGCTTCCCGCGCTTGGCGCTGCCGCAATTGCCGGGGTGATTGTGCTGCTGCCGCTCCTCACCTTTATTGTGACCGACTTCGAAGGGTATAACCGCCGCACTGGAGCGGTTGCCATCGGCAATGCGCAGAGTCTCGAGAAACGTGCGACTGCGCTGGCGGTTGAGAATGTCGTGCGCTACCTGGGCATGTGGCACGTTGCCGGTGATCCGAATGGTCGCCATCACGCCCCGCGCGCGCCGATGCTCGACCCGCTGGCAGGGGCGTGCTTCGCTCTCGGCGCCGGGCTGGCAATCGCCAGCTGGCGATCAAAGGCGTTCGCACCGCTTCTCTGGCTGGCGCTGGCGCTCATTCCGGGCATCTTCAGCACGAATGCGCCTCACGCCATGCGCTCGCTCGGCGCGCTCGCGCCCTCCTGCATGCTGGCGGGCATGGCGCTCGATACGCTCGTCAGAGGGACGGCAGACGCCGGGTTTCGGCAGTGGCGACGCATTGCGCCAGCAATCGTCGCGGGAGTGCTGACAGTCAGTCTGGTGTTCAATGTCTGGCTGTACTTCAGCGTGATGCCGCGCAACCCGGCAGTCTACACCGAGTTCGATCAGACGGAGACGGCAGCCGGACGGGTCGCGCGCGCCGCGGTGACGGCCCGTGATCCGCGCCTGCGCGCCGTTCAGATCTTCCTGGATCGACGATTGATCGAGCAGGATACGGTGCGCTTTCTGACCAGCGATCTGACTGTAGGCATATTCGATGGCGTCCGATTGTCGGAAGCGGTCACCGGCGATGCGCTGCTGATCCTGCCGCCGGATGCGTCCGTTGAGGAGCGCGCGGCGGCGCTTGCGGCGCTTGGTTCTGCAGCGCGTGAACTGACGCCGCCGCTGCTGCCGGACGGTGCAACGCCGCTCTTCCTGGCGTATGGCAATGGCGACGCGGCGCAGCACCTGTTGGACGTGACCTTTTCGCTGCGGTACCGGGTGCAGCAGGTTTATGCCCCGGACAATGCCGCAAGCGCCTGGGTCGCTTCCTGCTCCAGCCGTTCGATCGCAGCGCGTGTTTCCTGTTCGTGGGAAAGCAGTTCGTTCAGGCGATCTTCGAGCTGATTGAGCAGCGCGACATACCGTTCGCGTAGCGCTCGTTCGCTTCCTTCACGCCCCAGCGGTCCGAGATTTCCCTGAATCTGCTGCTGGCGCGTCAGGATTTTTTGCCGCTCCTGCTCGATCTCCTGAAGCGTCTTCTGGAGCTCCGCGATGCGCGCATACAGCGAAAGAACATGCTCGAGCGCCTGGCAGGTCGCCTGATCGAGGTATCGCTCGTTCAGGAACGACTGGAGCTGATGCATATCGAGGTTACGCACCTCTTCGTAGCGAGATGTCTTGCAACGTTCACTGACGGTGAAGGTCGTCTCGACGCCAGGCAGACAGCGCACGGGCCAGCGCGCGACATTGTGCGTCTCTTCAGCTGGCGTCGCTGTATCGAACAGATCGTAGCCCGCCAGCCGTTCCTGTTCAATCACAATATCCACAGCGTCGGGCAGGGTGCTGGTGATCCGATAGCGCATCTGCCGGACGTCCCATTCCTCGAATACCGCGTACTCTTTGCTTATGCTCAACCCGGCCATCACACGTTGTGAATGGCGCTCCTCCGTGATTGTTACGCCAAGTTCGACTGCATACGCGACGATCATTTCAGCCCCGGCGCGCGTGAAGGGCAACACGGCTTCACCGGCGTAATCACCATGCTCCACGACCGTCACCGGTCCGCGTTCGAGCGTCAGCCCGGTTTCGTTCAGCATGCGCAGGCTTGCAACCGGGTGGCGAGGTTGTTTGCGACCGTTGTAGAGCAATTCTTTGCGCCCATCGAGACGCCGGCTGACGATTGGAACCATGGCGGAACGACCGCGCGCCACGCTGACCGGGTGCGCCACGCGGTACTGGAACAGTGCGCCGCGCTCTTCACCAACGCTGACCGCTTCGGTTGAACGTTCGAGGTTCTCCATGCTGAATGCTTCCATGAAAGGCATGGGGGCGAGGAGAGCACCCTCTTCTTCCGTGCCCGCCGCAAATGCGCCAGGAGACTTTAGCAGCGGTCTCATCCGTTTCGCGCGAAACTCGATCGGCGCCGCAACGGTGCGCACATCGTCCTGCACCAGGGGACGCTCGGGAATGTGCGGTTCGTACAGGCGATAGCGGAACGATACCGGCATCCCGGCAACCAGAGTCAACTCGACATTCTCCAGGTCTTCGTCGAGTTGATTATCGAACAACCCCCATCCCTGAAGCAGGACTGCCACCTGCGCACCCATATCGCGCCCGCCGCCATTGGCAGAGTCGCCGCTGTCGGGTTTCGGTTCCGCCAGCAGACGATAACTGACGCGCCAGGAGGGAGCGGGTGCGATGTATCCCACAAGGATCTCGTGATCGCCGTCCGACAGACGCACGATGGCTGAACGCCGGTCTTCCTCGCTTTGCGCCGCGCGCAGGAAGTACGTCATATCAGCCGCAGCGCGATCGTCGAGGATTGTCAGGCGTGCAATACGCCGCACCGGAACAGCGCGCACCTCGCGCTGTTCCGCCAGATAGAGCGAGACCAGCGGTTTGTCGAGCGGTTCTTTCTCATCGAGATCGATGCCGATGATCGCGCCTTCGACGGCTTCCTCGTCGCTTTCACTGTGGCGGCGCTCGCTCTCGATCTGGAGGCGCACCCTGCGCCCGCGCAGATCACGCAGCAGGTCGAGCAGACTGCGCGTATCGGAAAGATGGATGGAACCGCGCTCGATCTGTTTTGCGCGATCCTCTGGCGTTTCGATGTCGATGCCCAACACCTGACCTTCCCCCAGGTCGAGGACGATCAGGCTTTTGAGAATGTCGTCCATCGCATCGCGTGGAAACATCAGGCGCAGCTCTGTGCCGGCGACCGAACCGCGTCGTTCAAAGTAGCCAACGCCATGTCGATACATCAGCATGCGGCGAATAGGAAGATCGGGCACAGGTTTCCTCCCTTTGCGTGCAATCAATGCGCCGGCGCGTTCTGCCAGCATGGGGGAGTATAGCAGCAAAGCGACCCATCTGCGACGAAGATTCCTTTCACAAGATGTGCAAGTTTCGGTGTGAGCGTATCCTGAGCAGAGATGAACAGCGGACACGTTACGCGGTATAATGTCGCCGGGTCGCTCCGTGACCGAGGACCCACGCTCCTTCTCGCTTCGTGAAACGGAGGTCGGATATGACGAAGCCCCCGGTCGCACCCCTCTGGTGGCAGCGCGGTGTCATTTACCAGATCTATCCTCGCTCATTCCAGGATAGCAACGGCGATGGAATCGGCGATCTGCGCGGTATTCGCTCACGCCTCGATTATCTGGTTGATCTGGGGATCGACGCCCTCTGGCTTTCGCCGATCTTCCCATCGCCCATGGCCGATTTTGGCTACGATGTCGCCGATTACTGCGATATTCACCCGCTCTTCGGCACGCTCGCCGACTTTGATGCACTGGTTGCCGATGCGCACCGGCGCAACCTGAAGGTGATCATTGACTTTGTGCCCAACCACACATCGGATCAGCACCCCTGGTTTATCGAGTCGCGCAGTTCGCGCGACAACCCGAAGCGCGACTGGTATATCTGGCGCAACCCGGCGCCGGATGGGGGTCCGCCGAACAACTGGCTTTCGTATTTTGGCGGATCGGCCTGGGAGTACGATGCAACCACGGGGCAATACCACCTGCACCTCTTTCTCAAAGAGCAACCCGACCTGAACTGGCGCAACCCGCAGGTGCAGGCGGCGATGCTCGATGTCATGCGCTTCTGGCTGGATCGCGGCGTTGACGGATTCCGTGTCGATGTCATGTGGCTGATGATCAAGGATGAGCAGTTTCGTGACAATCCGCCCAACCCCGCCTGGAAACCGGGCATGATGCCACATATGCGTTTACTTGAGACCTGGTCCGCCGATCAGCCGGACGTTCACCAGATCGTTGCCATGATGCGTCGGGTGGTCGACTCATACGATGAGCGGATGATGGTCGGCGAGATCTATCTGCCGTATGACCGCCTGATGCGCTACTATGGAACGCCCGAAGAGCCCGAAGCGCATCTGCCGTTCAATTTTGCGCTGGTATTGCTGCCGTGGGACGCTCATACCATTGCTCAGACGGTTGCCGCGTATGAAGCGCTGCTTCCGTCTCATGGCTGGCCCAACTGGGTGCTGGGGAACCACGATCAGCCACGGGTTGCCAGCCGGGTTGGCGAAGCGCAGGCGCGGGTGGCTGCCATGCTGCTTCTGACGTTGCGTGGTACGCCGACGATCTACTACGGCGACGAGATCGGCATGCACAATGTGCCAATCCCGCCGGATCGCGTTCAGGATCCGTTTGAGAAGAATGTGCCCGGTGAAGGGCATGGGCGCGATCCGGAACGCACACCGATGCAGTGGGATGCCGGCGAGTTCGCGGGGTTCAGCAAAGTTCAACCATGGCTGCCCCTTGCCGACGATTACCGGCAGCGCAATGTGGCGGCGCAGCTCAATGCGCCGCATTCGATGCTGTCGCTCTACCGCCGTCTGCTGGCGCTGCGCCGTTCCGAACCGGCGCTCTCGATCGGTTCGTACCAGGCGGTTGCGGTCGAGGGCGATGACGCAGCACGTCGATCGGTGATGGCATATGTGCGCGCGGCGGACGGCTGTCGCTTCCTGGTCGCGCTCAACTTCGCGTCGCAGCCTGCCCGTATGAGTCTTGCCACGATCGGAGAAGGAACCATCGCACTGTCAACCCACCTTGATCGTGGTGGCAGCGCCGTTCGCGGCGAACTGGAGTTGCGCGCCGATGAAGGTGTGATCGTCGCGCTTGCAAAATGATCACAACACGGTCACATCCACTTATTGCGTGCAGCGCCAACATGCGAGATAATAGAAATGGAAGAAGGTTTGGTCCCTGTCCACGTTCGACCCCGTCCTGATCTCGCGGTCTCTGGACGAACGACGCCACTTCCCACGACGCGATACGCAGCGAGGCGCAACGCGCGGTGCAGAGAGCGCCGCGCGCTTCAGGCACGGTTATAAACGAAACCCGGTATCCCCTGGCTGGCGGTTGAAGGTGTGCCTGAGGGGCACGACCTGAGCCCCGAGCCGGTCGAAGGCGCGCCGAGGCTTCCCTGCCCGCAACAGCGGATGACCGGACACTGGACTGAATGCGTGCATTGGTCGGCATATCGGATTTTACTTGATCATCAGGCGCTAGAGGAGACCCTGGGTGGCAGTTCAGGTCTGGATCGGAGAAAAACCAGAGCACCCCAACGAACGTCGCGCCATCATGGCGCTGGCGCGCGGGCTCGACCGTCTCGACGGGCTGTATCTGATTCTGGCAGACTTCACCGTAGGCGGGCGCACGATTGACCTGGTCATCGTCAAGCAGGATGGGGTCTTCATCATCGAACTGAAGCACTGTGATGGCAAGGTCTTCGGCGATGTCAACGGTCCGTGGTTTGTCGAAGGCTCCAACGGCGAGCGTAAACGGCTGAATCCAGGGCGCAAGAACCCTTACAACCAGGTTATTTCCTACTACTACAATCTGGTCAATTTCCTCAACGACCATCGCGCCGAACTGTTGTCGCCCCAGAAGGCGAAGACCATCGATTTTCGCACCTGCCGTCGTCTGGTGGTCATTGCGCCAACGCTGCAGGAAGGCTCGCGCGTTGAAACCGACTGGAAGGTCGATCTGAAGGGGCTCGACGAATTGCCTGCCTATCTGGTGACCGAACGGTCGAGCGAGATTGACCTGACCGATGAGGAGATGCTCCGTATTCCGGAACTTCTCCATCTGACGCGCTGGACTGAGATCAACACGCTGCTCTCCGGCGTGCTCCCGCGCCTCGATGAGACGCCGGTCACGCCGGAGAGTCTCGCGCCACAGTCGCAGCCAGATGCAGCACCGGCAGAGACCAGAGCATCTTCCGCCACAACTGACGCTTCGATGGCGCCACCACCAGTTGCAACACCCACGCCTGTCTCGCAACGTCTCGCGCGCCTCTGGCAGACATGGACTGGACGCATTGCGCTGGCGTCGAGCCTGACTGTCATTGTTCTGCTTGGCGTTCTGATGAGTCAGAGGCAGCCTTTGCCCCGACCGGATCAACCGGTGCAGAGTATGGTGGTTTCGACCAGCCTGCCGGCCGGCGGCGCCGATGCTGGAGCGATTTCTCCAGTCAATCCCTGCGTCTGGAGCGGCTTTCAACCGGTGGGACGGCGGATGATCAACGGGAGCTGGGAAAATGTCGGCGTTGGCGGCAACGCGCCGGCGCTGGCGCCCGATGTCGTGGTGACCCTGGAAGAAGTCGAGTTCTGCAACGGCAAAATCGTGCTCAAATGGAGCCTGCGCAACAATCTGAGCGACCAGAGTATTGCGATGCCGTTGACTGCAGAAAACATCGAGGCGCGCGACTCGGTCGGAACGCGCTACGTGGTGACGGACGACCTCTCACAACCGAACGAACTGCGCGCGTCCCCTGGCGAGCGAGTGCGCGGCAGCGCCGTCATTGATCGCCCCGTCAATCTGAACGCCTCTACCCTGGTGGTGGTGCTGAAGAAGTTCCCCTTCGGCGAGACGACCTGGCTGGTTCCCGCGCCTGGCGCGGGTTGATGGGCAACCGCAGTCTTCCTTTTATACGAACGGTAATGGCATCTCAATCCTCGCTAATCTGCGAAGGCGGGCTTTGCCCTGGCAGCCGAGGGCTTCAGCCCTACGGCAATCGGTGTAGACCGGATGAATGTCTGAAAGACCATTAGCCTGTCCGCGACCGCCTGACGGCGGTGGGACGGGGTGGTACGATAGGCTTTAGCCTGTCCCGTCACCACCTGATACCATTTTAGATTGTAGATTTTGGATTGGAGATTGCTGCGACAGCATGGCAATGCGCTCTGATGAGCGTGCATATGCGACTTGTTCAATTCCAATCGGTATGATAGTGTTGTCTCCCAATCTTTGTGCCTTTGTGCCTTGGTGGTGAATGATCGAACCACAAAGACACCAAGACACAAAGGGTTTGATACCATTTTAGACTGTAGATTTTGGATTGGAGATTGCTGCGATAGCATTGCAATGCGCTCTGATGAGCGTGCGCATGCGACTTGTTCAATTCCAATTGGTATGACGGCGGTGGGACGGGGTGTTCTGTCCGCGACCGCCTGACGGCGGTGGGACGGGGTTCCACCCCGGCGGGCGCGGGCGCGCCTGCGGTCACAGGCGATCATACTGCAACCGAAACCCGCGAATCGACCGGCCGGCGCTGCTCACACCCGCGGCGAACGCCCGGTGAGCCGGGTAAACGCCTGGTACCCCAGCCAGCGAAACGGCTCCGGCGGGATCGGCGGGTAGCGGCTCTGGTAGAACGGCAACCACCGCCAGCGACTATCGTCTCCGCCATACAGGTCGGCAATGAACTCGCCCGCCAGGTTGGCGAGGGTGATGCCGTGACCGGAATACCCCAGCGCATAGTAGATGTTCCTGTACTCACCCCACCGTCCCCAGAGCGGCTGACGGTTCAACGTAATGCCCAGCGCCCCGCTCCAGCGCCGCGCGACAGGAATGTCTGATATGGCAGGGAAGTACCCTGCCAGCGTCTGCGCGATTGCCGCCTGAGCGCGACGGGCAAGGGCGCTGTCGGGGGGCAGGCGGGTGCGATTGTTGAACAGGTACGCATACGACTGATTGCTGCCGCCGCCAAACACCAGATGCCCCGTACAGGTCAGCGCTCCATACGAAATGCGATCAAGGTCATCGGCGAACCCGGCAAATGCCCGCCAGCCCAGGGTGTGCTGTTGCTCCGGGGTCAGCGGCGTTGTGGCGAAGACGCTCGAGTGCAGCGGAAACAGCGCATCACGGAACAATCCCAGTTTGCTGGTGTAGCCATTGGTTGCCAGCACGACCGCAGGCGCGCACACTTCTCCCTGCGGGGTCGTCAGGCGGATGATGCGCCCGGTCTGCATGCGGAGCACCGGCGTCTGCTCATAGATGGCGACGCCGCGCTCCTCCAGGATCGGGCGCAGGCCGCGGACAAACTGCGCCCCATTGATCTGCCCGGTATCCGGCTCGAATATTGCTCCGTAGACGCCGCGAGCGGCGAAGTGCGCTGCACGTTCACCCGACGGCAAAAAGCGAACCGGGATGCCCAGTTGACGCAGATATTCCGCTTCGGCGTGGGCCGCTTCGGCGCGCGCAGAACTGGTGTACAGCGTCAACGTGCCATCGAAGCGATGGTCGACCGCCAACCGGTGACGTTCGATCAGGGTGCGAATCATCGTCAGCCCGGCGCTGGTCAGGTCATATACCTTGCGGGTCAGGTCGGGATCGCTGGTATCAATCCCGTTGATCCAGTTCAGCGCCAGACCGCCGTTGCGCCCGCTGGCGCCATTCGCCAGCGATGTCGCTTCGAGCAGAACGATCCGGTGCTGCGGGAAGCGCTGTGAAACGTGGTACGCAGTGCTGACGCCGGTAAAGCCGCCGCCGATGATCGCCAGATCAGCCGAGATCGTTCGTGCGAGCGGCGCTCGTGGTCGGTAATCCGGTGTTCCGGCGTGCCAGATGGATTGTGTCTCATCGAATTCGAGACGTTCCGGGAAACACCGCGCGGCAACCGGCCACGTTCGGGAAGCCAGCGCTGCTGCGCCTTCCAGCACGCGGGTTGTGAGTGAACGCTGAGTCGATGCCATAAGAGATGCTCTGTGGTCACGAACTATGCTACAGCATTATGATGTGAACGTGTATCCGACGCTGCCACTGGTGGTCGAGAACGAGAGATATTTCGTGAACGCATATCAAACCCATCAATCCTTCCAGGCCAGGATGATCGTATTCAGCGCGCCAAAACCCAGCTTTCCGCCCAGAAATATCAGATCATGCAGCTTGTCGTACTGGTGTCGCGGCAACGGCGCGGTATGGGCGGCGTTGTTGCGCAATACGGAGATGCGGTGCAGCGCTTTGCTGATGAATTCGTCGAAACTGATGATACGGTCGGGGTCGTCGGGATTCGGACGCTCTTTCCAGTGCGCGGAGACATAGGCGCTGATCCGCGCCCAGTTGCCGTCAGGGTCGGCGTTGCGTTGCAGGTATGGCAATGCGCCGAGCGTCTGGCGCCTGGGGTTGGCCAGGTCGCCAATCAGGCCGGGACAGGCGAAGATCCGCCGTTTGACTTCGATCTCGATCACGCTGGAGAGATGGATCGCCGGCGCTGAGTAGTCGTTGGCGCGCACTTTGAAGAGCTGGTCGGCCAGGAAGATGGCCAGCGCCAGCGACTCTTGCTCCGTCGCTCCCAGCCGGTCGAAGGTCTGGCGCATGCCGAGCATCCGCACTCGTTCGCGATAGACTTCGAGATCGACCTGCGCCAGTTCGGCAAAACGGCGGGTCAATCCCTGAATGCGTTCGGCAACGGCGCTCACCACTTCTTCATCGAGCCGGTCTGCCGGCTGGCCGGCCAGGATGTGATCGATCTCGCGCAGCAGGCTCTCGATGTCGCGCGGCGGACGCACCGGTTTCTGCGCGCCGGGTGTGCTGATGATGTGGCAGAGCCTTCCATCCTGGCAACAGTGCCTGGCCCGACTGACGATATCCACCCGCCAGGGGCCAATGTGGGGTTTGGGGCAGATCAGCAGGTCGTCGCGCGGGTCGCTCAGCGCGCGCCCCCAGCGGTCGCTGATGATCGTCCGCTCAGCGGCGCTGAGCGCGTCGAGGAAGATGCCATGGCAGGCCGGGATGACCGGCTCGCGGAGGGCGCGATGGGCCTGATCCAGCAGTCGACGCAGGGCCTGCCGGATTTCCGCGGTCGGTTGCGCAGGGCAGAGCGCAACCACCTCAATCCGGGTCGCCGGGTCGAGGGCCTGATTGCCATTCCCGCGCGGGCTGAACTGCTGAACCAGGATCGCGTTGTCGGCGGGTGCGCCATCATCGGTCTCGGTGGGACGCAGGAAGGCGAAGAGCAGCGTGCCGCGTCGCTCGCCAGTGAGCGCCAGATCGGCCAGCATGCGCTTGATCGGTTCGGCGGGCGCGCGATCCTTGCGTTCGCTCTCGCGGTAGTATTTGGCGTCCCACACGACCCCCGGCTCGCGCCAGACGATGACGCCGTCGGCGATAACCTCGGTCGCCGGCGGGTCGATGCGGCGCAGGTAGTAGTCGGGCCGGACGCCGGGGACGGGGCTGTCTGCCGGCTCGCTCGCCCAGACTGCCGGCGGTTCGGGAATGCCGCGGTCATGGCGCAGTTTGTAGCGCCGACGGTCGGCGCCCTCGCCCCAGTCGAAGCAGATAACATCCGGGAGCGCCGTTCGCTCTGCGATGATCCGCTGCTCGCTGATCAACAGATCAGCCAGCTC
>FWWM01015893.1_pt1 | contig 11367 bp, 8 predicted proteins | sample 2228351 | NCBI WGS metagenome assembly FWWM01 (sample SAMEA103939774, study PRJEB20133) | metagenome
ACGCTGCACTAAAGGAGCACATTGAATTAGGGGACGTCATAATATCCACAGCAGCAGTAAGGTTAGAGGGTACAAGTAAGGAGTATGTCAGACCAGAGTATCCTGCCTCCGCATCCTATGAGATACTACTTGCTCTGATAGAGGCTGCAGAGGAACTTGGACTGAGATACCATCTGGGAATCACAGCCTCCACGGACTCATTCTATCTTGGGCAGTCACGCCCAGGTTTTGGTGGATACTTTCCAGAGAGTAATCGTAGACTGATAACAGATCTCCAGGCGGCGAATGTGACCAACTTTGAGATGGAGGCAGCTACACTCTTTACACTTGTAAATCTGTACGGACTTCGTACAGGTGCAGTATGTGCAGTATATGCAAACCGAGTCAGGGATATATTCGCAGTACGTGGAGAGCAAGATGCCATCCGATGTGCCAATGAGGCAGTCCGAGTACTTGCAGAGATGGACACAGAAGTCGCTCAGAGTGGTAGAAGACACTGGTATCCCGGACTGAAACACTGAGCAGGACTATTTTGTCTTTCGTGAGCGACTTGCGCGAGAGTTTATCTTCGCTGTGGTCGACGATGTCATCGACCCGGTGACGACCAGGTCGGCCGCGGCGTCGGGCGGCCGCTCCCGCAGCCAGCGCAGATCGTCGGCCGTCGGCCGGCCCGCTGCGGGGACGCTCGCCTCGCCGGCGGTCGCAACGGCGCCGCACCGCTGCGCGTCGAGCGCACACGCCAGCATCTCGATCGCAGCCGTCTGCTCCCGACGGAGCTGCCGCGGGCTGATCGCCAGTTGATGAGCGACCTCTTCCTGGGTGGCTTGCTGGACATAGCGAAAAAGCAGGATATCGTAGAACCGTTGCGCCTGCGGATTGGCCGTCGTCGGTCGCAGCGATTCGATGGCCGCGCTCAGGATGCGCTGAAGCGCGGCCGGCGTGTCCAGCCGGTCGGCGACGCCAAAAGCTGCGGCGAGCGGGCTGCGCCGCAACGCGTCGGGATCATACAGATGATTGAGCGCAGTGCGCAAGGCGTCCAGGAATTGCTCTCGGTCCATCGCATCGTCCGGCCCTATTGTAACACAGCCGCGCGCAGGCGCAACCTGACCGTCCCTGGCCGTTTTCTGGCCTCTTTTCGGCCAGCATCCGGCCGCGCCGGCCACGGCCAATCGTGCTACAATGTCAGGTATAGCCTACCCGTCTTATATCTGACATCAAGGAGGATCCCATGAGCAAGTCCCTCGACCGGCGCCAGTTCCTGCGCCTCTCGCTCGGCGTCGCTGCAGCGGCCACGGCCACGGCATGCGCCGCGCCCGCCCCCGCGCCGACCGCTGCGCCGCCGACCAAAGCGGTCGCCGCGCCTGCCCCGGCCGCCACGGCCGTCCCGCCCACCGCTGCGCCCAAAGCCGCGGCCCCGGCTGCCTGCCCGAAGGGCGATATCTGCATCAAAGCTTCGACCGTCAAGCTGCCCACCGACAAAGTCACCTTCCGCTGGCTCGACAGCGGCGACACCAAAGCGGTCTTCTGGAAGGAATTCTTCAAGAAATACCAGGAAGCCCATCCCAATATCACCTGCCAGTACGACGGATTGCCCTGGAACGAAATCAACAAGATCGTGCCGTTGGGCATCCAGAACGGCAACCTCCACGATTGCTTCAGCATCCCGCAGGGCATCACCAGCGCGCAGGCCTATGGCGAAGGGTGGCTGCGCGCCTTTGACGACCTGGTGCCCGACCTGGCCGAACTGAAGAAGACCTTCCCGCCGGCCTCGTTCATCGAAGGCGTCAACGTCTTCGGCGGCAAGACCTATGGCCTGCCCCATGCGACGCCCAAGCGCACCGGCACGATGTTGCTGTACAATACCGAGTACCTGACCAAAGCCGGCTTCGATCCGGTCGCCAAACCGTTCACCTGGGACGACTACCGGGCGGCGGCGAAGAAGGTCGCCGAGCAAGGGGCGGGCAAGTACTACGGGGTCATCATCGGCGGCAATCAGCTCAACCGCTGGGGCGATGTGGTGCAAAGCCTGGCCGAGTTCGCCGCCGGCATCGGCCAGCTCGACTATCGCACCGGCGAATACGCCTATGGCCAGGACGCCTACATCGCGGCCATGGAGCTGCTGCTGGCGATCAAATCCGACGGCAGCTTTTTCCCCGGCTATCTTTCGATCAACGCGCCGCAGGCGCGCGCACAGATCGCCCAGGGCGCGGCCGGCATGATCCTGCAAGGGCTGTGGTGTCTGCCGCAGTGGAAGAAGGACAACCCCGACTTCAAGTGGGGCGCGGCGCACACGCCGGTGTTCGACCCGAAGAAGATCTTCCCGCGCCACATCACCAGCAATGCCGGCGCCGAGATGTGGATCTATGCCAAGAGCAAGATCCCGGAGGTCGCCGCCGATATCCTCTACTACCGTTCGACGCTGGAAGGCGCCTATGCGTGGAACAAGATCTGCGGCATCTCCGACACGCACCTCTTCCCGCAGGCGCTGGAGACCGCCAGCGACGATCCGCGCGAGGTCAACGCGCTGAAGATCCAGGAGGGCATGTACAAATTGGGGCCCGATCCGCTGATCCGCAACCCCGAGATCGCGAAGGTCAACGTCGAAATCAAGGCGATCACGCCCAACTTCAACGAGGTGATCCAGGGCCTCATGTCGGGCCAGCTCACCGATGTCAAGAAGCAGTTCAAGGATCTGGCCGACCGGGCGAACAAGGAGCTGGATCGGGCGATCAAGGCGGCCCAGGATAAAGGCGCCAAGGTCAGTCGGGCCGACTACGTCTTCAAGAACTGGGATCCGAGCAAGGACTACACCGAGGCCGACTATAAGGCGCTGTAACGCCGAATCGCGAGGCGGCACGACGCAAGGCCATTCGGAGGAAATTCGTGGCCGTCACCTATACCCCGTCAAACCCTGTCCTGACCGCGGGGCCGACCGGCGGCGGGCGCGCAGGCCTGCCCAGGCGCATCTGGCGCGCCCGCTGGTGCTATCTGTTCATGGCCCCCGGACTGATCCTGGCGACGATGTTCACGTTCTACCCCATCGTGATGTCGTGGTACTACTCGACCTTGCAGTGGTCCGGCTTCACCGCCGAACGCACTTTCATCGGCCTGGGGAACTATGTGGAGGTCGTCAAAGACAAGTTCTTCTGGGACGCGTTCTTCCGTTCCTTCCGGTTCATGCTGACGAGCATGCCCATCAAGCTGACGCTGGCGCTGATCATTGCCGTCATCCTGAACGACCGGATGCTGAAGGCCGCGCCGATCTTTCGCACCATGTTCTTCCTCCCGGTCGTCACCACTGCGGCCATCATCGGCATTATGATGACGTTCGTGGTCAGCCCGTTCAACGGCCCGCTGAACAAAGCGCTGCTCCTGTTGGGCCTGACTCATATGCCGATTGACTTCCTCGGCGATCCGAAGATGGCGCTGTGGACGGTGATCGCCGTCGAGATCTGGAAGTGGCTGGGCCAGCCGATGATCTACTGGCTGGCTGCGCTGCAGATCATCCCGCTGGAACTGTACGAGGCGGCGCGGGTAGACGGCGCCGGCTGGTGGGCGCAGCTCCGCCACATCACACTGCCGCTGCTCGTGCCGTTCGCCATCGTCATCATCCTCATCACGGCCGTCGGCACATTGCACGTCTTCCCGCTGGTGCAGACGATGACCGGCGGGGGGCCGTTCTTCTCGACGGAGGTGATGGAGATCTACATCTACCGCACGGCCTTCGGCAGCGAGATGGGCGGCATCAGCACCCCGCGGCTGGGTTATGCGTCGGCGGCCGGGGTCGTCTTCGGCGTGACGATCATGGGCATCGCTATCCTGCAGGCGCTCGGCGTGCGCAGGATGCGCGACTTCCGCTCCGGCTTGAGCGCGATGGGGAATTGAAGGAGACCGACGATGGACAACGTGATGGCCCGACCTGCCCCCCTGACGGTCTCCCGTGCGCAGCCGCGGCGCTGGCTGCGCGGCGCTAGATTGCGCGTGGCGCTCACCAGCGCCATCCTCATCCCGATCTGCCTGCTCTGGATCTATCCCTTCCTGTGGATGGTCTCGGCGTCGCTGAAAACCAACGCCGAGATCTTCGCCGGCCTGGGCCTGATCCCGGCCGCGCCGCAGTGGGAAAATTACGTCCGGGCCTGGGAACAGGCCCGCATCGGCCAGTACTTCATGAACAGCGTCTACGTCACAGTATCGTCCGTGCTGTTGGTCGTCGTCGTCACCTCGATGATCGGTTATGCGTTGGGCCGGTACTCCTTCCCCGGCAAGCGAATCATCGTCGGCCTGTTCGTCGCCACGGTGTTCATCCCGACCGGCTACACCATCATCCCGGTGTTCGAGATGGTGAACCGGCTGGGGCTGGCCGACACGCTCTGGGGCGTGATCCTGGCGCAGAGCGGCGGCGCGCACGTGCTCTATATCCTGCTCTTCGCCGGCTACTTCAGCCAACTGCCGCGCGAGCTGGAAGAGGCGGCCGTGATGGATGGCGCCAGCTTCGTGCGCGTCTTCCTGCAAGTAATGCTGCCGATGGCGACGCCGGTGCTGGCCACGATCGTCATCATGCACTTCATCGGCTCGTGGAACGACTTCCTGCTGCCGCTGGTGCTCACCCTGTCCCGGCCCGACCTGCGCACTCTGGCCGTCGGCATGTACGCGTTTCGCGGCGAATACTACATTGACTGGAGCGGCATGGCCGCGGCCGCCGCCATCGCGTTGATGCCGATCATCTTGATCTTCCTGGCGATGCAGCGTTACTTCGTGGAGGGAATCGCCGGCGCGGTGAAACAGTAGATTTGGCGGGGGACGAAACGCTCAAGCTGTAGTTTGCCAGGCCGTCCAATCTGGCGTATGATGGGCGCGGCTGACGCGAAACGCTTTGGCGTGCGCTGGCCGTCATCACCTGCCCAGGATCAGACCATGACCTTTCCTACGCTGCCCAGAGACCTGCTCGTCCAGCGCCTGCAGCCGCCGGCCGGCCGCGTCCGCATGGTGCTGGACACCGACACCTACAACGAGATTGACGACCAGTTTGCAGTCGTCTACGCCCTGCGCTCGGCCGAAAAGCTCACGGTCGAGGCGCTCTACGCCGCGCCCTTCACCAACGACCGCTCGACCGGGCCGGCCGACGGCATGGAGAAGAGCTACGACGAGATCGTGCGCCTGCTGGATCGGCTGCACATCCCAGCCGCGGGCTTCGTCTATCGCGGCTCGACCGCCTACCTGGGCAGCCGGCCGGAACGCAGCCCTGCTGCGCTCGATCTCGTGCAGCGAGCCATGGCCGCACCCGACGACGATCCGCTGTACGTCGTCGCCATCGGCGCGATCACCAACGTCGCGTCGGCGCTGCTGATCGAACCGGAGATCGTGCGCAAGATCGTGGTGGTGTGGCTGGGCGGCCATGCACACGCGCTGCCGCATACCGTCGAATTCAACCTCATGCAAGACGTGCCTGCCGCCCGCGTCATCTTCGACAGCGGCGTGCCGTTCGTCCATGTGCCGTGCCTGGGCGTGGCCTCGCACCTGCTGACCACCAAAGCCGAGCTGACGGAGGCCATCGCCGGCCGCAATCCGGTCTGCGACTTCCTGTACGAACGGTTCTGTGCGTACCATGCCGATCACTTCGCCTACGGCAAGGAGCTCTGGGATGTGGCGACCATCGCCTACCTGCTCGACGAGAGCTGGACGCCCTCCCGCGTGGTCCCCAGCCCGCGGCTGATGGGCGAGTATCGCCTGGGCGAGGGCGGCCACCTCTACTTCGCGCCCGCGGCCGATCGCCACCCCATCCGCGAAGTGTGGTTCCTGAGGCGCAACCCGATCTTCCGCGATCTGTTCACCAAACTGCAACGCATCGAGAAGTGATCCATGTCACCACGCCAGATCGTCTTCATCATGACCGACACCCAGCGCCAGGACATGGTCGGGTGTTACGGCAATCCCGACATGCACACGCCGAACCTCGACCGGCTGGCGGCCGAGGGGGTGCGCTTCGACCGCGCCTACACCTGCCAGCCTGTCTGCGGCCCGGCTCGCGCTGCGCTCTTCACCGGCACCTTCCCCCACACCAACGGCGTCTGGGCCAACTCGAACCCGATGGGCGACAACATCAAGACGGTCGGCCAGCGGCTGCACGATCGAGGCATCCACACCGCCTACATCGGCAAGTGGCACCTGGACGGCGGCGACTACTTCGGCCTGGGCCGCTGCCCGGACGGGTGGGATCCGGCCTACTGGTACGACATGCGTAACTACCTGGAGGAGCTGACGCCGGAAGAGCGACTGCGTTCCCGCTCGCCCGCGCTCAATCGTGACCCGAACCTGACCGCCGGGTTCACCTTCGGCCACCGCTGCTCCGATCGGGCGATCCGCTTCCTGGAAGCCAGCCAGGATGAGGACTTCCTGCTGGTCGTCTCCTACGACGAGCCGCACCACCCGTTCATCTGCCCGGAGCCATTCGCCAGCATGTTCCGCAATTATCGTTTCCCCAAGCGGCCCAACGTCTGGGACACGCTGGCGGATAAGCCGGAACATCACCGGGTATGGGCGGGTGATGCCGTGCACTGGGATCGCGACCGGCTGGAGATCGTCATCCCCGATTACCTGGGCTGCAACAGCTTCGTGGACTACGAGATCGGCCGCGTGCTGGAAGCGGTGGACCGCTACGCGCCGGATGCGCTGGTGATCTACACCTCGGATCACGGCGACCTGCTGCAGTCGCACTGCATCACCAACAAAGGCCCGGCCATGTACGAGGAAGTAACCCTGATGCCGTTCCTCGTGCGCTGGCCCGGCCAGGCGCCGGCCGGTGCCAGCGCACGCGGCCTGATCTCGCACATTGACGTAGTTCCGACCATGCTCGATTTCTTCGGCCTGCCCACCCCGCAGACGCTGGCCGGCCGCAGCCTGCTGCCGGTGTTCCGCCAGCCCGAACGACCGGCCAACGACGCCGTCTTCATGGAATTCGGCCGCTACGAGACCGACCACGACGGCTTCGGCGGCTTCCAGCCCGTGCGCGCGGTGCGCGACGAGCGCTACAAGCTGGCGATCAACCTGCTGACGACCGATGAGCTGTACGACCTGGAGGCCGATCCGTTCGAGATGCGCAACCTGATCGGCTCGCCGGAGCACGCGGCCGTGCGCAACCGTCTGCACGACCGACTGCTGGCCTGGATGAACGACACCCGCGACCCGTTCCGCGGCTACTACTGGGAGCGCCGGCCCTGGCGCAGCGATGCCCGGCCCGCGACCTGGGACTACACCGGTATGACCCGGCAGCGCGAGGAGCTCGACTATGAGCCGCGGCAGTTAGATTACGCGACCGGATTGGAGATCACCGAGACGGTGCGGAAGAAATGAAAGGGAAAGGATGAAGGAAGCACGATGAGCGAATTGCAGCGAATCGCGCTGGTCACCGGCGCGGGGAGCGGGATCGGCCGGGCTGCCGCGCTGGCGCTGGCGCGCGACGGCTGGACCGTGGTGTTGGCCGGCCGTCGGGCCGAGGCCCTGGCACAGGTCGCAGCCGAGGCGGCGGCGTTCGGCGCCCAGGCGTTGCCTGCGCCCACCGATATCACCGACCCGGCCTCTGTGGCCGCGCTGTTTGCCGGGATCAAAGAACGCTTTGGCCGCCTCGATCTCCTGTTCAACAACGCCGGCATCGGCGCGCCGGCGATCCCGCTGGAGGAACTGACCTTCGCCCAATGGCAGGCTGTCGTGCAGACCAATCTGACGGGCGCGTTCCTGTGCACGCAGGAGGCGTTCCGGATCATGAAGAACCAGGTCCCGCGCGGGGGCAGGATCATCAACAACGGCTCGATCTCGGCGCATACCCCGCGGCCTCACTCCGCGCCCTACACGGCCACCAAACACGCCATCACCGGCCTGACCAAATCCACCGCGCTCGATGGCCGGCCGTTTGACATCGCCTGCGGCCAGATTGACATCGGCAACGCGGCCACCGAGATGACCGAGCGGATGAGCCGCGGCGTGTTGCAGCCCGATGGCCGCATCATGCCGGAACCGACGATAGATGTAGACATAGTCGCCCGCGCCGTGGTCTACATGGCGAGCCTGCCGCTCGACGCCAATGTCCTCTTCATGACCGTGATGGCGACGAAAATGCCGTTCGTCGGCAGAGGCTGACGCGCCTCTGGTCAAACTTACCTCGGTCAAGCCGCTACCTGACAGGATTTACAGGATGAAACATTCCATCATTCTCATCCTGTAAATCTTGTTCATCCTGTCCAACGGAGGCTAAACCTGTGCGCATCCTGTATCTCGATCTCGACACCCTGCGGCCCGACCACCTGGGCTGCTACGGCTACCATCGCAACACCTCGCCCAACATTGACCGCATCGCGGCGCAGGGCGTGCGCTTCGACAACTACTACTGTTCGGACGCGCCCTGCCTGCCCTCGCGCACCGCGCTGATGACCGGCCGCTTCGGCATCCACACCGGCGTCATCAACCACGGCGGGACGTGCGCCGACCCGCGCATTGACGGGCCGAACCGCGGCTTCCGCGACAGCCTCTCCTCGACCAGCCTGCCGGCCTTGCTCAAACAGGCCGGGCTGTACACCGTCTTCATCGGCGGCTTCGGCGAGCGCCATTCGGCCTGGAGCTTTTACGCCGGCTTCCGCGAGATCTACGACACGGGCAAAGGCGGCATGGAATCGGCCGAGGACGTGACGCCCACCGCGCTCGACTGGATCGAACGCAATGCGGTACGCGACAACTGGTATCTGCACGTCAACTATTGGGATCCGCACACGCCCTACCGCGCGCCGGCCGAGTTCGGCAACCCGTTCGAGAACGATCCGCTGCCGGCCTGGCTCACGCCGGACGTGCTGGCGGAACATCGCCAGCACGTCGGGCCGCACAGCGCGCGCGAAACCTACATGTACCACGGCAACGACGATCCACGCTGGCCGCGCTATCCGGGCGAAATCCGCGACATGGCCGATCTCCATCGCTTCATTGACGGTTACGACTGCGGCGTCCGCTACATGGACGAGCACATCGGCCAGCTCTTCGCTGCGCTGGAACGGGCCGGCGTGATGGACGACCTGGCGATCATCATCAGCGCGGATCATGGCGAGAACCTGGGCGAGCTGGGCATCTACGCCGAGCACGGCACGGCCGACCACATCACCTGTCGCATCCCGATGATCGTGCGCTGGCCGGCGGGCATGCAGGGCCACGTGGATCGCGGCCTACACTACAACCTCGACCTGGCGCCCACCCTCGCCGAGCTACTCGGCCGGCCGGCCAAGCCGCACTGGGACGGCGACAGCTATGCGCCGGTCATCATGCACGGGGCTGATCGCGGCCGGGAATACCTGGTCATCAGCCAGGGCTGCCACGTCTGCCAGCGCAGCGTGCGCTGGGGCGACTGGCTCTACATGCGCACCTACCACGACGGCTACCATCTCTTCCCGACCGAGATGCTCTACAACGTGGCCGAGGACCCGCACGAACAGCACGACCTGGCGGCCGCGCGCCCCGACCTCTGCGCGCAGGGGCTGCGCTATCTGACGGAGTGGCACGACCAGATGATGGCGACGATGCCGGCGGGGTACACCGAAGATCCGATGCGCATCGTTCTGGCTGAGGGCGGGCCATTCCATGCGCGGGGATTCCTGAAGGATTATGTCAAACGACTGGAGGAAACGGGGCGGGGTCATGCGGCGCCGGAGCTGAAGCGACGGCATCCGCGCGAAGTCGCCTGATGGCGCACGCGCCAGGCGCCTGACCGAGAATGGGCCATGTGCCGCGGGATCAATCCCGTCGCGGGCCATTTTGGATTGCGGCGCTGTAGCGCCGCTTTGCGATCGCCGCCGCAGGCCAAAGCGGCGTCAAGCCGCCGCAGGCCAAAGCGGCGTCGGGCCGCCGCAATCCAAAGCGGCGTCGGGCCGCCGCAGACCAAAGCTACGCCAGATAATCGCTGCGCATCTTCTCCATCCGTCCCACGCTTTCGGAGAAACCGCCCGGCCGGCTGCGCGCATGCCACAGCTCGCGGTATGCCGCGATCAGCCGTTCGGCGTCGGCGGCGAGCTCGGCGCGCAATCCGACATCCTCTTGCCCCTCGGCTTTGCCCAGCATCCAGAGGCCGCGGCGGGCGCCGTGGCGCAGCATGTCTGCCGCCCACATGAACTCGCGGCGGATCAGGTCGGCGTCGGGCCGCTGCGAGGCGACCTGGGGCCAGCGCGCCATCACCGCGTCTATCTCCTCGATGGCAGCGAGCAGGCCCGCCGCGGTGAATGCGCCGTAACGCGGGCGATTGGCCGCGAACTGCGCATAGGTGACCTGCAACAGCCGGCCCATCACCGTCGAATTGTGCAGGTCCACGCCGGTCTTCAGATAAACATTGCCCAGGTCATAGGCGATGCGGCCCAGCACGCCGCTCGGATCGCGGAACGCGTGGAGGCTGATCGCCTGCGCGATGTCGAGCTCCCGGTTCGCCGCACATGCCCAGGAGAGCGCCGCGCCGTATGCGAAGCCCAGATAGCTCACCGGCAGCGGCTGCCAGTGGCCGGCGTCGCCCCAATCGGTGATCAGGTAGCCGACCGCGCCGTGCTTCAGGCCGGCCTCGGCCGCATTGCGCAGGTTGCCGATTGCGTTCGTCGTCCGACCGGCGATGGTATTCCAGGAGGCCGTGCCCGGACAGACGTAAAACGGCACCCCTGAAGCTGCAAAAGCCGCACCATGCTGATCGAACGGGTGTGCGGCCTCGTAGCCCCATTCCAACGCCACGGCATCGCGCGGCACTTCGGGCACCAGCTCCGGATGCTCCATGATGATGTCGCCCCAGAACTGCATCGTGCGGCCGCGCGCTTTGACCTCGCGGTAGATCTGGAGCAAAAAATCGAGGTAGACACGACCGGCCCCGCGCTGCGCCACCGCCTCTCTGGAGCGGCCCTGGCCCAGGTCAATCGTCTCGTCGCAGCCGACGTTGAACTGGCGGCTGGAGAAGTGCGGCAGCAGCTCGTCGAAGATGCTGCGCACCAACGCGATGCTGCCCGGATCAACCGGACACAGGCTGAGCGGATAATCGTAATGCCCCCAGCGCGTGTCGCAACCATCGGGCGCTTCGGCCAGATGGCGATAACGGTCGTGGATCAGCCAACGCGTCATGTGGCCGAACGAGTTCTGATTGGGCACCAACTCGATGAAGCGCTCGCGACAATACGCGTCGAGCGCCAGGATCTCCTCGCCGGTCAGCGGCGACGCATCGGCCCAGACCTCCGGATGGTTGCGGTAGGCGAAGGTGTGCTCGGTGTAGAGCTGGAGCTGGTTGATCTTCCAGGAAGCCAGCAGGTCAATCAGCTCGTACAGGGTGGCCATGGTCGGCACGCGATTGCGGCTGACGTCGAGCAT
>FWWM01015894.1_pt1 | contig 11367 bp, 10 predicted proteins | sample 2228351 | NCBI WGS metagenome assembly FWWM01 (sample SAMEA103939774, study PRJEB20133) | metagenome
CGTCCAGCAACGCCGGGTCGATGCCCGCCGCCTGCATTTCCGCCACCGGGTACTGCCGGCGCCGCCGGGCCGCCCTCTGCCTCAGCCGCTCCGCAACCCACCCGATCACCCTGGACGCGACCGACCCCCGGAGAGCGCTCAGTTCCTGAAGTACCCCGGGACGCCCGGCGTACCTGGCAAGCCTCACCTCCACCGCCCTCGCCGCTTCCGCGGCCTGCAGCACGTACCACCAGACCAGCGCGCTTGCCGCCAGGCTCAGGACCAGCGCCATCGCTAAAAAACCTCCGCGATCCGCCGGATCATGGACCGGCCCAGCAGCAGCAGCGCTGCCGATACGGCTACCACGATCCGGCCCGGAACCGTCCCGAACATGGTCCGTCCGTAATCCCTGTCGATCAGGTAGAGGGCACCGGCCAGCACAAACGGCATCCACAGCAAAACCCGCCCGCTCAGCCTTGCCTGGGCCGTCAGGGCCCGCAGCTCCGCCTCCGCTTCCATCCGGGTCCTCAGCGTCTCCACAATCCGGTCCAGCAGGTACCCCAAGTCGGAACCGGTCTGCTGATGAAGCGCAAGCGCCGATTCCAGGTAGGCGACCTCCTCCGCGCCGGTCCTTTCCCGCATCTGCCGCACCGCATCCGCCGGCCGCATCCCCAGCTGCATCGACCGCACCACCCGCTCAAACTCCGGTCCCGCCGGATCCGGGTACTCCCGGGCCACCACCGAGATGGCGTGCTGGAGGGACTGCCCGGCCCTCAGAGCCCCCGCCATCGCCGCGAGGGCTCCGGGCAGCTGCTCCGTAAACTGCCGCCTCCTCCGCTCCACCGCCCGGGCCGGCCACAGCCAGACCCCCGCCGCGCAAAACCCGCCCAGCACCAGCGCCCCTCCGGCCCCGCGAACCGCAAACCCCACAAGCAGCCCCGTTGCCGCCGCCGCCGCCAGAATCCCCAGATACTCGTTTGCCCGCAGAGGAATCCGCCCCATCTGCAGCCTGGCTTCCACCGTGTCCCTCAACCGCCTCCATGCCTCCAGCCCCGGCCGCCGACGCACCGCAACCACCGCCAGGTACGCGTCCGCCCTCGCATACCGCTCAAGCCTCCTCCTCACCCTCACCCTCTCCCGCAATCTCCGCCGCGCCAGGACGGCCAGGCCCACGGCAACCGCAAGAAAAGCAACCCACGTCATGCCGCGGCCTCCTCAAACAGCGACACGGGGACCCTGATCCCGCGCTCCTCCAGCTTTTCCACCACCCGCGGGACCTTCCCGGTCCACACGTGCCGGCCGGCCACCTCCTGCCCCTCCCCGTTCTGCTCCCGCCTGAACGCGAAAATCTCCAGGGTCTCGATCAGGTCCCCCTTTGTCCCCACCACCTCCACCACGCTCACCACCTTCCGGCTCCCGTCGGGGAACCGGTGGGCGTGCACGACCAGGTCGATGGCCGAGGCGATCTGGGCGTTCACCACGTCCGTGGTCAGGTTCATTCCGGTGTAGCGCATGTAGCTCGCCACCTTCAGCAGAGCGTCCTCCGCCGTGTTTGCATGGATGGTGCTCATCCCGCCCTCATGCCCCGTGTTCATTGCCTGAATCATCTCGAACGCTTCGGCCCCGCGTACCTCTCCCACGATGATCCGGTCCGGCCGCATCCGAAGGGCGTTCCGCACCAGGTCCCGCGCCGTGATCTCCCCCTTCCCTTCAATGTTCGGAGGCCTTGTTTCCAGGCGGATCCAGTGCGGGTGCTGAAGCTGGAGCTCCGCCACGTCCTCAATGGAAATGATCCGCTCCCAGCGCGGAATAAACCCGCTCAGCATGTTCAGAATCGTCGTTTTCCCGGAGGACGTACCGCCCGAGACCAGGATGTTCAGCCGCCCCTCCACGCACAGCTTCAAAAACCGCACCATCACCGGAGTGAGCGACCCAAGACGCACCAGCTCCTCCGCATCCAGCCTCTTCCGCACAAACTTCCGGATGGTCAGGACCGGCCCCACCAGCGAAATCGGCGGAATGATCGCATTTACCCGGCTCCCGTCCGGCAGCCGGGCATCCACCATCGGGCTTGCCTCGTCGATCCTCCGCCCCAGCGGCGCCACGATCCGCTCGATTACCAGCCGCACATGCTCGTCGTCCCGGAACCGGATGTCCGTGAGCTCCAGCCTCCCTTCCCTCTCCACGTACACCTGCGAAGGACCGTTCACCATGATCTCCGTCACCGTCGGGTCCGCCAGCAGCGGTGTGATCGGGCCGTATTCCAGCACGTCCTGCCGGATCTCCGTCACAAGCCGCAGCCGCTCTTCCCTCCTCATCGGCACCCGCAGCTCGTACAGGTACTGCGTTACCAGCGCCTCTACGGCCGCCGGCCTCTCCTCCGGAGGCGTTTCCTGAAGCCGGCCGTCCTGCAGAAGCCGCTCGTGGCAGATCCGCCTGATCCGCTCGTACTCGCTCAGGTGCCCGGCTTCAACCGCCACCGCCTACCTCCTTCCGGCCTCCGCCGCCGCAAGCGGCTCCTGCGGAGCGGCAATGCGCTCCTCCACAGCCTCCGCAAGGGCGTACAGCGAACGGCTCAGGCGCGAACGGGGCGCCCCCAGGACCACCGGCACCCCTTGGTTCTCGGCCGCCACCGCCACGGGGTCGTAGGGGAGAACGTGCGCGACCTCCACCCCCACGATCTCCTCCACCTGGCGCGGCGAAATGCCGCCACGGTCCATTACGCCCACCACCATCACCTTCTGCGCCGGCACGTGCTGCCGCAAAAACCACTGCATGTAGGCCCGGAGGTTGCGCAGGGACGGCACCGTCATCCGGGTCAGGCACAGCACCACGGCTGCCCGCTCAACCACCGGCAGAACGTACGGCAGCAGCAGCCGTTCGCTGTCCACCACCACGCAGTCGCCCATCCGGCTCAGCACATCCAGCAGTTCGTCCACATCCTGCGGCTCCGCCCGGAACCCTTCGGGGCTCTGGGGAGCGGCAAGCAGGCGGATGTTCTCGTACGGTACCAAGGCTCTCGCCGCCGCCTCCCTACCCCCGCGCCTTCCCAGGACGTCGGCAAGCGTAGATGCGGGCTCCAGGTCGCAAAGCACGTGCAGAATGCCGAAGTAAGGCACAAGATCCACCGCGATCACGGACCGCCGCTCGCCCAGAATAAGCGCCAGATTGAGCGCTACCGTGGACCTGCCCACTCCCCCCTGCGGCGATATGACCGCGACAACCGCCCCCGGGCCGAACGACGAGGAAGTCGCGACCGCCGCGGGCCGCGCGGACCGCACCGCCTGCAGCAGCTCCTCCGGAGAATCCGAGAAGACCACGTCCCGCGCTCCCGCTCTCACCACCGAGCGGGCAAGCTGCAGGTCCCCGGAGGGTACCGCGGCCACCACGGGCAAGCCGAGCCCGCTCAGAACCTCAACCGCTTCGACGTGCTCGGGCCCTCCCACCAGCACCACCGCCGCGTCGTGCCCCGGAGCTATCCTCCCGAGCTCCTGTGCAAGGGGCCCCGAAGGCGTTACCTCCCCGGCCGCTTCCAGCACGCGCAGCGCATCACGCGGAAGCCCGACGACGACAACCCGCATCTCACCTCTCCCCCCACGGGATCCTCTCCGGCTCCGGAGGCTTCTCCTCCGGCCTCTCCGCGGGCTTCAGGATCTGAGGGGTCACGAAGAACATCGCCTGCGTCCTCCGCTCCTGAAAGCTCCGGCTCTTAAACAGCTCTCCGATGATCGGAATGTCCCCGAGTATCGGAATCTTCCTGATCTGCTCCTGTGTAATGTGGCTCACAAGCCCGCCGATTCCGAGCGTCTCGCCGTCCATCAGCGAAACCGAGGTGGACACCCGCCGGTCGATCAGCGTCGGCAGGCTGGCTCCCTGAACCGTCACCGCCCGGCTGAAATCCAGGTCGCTGTTGCTGATCTCCAGCTTGAGCGTGATACGCCCTCCGCCTGATACCTCCGGTGTCGTATTCAGAACCACACCGAAGGGCTTGTATTCCACGCCTCCCTGTCCGGTGGGAAGCGGGATCTGGCCGCCCACCACGAGCCTCGCCTCCTGCCCGGCCATCGCCACAATGTTCGGTGTGGCAAGGATCCTCGCCTTCCCCCGCTGTACAAGAAGTCCCAGCCTGAAGAAGAAGTCACCGCCGGGAAGCGGCCTTGCCACTCCGCCGGTGAGGTAGAACAGAAACAGCTGAGGCGTGGTGGGAGGAGGGCCTCCCTGAGAGATGATTACCGGCGCGCCTCCGAACGACTGGATCTGCTGCGGAGGCCAGAACATCCCCCACTCTACACCCAGGTCCTTGAGCGCCGACAGCTCTATCTCCGCTACCCGCACGCTCAGCATGACCTGCACGGGGGACCGCACCTCGATAAGGTCCACCACTTCCGCCTTGTCCTTTGCCGCCGCTTTCGCCACGTCCACCGCCCGTTTCCGGTCGTACTGCGTGCCCACATACCCGCTCAGCACCAGGGCATTCCCCACAAAGGCCGCCGTCACACCCTGCGGCATGGCCGCCCTCACCGCGCTCAGCAGCACCTCCCGCTCGTCCGGCTTCGACGGAAGAACCCGCACCGTGTAGCTCAGCGGCGCGCGGTCCCGCAGCCAGACGACGAGGGTGGACTCCCCCGCCGCGAGCCCGTTGAGGAGCAGCTGCCGGTCGGTAACCGTTACCACGTCGGCCACCTTCGGGTTGCTGATCGCAACCCGCACCAGCCCCGGTGTGGCGAACAGCCGCGCGTGCCCCTCCACGAGCCGGATCTCCTGCGACGGGTCGGGCAGAGCCTCCGGAAGCCGCGGGGGAGCCGGAGAAGACGGTGCCCGCTGCGCCAGCGCCGGTTCGGGCACCCGCGGGAACAGGCCCAGCACCACCCTCTCCGCCGGCTCCACCTTCAGCTCGGCGGTAACCTCCCGGTCAACAAGCACCGTCACCTTTGCCTTCAGGCCGCCGGCTCCGTCTACCCTCACCTCCCGCACCCCGGACCGGCCCACCGGATAAACCAGGGGGGCGGAAATGAGGACCGGCCCCACCTCGTACACCACCCGCCCCGGCTCCAGGAACGGCCCGCGCGCCGACACCGGCCCGGTCGCCACCAGCTCCACGTACACCGCTCCCTTTTCGGCAACCGTGACCGTCAGGCCGCGAATCCGGTGCGCCTGCTCCGCCACAACCGCCGGAGGTGCCGTCAGCGCGGCTGCCAGCACAAACACAACCGGCAACACAGGCCTATTAAGCGTCCGCAACAAACCGCCGACGCTCACTTATAACCACCTCCCGTAGACGGCTGCTGTGGTGCGGTGCTGCCCGGGGGCGGAGAGGGCGGCGGAGGGGGTGAACTTGCGGGCTGCGGCTGCACCACGACGACCTGCTCCCTGCCCTGCTGCGCCTCCGTCCGCGTGGCCGCGCTCGACGCGGTGGGCGGCGCATCACCCACCGGCACCACCTCCACCCGCACCCGGTTGCCACGGATCACCTCGACCGGAGCCTGAGAGGGTGGCACGGGGGAAGGTGAAGGAGACGGTGAAGGGGCAGGCTGCCCGGCCGTCCTCTTCCGTGGCTCCCGTACGGCCTGTGCTTTGCCGCCGGCCCGCTCACGGGGCACCGCCGGAGGTGGGGTGGTGCGCAGCTGAGGCGGAGGGGGAACGGGGACGTATCCGTAAGAGGGGGGCGGCGGCACCCGAACCGCCCCGCGGGGGGCTGACCCCACTTCGCCCCTATCCCTCTGCTCCTCCCGGGGGATCAGGTCCCGGGTGAGCCCGGCAACGCTTGCTCCCTCCGGCCTCAACTCGCCCGGTCGGGCCCCGCGCGCATGCACGGAAAGCGCTATTCGCCCCGCGTGTTGCCCCAGAACGATTCCGGCTACCGCCTCCTCCGGAACGGACAGGGTAACCGCGATGGCCTCTATTCCCCCTCCGGACGCCTGGCCCGCCGGACCGGAAGAGGCCCCTTGCGACGTCCTTCCGGCCTCCGCCCGCACTTTGTCCACGGCCAGCACGATCGCCCCGCGCGCCAGCACCCTCGTGGCAGGAACAGGCTGCGGGAACGTGGCCAGCACGTCCACCACGGTCCCCGGGGTAATCCTCCCCATCGCCGCGTCCGGCGGCGGAACCACGACCGTTACCGCCTGGCGACCGCCCGGCAATGCCGCGGAAATCCCGAACACCTCCTCCGGAAGCGCCAGGTCGTTCTCCGTGATGACCTCGCCCTGCGGAATCGTCCGCCTCGCCACCCGGCCGGCAAGTCGGTCCGGAGAACGCACGGCTCCGGCGGGAACGCTGCCCGGCCTCACCCGAACCATCCGAACGGCCTGCGGCACGATCGGTGAGCCCTGCGGGATCGTCACCGCGGCCGCAAACACAAGCTCCCCCTCCGGGCCCCGGGCCCGCGGAGTGCTCAGGATGTACGCCGCCACAAATCCACCCAGCGTGAGGACCGCCGCGGCCACCACCAGAGCCCGCGTCCCGAACGGGCCCTGCCGCACCAGCCTGCGGCGTACCCTCGTATCTTCCTGCCTTCTTCCACGCAAAACCGGGATCCCTCGAAACATCCCTACCTCCCCGCTATCTGACGCTTGTGACCGTGGCCGTGTAGGAAGCCCGCAGCGTCCGGCCCCGCAGGATGGGAGAGAGGATGAAGGTCACCGGCTCGGCCGGCGCGGTGACCTCCACCACGAGCGGCCTCTGCTGGACCGTCTGGAATGCGGGAAGCGACTCAACGGTGACCTCCCGGTCGGGCTGCCTCACCGCGTACGTGAACGTGAACACGTTCCCGTCGACCGAGCTTGTCCCCGCCCCGCTCCCGGTGCCCGAGACCCGCCAGTACCGGTCCGCGATCCCGAACACATCGGTTTGCGTCCTCCGCCATGTATCCCATGGCTCAACCGCCGTCCATGCTCCGTTCGCAACCCACCGACCATCCGACGGCCTCCGGTTGTCCTGCCTGCTGAACCCGCTCACAAACCAGTCCCATGCCCACCACCACACCCACCCGATCGCCCACGGCGGGATGAGGGTAAGGTCGTACATGTTCCCCCAGGGTTTCTCCCAGTAGGCCCGCGAGGAGCGGTCAGGATACCAGTGCTGGCTCCACAGCCCGAACACGGACCACTGCGCGGAGTTCATACGGTCCGCATACCACGCTCCCGGCTGGTACGTGGGCCATGCGGTGAGATCCGCAAACTGCGGGTAATTCCACGAGTACCCGTGGCTGTGCCGCGTATCCACCGTCTGGTCCGTGTTCTCGACCACCGGAATCCGCAGGACCGTCCTGTAGGGGACCGCACTGCGCTGCGTCTCGGCTACCGGACCGCCCCACCGTACCGACACCGACACCCGCGTGCCCAGATCCCTCGCGGCCCGTTTCGCCGCTTCGGAGATGTAGTGGGCCGCCCAGGGAGGCACATCTCCGGAAAGGTCCGAGGAGGCTAGCACCACCACCCCCGCTTCTGCTCCGGCACGCGCCGCCATCCCCAGAATGTGCCTCTGCGCGTACGCCGCCCCCAGGTCGATGCTCGCGGAGATCAGACTCATCACAATGGGCGCTACCAACGCAAGCTCGACCGCGGTGTTCCCGCGCTCGGTAAGAAGCCGTACGAACAATCGCATCTACCTCGCCTCCAGCCTCTCCACCCGTGCCACCCCTATCCGTGTCACCACCAGGCCCTCAAGCACCGGCCTCAGCAACGGAGTGAATGCCCGGAGTCTATACCGCACCACCGCCACGACCGGCCTGCTCACGATCCGTTCGACAGGAGCGCTCCCCGCCGTGAACTCCATCACCCGGTCCCCGCGCCTCAGGGCATGCGGGCCGACCGTAAACACCCCGTCCGCCGGATTGAAGGTGCCGGAGTACCATTCCCACCACGAGGCGTTGGCCGTGTCGGTGTTTGTGAAGGGATCCGTCCACGTCCGCCGCAGGGTATCTCCCGGCCATGAGAGCGCAGTACCCCACGCCCCCGGCCACGCCCAGTCCGACCGCGACCACCGCCACCACGGGGAGCCGGCCTGGGCATACGTCCTGAACATCACCACCGGACCCGTCCCGAACCCGCATCCGAACCTCCCGCAAAGAACGGCGAAGTTGTACCCCCACGGAAGCTGCTGCCATGTCCACGGCCCGCTCAGGTCCGAATATCCGTGGTTGTGCCCGAAGCTAAACCACACCCGGTTGATGGCTACACTGTTGTCCGCGTATCCGATTTGCGGAGCGTACGTGTCGTTCACTCCGTACGAGTACACCCGCGGCTGCCCGTACCGGAAGGTGTGGGTGTTGCTCAGGTCCACATCCCGGGAGGTATTCGGAGCGTCCGGAACCGTGACGCGAAACCGGTACGGGGGAGACATACGTACGGCAACGTCCTGCGGGCCGTCCCAGGCCACGTCCACGCTCATCCGCTCCGGCCTCAGGTTGGGAGACGCACTCAGGGCCGCCCTCCGGGCCTCGGCTACCGCCCACCCGGGCATCCCCTGCGCGTCTACCGGAAATCCGCTCGCACTCAAGACCTCGGCCGCCGCCCGTGCCGCGGCTTCCGCCGAGTTTCCCACCGCCACGTACTGCTGGAACGCCAGCCCCATGTCGATGGCCCCCGCCGTCATCAGCAGAAGAACGGGAAGGGCCAGGGCCATCTCCACCATCGCCTGCCCTTTCCGGTTCAGCAGCCATCCGAGCACCGGCCTTTCCTCCCTCCGCTACATGCGCTTTGTGACGTCGTAGACCGCACTGCGCGTCACCGGCAACCGGTCAAAGAAGGCCCCGACCGCCGGGGTAACCGCCCTCAACCTGACGGTCGCCGACACCATGACCGCCCTCCTGACGACGGAGGGATTCCGGGGCTGCGCGGTCGCCTGTCTCGGGACGTCTCCCGTGTAAACCGCGTAGGTCCCAACCACTGCGGATTGCGGATTGGGCTGCGAAATTCCGTTCTCCCAAACCCACGAAGCCTCGGAAAGCCACCGTTCCCAGTGCGTGAACGGGTCTGTGCTCGACCTCCGCCACCACAGCGACTCCCAGTCCAGCGGAATCCAGGCTCCTTCCCAGTTTCCGCCCATACTCCGGCTCGCGTCGGAGGTCCATGCATCGGCCACAAAGGGGTTGTAGGATACCGCGACTCCGTGGTACCGGACCGGAATGAGCTTGGGATAGCAGACTTTCCCGCACACCAAGTCAAACACAAGCCCTTTTCCGTAGCCGTATCCCCACATCTGCTGCGACCACCAGTCCCACACGGCGTTGTCCCCGTAGCCGTGGGTGTGGGTCAGGTCCGCCAGGTACCATCCCGGATACACGGCCTGGTCCAGGTACCAGAACCCGGGCCGGTAGGTTGCGGACCGCCATTCGGTGCTGTACGCCGGCCGGCGGTACGAGTACGTATGCGGGTCGCCCCACCGGAGCACGGTGTTCCCCTCGCCGTACTCCGGAATCTGTACTTCAAACCGGATCTCCTCGCCCTCGGAAGTACCGGTGTCCTCCGGGGATGCCCACGATACCGAAACACCCTCCACGCGCGTACCCAGCGATCTCTCTACCTCGGCGGCCGCCACGGCCGCCATCCACGGAGGGGGATAAGGCTGGGCCAGGTCCGCCGCGGACGCCAGCTCCGCAACGGACCTGGCCGCACTCTCCGTCGCCCGCTGCAGGGCGGCCGCCTGGTAGTACACGTTTCCCAGCTCGATGACCCCCATGGTCACCGCCATGAACGCGGGAAGCGCAAGGGCCACCATCACGGTGGCCTGCCCCGCCGCCCGGCGGACAAAGCACCGAAGCATGCCGACCTCACACCACCCCGGACCCGGAAGTCGCGGGACGCGCTCATGAGATTTCTCCCGTGCCGGAAGCCTCGGACCGAAGTCCGGGGCACTCGACGAACCGGCACGAGCGGAGACTTACTGGAGCTGGTTGGCGACGTTCTGGAAGAAGGCCGCCAGCCTGTCCCGGAGCATGTAGAGCGCACCGGCCACGCCCAGCGCGATCACCGCCAGCAGGAACCCGTACTCGACGGTTCCCTGCCCTCGGGCCTCCCGTAGCCGTTCGGCCACCCGCAAGCCGGTCACCTGAGCCGTCACCGCGGCCCGCAGCGCCATCTCATCCATCTTCCGGAGCATATCCCCACCTCCTGGGTGCCTGATTATGCTCGGTTAAGATTATACCATCCGCCGCAAGAGGAGAGGGGAGAGGCAGCGGAGGTACTGTTCCTACTCCTCCGCGCCGACCGTGAACTGTGCAACCGCCCTTGCCCCGTGGAGAACCATCACCACGGCGGGCACTTTCACCCGGAAGGTCCGGTCGATCTGCTCGCCCGGCGTTACGGCCCCGTCGAACACGTCCGACCTCGACCCGTCGGAAGACACCGCTATGATCCGGATGCGGACCATGTTCTGCTCGGAGCCCTCCCTTCCGGCCAGGGCAACCACCCGCACCTCCGCCGCATCCCCGGCCCTCCGAACCACCCCCCAGCGGACCAGCGTCCGGGCCGGCGGCTTATCGGACCAGGGGAACGGCATCGGCTCCACGGGCGCGGACCGTACGGCCCGGCGTACTCCCTCCGGATCGTCCCCGCCGTACACCCTCAGCAGGGCCTGTTCGGCCTGCTCCCGGCTTTCCCACCCCACCACGATCCGCCCCCGCACCAGCGCGTTTCCTTCCTGCGTCGTGAAGATCCGCAGCGTTCCTCTTGCCACCACACCGGCAAACGCTCCGGTCCCCTTGGACGGGTCCGCCTCCACCCTCACCTCCCCGCCGGGCGGGCCCACAACGTTGAGATGCAGCCGTCCGGCGGGCGTTTCAAACACCGCGTTGACCGGAATCACGCTAAAGCTACCCGGACCCATCGGACCGTAGCTCTGGATCTCCAGGTTCAGGGCTGTTCCTGAAAACCGCATCCCCAGGAACGTCCCCTCCAGCCGCATGTGCCGTTCCCAGACGTTTACCCTCTGGCTCATGGCGAAAATCCAGCCGATGATCGGGATGAACTGCGCCACGTTCTTCCATGCGTCGGATCTGGTCTGCACGCGCCTGACGAGCGTCGCCTCCATCTCGACCGCGGCCCCTATGCCCGTATTCGGATCCTGAGCGCTTGCCGCAGGTAATACCGCCAGATTCATGACCGCAACCGCGGCCGCAACAGCCATCGCCTTCCGCACCGTTGCATCACCTCCCGTGTCTGTGCCTTTCGGTCACCTCACCAGCAGCACGTACAGCAGCAGGCTCAGGGCAAGCCCTGAAGCGGCGACGGAGGCCGCCGCCAGCGCCGTCGCCCTTCTGGTATTCGCATTCACCGCCTCCAACCGGTCCTCCAGGGCTTTCGCCGTTCCTTCAACCGTAGTCGTTTATTGCACGACCACGTCGCCGGGCGAACGGCGTTCCCGACTTGCGCCGGGGAATCCCACCCCGGG
>FWWM01015908.1_pt1 | contig 11362 bp, 10 predicted proteins | sample 2228351 | NCBI WGS metagenome assembly FWWM01 (sample SAMEA103939774, study PRJEB20133) | metagenome
AGGGCGATCAGCTCGATTTCGGCCAACTCGCGGCTGGCCATCTCCACGTGCAGTTCGTCGCAGGCGAAGTCGAGAAACGCGGGAAACATCGGCGCCAATTGGCGGGGCGCCACCGCGCGGCCCTTGTAATTGCCGAAGCACAGGTGCGCGCACACCCGGGTCCGTCCGCGCACCGTCTCCACCGTGCGGTTAAAAATGTCCACAAACCGGCGCGGGTCCTCGCGGTGGGCGTAGCAGCTCATGCTCGGCTCATCCACGCTGATTTCCCGGCAGCCGGCCGCCACCAGTTCCTCCAGCTCCCGGCGCACAATGGGCAGCAGCGCCTCGGTCAAGGCCCAGCGGTCCGGGTAGCCCAGTTCGGCGTTGGGCGTCAGCCGGCCCGCCAGCGTGTAGGGACCGGGCACGCTGGTCTTGAGCGTGACGCCCGCCTCGGCGCTGCCGATGCCGAAAGCGCCGGCCAGCCGTTGGAGCCGCCGGAATTCCTCCACCGCGCCCAGACCGCGCGGCGCGGCCAAGGGGGCCACCACGCGATGGCGGCCGCGCTGATCATGCGCAGGCGGCCCGAAGCGCCGCGCCGGGGCGGACTCCAGCTCGATGCCCTCCAGGTAGCCGTAGAAAGACAGGTTGAAATCCAGGCGCGTCTGCTCGCCGTCGGTCACCACGTCCAGCCCCGCGGCCAGTTGGTCGTGCAGGGCGCAGCGCACGGCGTCGTCCTGGAGCTCGGCCCGGTCGTCGGGGCCGAAGCGATGGAGCTGCTCGGAAGCCAGTTCCAGCCAGCCCGGAAAGGGATAGCTGCCGATCACCGTGGTGCGCAGGGGACAGGTTTCCATAACCGGGCCGAAGTTAGTCGAAAATGATGGTGCGTCGTCCGCACAGAAACACCCGCTCCTCGAACACCAGCTTGAGTGCGCGGGCCAGGACCAGTTGTTCGACGTCGCGTCCCGCCCGTCGCAGGTCCTCGGCGGTGTGCGTGTGGTCCACGGGGATGACCTGCTGGACGATGATGGGTCCTTCGTCCAGTTCCTCGGTCACGAAGTGGGCCGTAGCACCAATGACCTTCACCCCGCGCTCGAAGGCCTGGTGGTAGGGGCGCGCCCCCACAAAGGCCGGCAAAAAGGAGTGGTGAATATTGATGATGCGCCGGGGGAAACGCCGGACGAAATCCGGGCTGAGGATGCGCATGTACTTGGCGAGCACCAGGTACTCCGGCGCGTAGCGGTCGAGCACCGCCTGCACCGCCGCCTCGTGATCCGTCCGCTCGCGGCCCGTGGCCTCCACGTGGTGAAACGGCAGGTCGAATTTTGCCACCAGCGGCGCCAGGGTGGGATGATTGCCCACCACGGCGAGGATGCGCGCGTTCAGCTCGCCAAAGGCCTGACGGATGAGGAGGTCTCCCAAACAATGGTGCTCCCGGCTGACCAGCACCACCACCCGCTTGGGCTCCAGCCGCGACAGCCGTACCGCGGCGTCGGGGGGCAGCACCGCCCGCACCTGCGCCAGCAGCTCCGGCTCGTCCACCGCGCCGTCGAATTCGGTCCGCATGAAGAACCGTCGCGTGGGACGGTCCACAAACTCGTGGTTGCCCACCACGTTCACCCCGCGGCGAAACAGCACTCCGGTGATGTCATGAACCAGCCCCGGGCGGTCGGCGCACTCGACGAGCAAGACTTGTGATGACGGATGCAGACCGGACATCTCCGACATGCGACGCGCGCAGCGTCGCACAGTCGCGGCACCAGCCGCAAGGAGCGTCTCCGTCCGGGGCATCCCCCGCGGCGCCGCGCCGCGCCGATCCGTCCGGCCGCGTCGCTCCCGGCTCTGGCCGGTTGTGGAACACCTTTGACGCGTCCCCGGCGCGTCGGTTTGATATCCCCCATGTGCAGATGCTGGTGGGGTTTGGTGTGGCTTGCCGCGTCGGGGCTGGTCCTCGCCGCGGAAGCAACGGCGCCGAAGGTTCCAACCTTTACCGTGGCCACGTACAACCTGGAGAATTACCTGGACGTGGCCGCGCCCGGGCGCGAGCCCAAATCAGCCGAGGCCCGGGCGAAGGTCCGGGAGATCCTACTGAGCATCCGGGCAGATGTCCTCGCGCTGCAAGAGATCGGGCGGCCCAGCGCGTTGCTGGAGTTGCGCGACGCGCTCCAACGGGAGGGACTCAACTACCCCCACTGGGAGCACGTGTCGGGGTTCGACACCAACATTTTCGTGGCCGTGCTGAGCCGTTTCCCCATCGTGGCGCGCCGGCCCCGGACCAACGAGAATTTCCTGTTGCAGGGACGGCGGTTCCAGACCAGCCGCGGCTTCGCCGAGGTGGATATCCGGGTGAACGAGCGGTACACCTTCACGCTGATCACCGCGCATTTGAAATCGCGGCGGGAGGTCGGGTTTGCCGACCAGGCGGCTCTCCGCGAACAGGAGGCCTTGAAGCTGCGCTCGCTGGTGGACGCCCGCCTCCGGGAGGAGCCTCAAGCCAACGTGATCGTGCTGGGGGATTTCAACGACACCAAGGACAGCCCCACCTTGCGGGTCTTGCTGGGCACGGGCAATCGCCGGCTGGTGGACACCCGTCCGGCCGAGCGCAACGGGGACAACGCGCCCCCGCCCAACCCGCGCTGGGACCCCCGCACCATCGCTTGGACGCACTTTTACGGAAGAGAAGACACCTACCAGCGGATTGACTACATCCTTCTCAGCCCGGGTATGGCCCGGGAATGGGACCGGTCCGCCACCTACATTCCCACGGTGGCGAACTGGGGCGTGGCCTCGGATCACCGGCCCGTGGTCGCGGGCTTTTATGCCGAGGACCGCTGATCCGCGCCGATCGGACGCCGCACGCGATCGTACCTCCACGTTTCACCGGGCGGGAGAAACGGTTCCGCGCCGGCCCGGCTGCGCCATGCGGATCGCCAGCCTAATCCTCCGGTTCCAGCGAGGGACGCGGCTTGTACTTCTTCTTGAGGTCCAGGCAGGCCTGGAGCGGCTTCAAGCCGGCGGTACAGGTAGGGTGCGAGAGCGAGGCGGCCGCGGCGCAGACCCCCGTCTCCAGGCAGCGGTCCAGCTCCCAGCCTTCGTGCAGTCCCAGCAGGACTCCGGCACAGAAGGCATCCCCCGCTCCGGCCGTGCCCGCGATGTATTTCGCCGGCAGGTTGAGTGAGGATTGCCAGTGGTCGTCGCCCTTGCGCGTGCGGGCAAAGGCGCCCTCCGGGAAGTGAATAATGACCAGCTCCTTGACGCCCATCTGGAGCAGGGCGCCCGCGGCATGCCGCAGCGACACCGTGTCCAGCGTGCCGTCGGGTTGGCGAATCTTGAACCCGGTGGTCTTGGACGCCTCGATTTCATTGAGGATGCAGTAATCCACGTGCTTGAGCGCGGGCGTCACGATGCGGGCAAAGCGGTCGCTGTCCTCGCTGACCACATCCACGCTGGTGCGCACCCCGGCGGCCTGGGCCGCGGCCAGCAGCGCGGCCGCACGGGTGCCGTGCGTCTTGTCGGGTTTGTCCAACTCATCCAGCAACAGCAGGTAACCGAGGTGAAAAAGGCGGGCCTTGATGCGGGCGAAGTCCAGGTCGGCGCCCTTCCAGAGGGCGTTGGCGCCGCGCAGGTGAAAGAAGGTGCGGCGGCCATCCGCAATCTCGGTCATCACATCCGTGTAGGAAGTGGGCGCCTCGGCGGTCGTCTTGAGGTATTTGGTGTCAATGCCGCGAGCCTTGCAGTCGGCGAGGATGCGCTCGCCCAGGGCGTCGCGGCCTACCAGCCCGGCGGCCATCAAGGGGAAGGGCGCTCCCAGGATGGCCAGGTCCACCAACACGTTGTACGGCGCGCCCCCGGTACCCTCGGTCTGGCTGCGAATATTGGCCAACTGCTCCCGCTGCGGGTACACGTCAATGAGCTTGACCTGGTCAATGATCCAGTTGCCGCCGGCCAGGAGTCCTTTGCGGTTGGAGGTGGTTTTTGCGTTCATCTGAAAGTCTGAGCGCCGCCTGCGGGGCGGGCCTTGTTCTCCGGAACGGAGCCAGATTAGCGAGGGGGACGCGTCTTGTCAGCAGCAAAGTGCTGGCTCTAAGAGGCCGGTCGCCCAGTCCCGGAGCAGAGCAGACCCCGTCTGATGGTCACACGGGGCGGACGTCCGTCCGCCTGGCTGCCGCACTACCGTGACAAACCGCGCACGGTAGCTTGTCCCCACCGGCGCTCCGAGCCGTCGTGCAGCCGCAGAGGACCTCGGGCGTTTTCCCGGGAAACCCGGCCCGGGTGGAAATACGCGCACCAACGGCTAGCGCACAATTTCGCACCGGCTGAACTCGATGGCGCCGTCCCGCGTCAGGCCCTCGCAGCGACCGGCGATGGTCACCGTCTGACCAGCTTCCAGCAACGCGACCTTCCGGCCGCTCTCGTAGCGGGCGGTCAGCCCACGCCCGTTGCGGGTGGTGAAAACGGTGCGGTAGCGGTCAATGTAGTTGAACCGGCACTCCACGCGGTAAAGGCGATCGGCACTGGCCAGCACCACCGTAAACCGGCGGGCGACCAGGCCGGTGGAAAAGCGTTCGACCTCGCCGCGTACGCGGAAGGTTTGTTTCGCGTAGCGCGCGGCGGCGGCCACGGGGTCGCCGGCGTAGTGGGCCACCAGCTCTTCCGCGTCCACGACCGTATCCGGGGCAAGGGGCGGAAGTTCGTCAAGGGGGCGCACCGGGCGGGACTCGTGGGCGGGCCGGTTCGGGGATTCGGGTGTCGTTTCCGCGGCGCGGCGCAGGCGTTCGTTGTCGCGACGGAGTTGCTCCAGTTCCCGCTCGGCCTGCTCGAGGCGGCGACGCAATTCCCGGACCTCGGCGTCCTTGGCGCGGACGGCGTCGGTCTCCTGAGCGGCGCAAGTGGGCCGCCAGGTAGCCAGCAGGGCGGTGGCCAACAGGGTGGGAGCAGACAGATGGGCTCGCATAGCGGAGGCAGTCCAACCGGGGTGGGACGTGTCGTCAAGGGGGAACCGGCCCGGGCTGGACGCCCCGGCGGGGCGTGATACATTCGCGGGTCATGTCAACCGCAGTTCCGGCCGCCGCGGCGGCCCCCCAAAAGATCAACCTGCGCCGTCCGGATGTCATGGAGGCGGTGCAGGCCCTGGTGGTCAGCCATTATCGCAGTCCGCTGGTGGACCGCATTCGGGCCGCGGGGGGAGTCATTCACACCGAGGGCCTGACCATCAAGCTGGCCAAGGAGTTCGGCTTTTGCTACGGCGTGGAACGGGCGATTGACCTGGCCTACGCCGCGCGCAATTACTTTCCGCCGCCGCGTCGCATTTTCCTGCTGGGCGAGATCATCCACAATCCGGAGGTGCACGACCAGATTCGCGGCATGGGCATCGTGAGCATGTCCCCGCGGCCCACCGAGGCGGAACTGGCGTCCCTCCACGCGGAGGACGTGGTGATCATTCCCGCCTTCGGCACCGAGGTGGCCACCCGCCGGGCGCTGGAGGCCAAGGGATGCATTCTGGTGGATACCACGTGCGGAGACGTGATGAGCGTGTGGAAACGGGTGCGACAGTATTCGAAAGAATCGGTCACCAGCATCATTCACGGCAAGGCGCGGCACGAGGAAACCAAGGCCACCACCTCCCAGGCCACGGCTTACGGCACCGGCCATTATCTGGTGGTCTTCAACCTCGAGGAAACTGACTACGTGTGCCGATACATCGTGCACGGCGGGGACAAGCGGGAGTTTCTGGAGAAGTTCAAGGGCGCCTACTCGCCGGGGTTTGATCCGGACGTGCACCTCCGGGCCGTGGGCGTGGCCAACCAGACCACCATGCTCCGCGGCGAAACCGAGGAGGTCCAGCGGCGCATCCGGGCAGCGATGGAACAGCGCTACGGGGCCGCCGCGTTGCCGCACCACTTCCGCTTCTTCGACACCATCTGCGGCGCCACGCAGGACCGCCAGGACGCGCTGGAAAAACTCCTGCGCGAGCCCATGGACCTGCTGCTGGTGATCGGCGGCTACAACTCCTCGAACACCTCGCACCTGGCTGAGATGGGCGAAAAAGTCCTGCCCACCTACTTCATCAAAAACGCCTCGAAGATGGTGTCGCCCCGCCGCATCCAGCATTGGAACCTGCACCTGGGCCGGGAAGTAGAAACCGCCGATTGGTTGCCCGACCGTCCCGTCACGGTGGGCATCACCGCGGGCGCCTCCTGCCCGAACAACCTCATCGAGGACACCATCAAGCGGCTGTTCGCACTGCGAGGCCTCTCGGTGGAACGGTTCCTGGAAGCGTGAACTTTACGACCGCGTGAACTTTACGACCGGTCGGCGCCCGCCCCATGGTGGGGACGCCATGCCCTGCACCCGGGAAGAACTCGAACGCCGCGAGCGTCACTGGCTGGCGCCCTACGCCCAGTTCAGTGACGCCACACGGGGACGCGACCACCCCGAGCCGCCGCCGGAGTGGCGCACCCATTACCAGCGGGACCGCGATCGGATCATCCATTCCCGCGCCTTCCGGCGGCTGGAGTACAAAACCCAGGTCTTCCTCAACGGCACCGGCGACCACCTTCGCACCCGGCTCACGCACACGATGGAAGTGGCCGCCATCGCCCGCAACCTCGCCCGGGCCCTGCGCGCGAACGAGGATCTGGCGGAGGCCATCGCCCTGGCTCATGACCTGGGCCATCCTCCGTTCGGGCACACCGGCGAGGCGGTGCTCCACCGGCTCATGCGCGGCCACGGCGGCTTCGAGCACAACGCCCACAGCCTGCGGCTGGTCGAACTGCTCGAGCAGAAGTATCCCGACTTCCCCGGATTGAACCTGAGCTGGGAGGTGCGCGAAGGCCTGGCCAAACACCGCACCGGGTATGATCGCCCCGGCCCGCGACTTGCCTTCACCGCCCCCCAGCCCTCGCTCGAGGCCCAGATCGCCAACCTCGCCGACGAAATTGCCTACTACAGCCACGATCTGGACGACGGCCTGGACGCGGGCCTGCTCTCCGAGGCGCACCTGGCCCGGCACGTGACCCTCTGGCGCCGGGCGGCGGGGCAGGTCCGCCGCGAACACGGCGCGTTGCCCGACGACTGCCGGCGCTACTTCATCGTGCGGTGTCTCATTGACGACCAGGTCCGGGACGTGGTCGAACAAACCGGCCGGGCGCTGGCGCGCGCCGGGGTTGCCTGCGCGGATGACATCCGCCGCCAGCGCCGTCCGCTGGCGGCCTACAGTCCGGAACGGCGTCGGCTTAATCTGGAACTGCGCCGGTACCTTTATCGGCATCTGTACTACAACCCCGAAGTGCACGGTCCCAACGCCCGCGCAGCCCGGATGCTCAAGGCCCTCTTCCACTTTTACCTGGCCCATCCGGAGCACCTTGGCGAACTGTCCCGCAAACGCATCGCCACCGACGGGCTTCACCGGGTCGTGTGCGATTATCTCGCCGGAATGACCGACCGCTACGTGATGGAAGAGTGCCGGCGGCATTTGAGCCTGGAATTCTGAACGCGGACGCCCGACTTTGCAGAACTGTCTCCGTTCCGTATCTTGCCCCGTGGTGCGCACGCCAGCTGATCCCGCTCCAGTCCTGCAAACCCGAGGAGTCGCCATCCCTGTCCGCTCCCGGCGACTGGCCCTGGATTGGAGTCTGGTGCTGGCCAGTCAGGGCATCACCGTGACCATTGATCATCTGCCGGACGGTCCGGGGTGGGTGCTGTGGGTCGAGCCGGGCCAGGAAGCGGCGGCCCTGGACAGCCTCCGTCAGTATCGCCAGGAAAACCGCGCCTGGCGGCTGCGTCGCCGACTGCGCAACCTGAGCGTGTCGTTTCACTGGGGGGTCCTGCTCTGGGCCTGGGTGTTGATCGGGCTGCACTGGTTGGCGGACGCGACCGGCGGGGCGCTTGAAGCTGCGGGCGCGATGCACCACGCCGTGCGGGCAACCGGTGACTGGTGGCGCCTGGTCACCGCTACGACGTTGCATGCCGACGTCGGACATCTGGCGGCCAACGTGTCCACCGGCCTGCTGGTGCTGGGACTGGCCATGGGCCGCTACGGCGCCGGCTGGGCCTTGTTGACCAGTCTGCTGGCGGGCGCGCTGGGCAATCTGGGCGGGTTGCTGCTGCATCCCCGCCCCTACCTGGGTCTGGGGGCTTCCGGCGTGGTGATGGGCGCGCTGGGCCTGCTGACCGTGCAATCCCTGGGGCTGTGGCGACACCCGCGCGCCGCCTGGCGTTCCGTGGTCGCGGGACTCCTGGCTGGCGGCCTCCTGTTTGTCCTTTTGGGGCTCAACCCGCGCAGCGACGTGGTGGCCCACGCCGGCGGATTCCTCGGCGGGCTGGGGGCGGGCGCAGGACTGAACTTTCTGCCCGCGCGGTTCGGCCCGCGCACGGGGGCGGATATTCTGGCCGGTGTCGTCGCGGTGGCGCTGGCCCTGCTGTGCTGGGTGCTCGCCTGGTCTCATCCATGAGTCGCGCAGTCGGCCCTCGTTTACTCGCCGGGATAAGCCCGATCGGTTGGGCCGGACGCGGTCTGTGGTCGGTCAGCCTGGGGCTGTATCTGGCGACCACCGCCGCGGCGGACTTTCGCAGCCGGCAATTCCTCGACTGGGACCGTTTTGATGACTGGTCCCGCGACCCTGGCCCGTCGGCGGCACAATGGACCCTGACCTCGCCCGCGATTGCCGCCGGGATGGACTGGAACGAAGCGGTGTTGTCTTGGAACGCCGAGACGCCTCCCGGCACCGGCCTGAAGTTCGAACTGCGCCGGCTCGGCCCCGCGCCGGAAACCCCGTGGTACGTCCTGGGACTCTGGTCCGCGGATCCCCGTCACGGGCTGCCCCGGCAGAGCGTGCGTGGTCAAAAGGACGATCTCGGCGAGGTGCAAACCGATACCCTGGTCCTCGCCGCGCCGGCGCGTGTGGCACAAATCCGGATAACCTTCACCGGGTCGGACTCCGGCCCGCCGCCCCGGGTGCACTACCTGGGGCTGAGTTTGCTGGACAATCGGGGGACCCCCCCACCGTTGCCACCGAATCGCGCGGCCTGGGGACGCGATCTGCTCGTGCCCGAGCGCTCGCAGGCGATCTATCCCGAGGGCCGCACGGCGTGGTGCAGTCCCGCCTGCGTGACCATGTTGCTGGCCTACTGGGCAGAACGGCTCGCTCGGCCGGACCTCGCGCTGGAGGTGCCGGAAGTGGCCCGCGCGGTTCACGACCCCGAATGGCCCGGTACCGGCAACTGGCCGTTCAACACCGCGCTGGCCGGAAGTTTCCCCGGGCTGCGCGCCCGCGTGACACGTTTGAGTGACGTCTCCGAGTTGGAGGACTGGGTGGCGGCAGGCGTGCCCGTGGCGGTGTCCGTCTCCTACAACCTGCTCCGCGGCCGTCCCCGGGATGCGCAGGACGGCCACCTGGTGGTCGTGCGCGGGTTCACCGAATCGGGCGACGTGGTGGTGAACGACCCCGGCGTGAGCCGGGAAATTCGCCGCCAGTTTCCCCGGGACAACTTCGCGCGCGCCTGGGCCGTCTCGGGTCATACGGTCTATCTGGTGCACCCGGTGGACCACCCCGAGCCGCCGGACCGATTGGGGCACTGGTGAACCCGACACCGGCCGTGACAAGGGTGGCCTTCCCCGCCGACGAAGGCGACTCCTGCGGGAAGCACCCAGCCTTTCAGCCGGGCAGGAGGCCCGGGGCAACGCCCGGTGAAAAAGCCGAGCCGCAGCCGCCCCTCCGAGGGCCGACTTTTGCCTTCAAGCGATGCGCCCCGGCGGTAATCTCCCGCCATGCCGCAGCGCTACTGGCTGGTGAAACAGGAACCCGCGGATTATCCGTGGACGCGATTTGTCTCCGAAGGCGGCACGGCCTGGACCGGGGTGCGTAATTTCCAGTCGCGCAATCACCTCCGGGCCATGCAGCCGGGCGACCGGGTGCTGTACTATCACAGCGGCGAGGAACGGGCCGTGGTGGGGGTGGCGGAAGTGGTCCGCGCGGCTTATCCCGACCCCACCGCGGCGGAGGGCGACTGGTCGGCGGTGGACCTGAAGCCGGTTCGCCCCTTGCCGGCGCCGGTGTCCCTGGCCGCGATCAAAAACGCCCCCGCGCTGCAGCAGTTGCCCCTGCTGCGGCAGTCCCGCCTGTCGGTAATGCCGCTGAGCGCGACGGAGTTCAAACGTCTGCTGACTCTGGCGGAACAGACCGCCGCCGCAGCGGAATCAACCAGAAAACCCGCCGCGCCGGCTGGAAAGCCGGCACGTGGTCCGCGAAAATGACCGGGCGTCTGGAACATCTCGGCCTGCCCGCCCGGACACCGACAGCGCTGGCGGATTGGTATGTCCGGGTGTTCGGGGCCCGCGTGGTCTGGAGTCAGGAAGGACCGTCGCCGTGTTTTTTCCTCGCCCTGCCCGGCGGCGGGCCCCTGCTGGAAATTTACGCCGCCGCCCGCCACCTGCCGGACACCGCGGACAACACCCTGGCCGGTTGGCGCCACGCCGCCCTGCGGGTGGAATCTCTCGACGTCGCCCGGGCGGAGCTGGCCGCGCGCGGGGTGGAATTCACCGGTCCGGTCCGGCCCGCCGGCGGTGGAGGACGGGTGCTGTTCTTCACCGATCCGGAAGGTAATCTCTGGCACTTGGTTGAACGCCCGGCCGGCACGGCCCTGTAACCGCAGCGCGCACGCTTTCCCACACATGCAACGCTTCGACGCGGTGATTTTCGACATGGACGGGGTAATCGTGGACAGCGAGCCCCGGCACGAGCGGGCGTTTCGCGAGATTTTTCGCGAACTGGGCTACGGCGACAATCACGGCATGGACTTCCGGGCCTATATTGGGCGCTCGGACCGTGCACTGTGGTTGGACTTCATTGCAAAGCACCGTCCGCCTCATCCTTTGGAGACCCTGCTGGCCGCCAAGCAGAACCGCTTGATCGAAATCCTCCGGCGGGAGCAGCCGATCTTTCCCGGCCTGCCGGAATTGCTGGAGCGGCTGGCGCCGCGCTACCGGCTGGCGGTGGCCTCCGGCTCGAATCACCCGGTTATTGATGAGGTGCTGGCTATGCGGCAACTGCGCCGCTTTTTCTCCGTCGTCGCCAGCACCCAGGACGTGGGCCGGACCAAGCCCGCGCCGGACGTGTTTCTGCACGCCGCGCGACTGTTGGAGACGCCGCCGGCCCGCTGCGTGGTGGTGGAGGATTCAGCGGCGGGCGTGACCGCCGCCGAGGCTGCCGCCGCGGTCGATCCGGGACTCCTCGAAGGGGCCGTGGCCGCGAAGCTCGACGGCCGGGTGGTCGGACTGAACCAGGCCCTCGAGGAGGGCGGCCGCCTGCGCTTCCTCACCTTCGCCGACGACGAGGGGCGGGAGGTCTACCGCCACAGCGCGGCCCACGTCATGGCCCAGGCGGTC
>FWWM01015909.1_pt1 | contig 11361 bp, 8 predicted proteins | sample 2228351 | NCBI WGS metagenome assembly FWWM01 (sample SAMEA103939774, study PRJEB20133) | metagenome
TGTTGGGAGCGGCTGGCGCCCCACAGGCAGGGGTGCGGTTCGACAGGCTCACCGCAGGTGGGGAAACCCGGTTTCCCCGTATTTTCCCTCAGGAGCGGGCGCCTGGCCCGCTCCTACACCTCCAGCACCTCTCCCTCGCGGGCAGCGTCGAGATCGAGGCGCTGCCCGTTCGCCGCCAGTTCGCCGCGGCAGCGCGCCACCAGGGCATCCAGCTCATCATCGGTGCGGGTTGGCGCGTGGTGGTAGAGGTACAGCCGTCGGGCCCCGGCCTCCAGCGCCAGTTCAATGGCGTCTTCGACCCGGCTATGCCCGTAGTCGCGCACGGTCTCGCCGCGCAGGTAAGGCGCGCTGTGGATGAGCACCTCGGCGTTACGCGCAAACTCAACCGTCTCGCGCCAGATAGCATCTTCGGTGTAGCGCGCATCAGTGATGTAGACCAGCGCGCGCTCGGCCTCTTCGATCCGATAGGCCCAGATCGGTGAGTGGGCGCGCCGCGACAGCGGCATTCCTCGCACGGTCAACTGGCCGATCTGAAATGGCCCCTGTGAGACGGGGTGGAAGCTATGGGTAGCCGCAATATGGGCCAGGCCGAAGACCGGCGAGTAGACTGGAGCGAGCATACGGTCGTAGATCATTGCCAGTGAGCCGCGGGCGCTGTCAGGGCCGTAGATCCGTAAGTGGTTGCCGGGAATGTGCACAATGCCCGGAAAGGGCAGCCCCAGGAAGTGATCCCAGTAGGTATGGGTGATCAGCAGGGTCAACTCACCGCGCCCATCACGAAAGTCATCAGACAGTAAGGCGGCGCCCAACTGACAAAACCCGGTACCGCTATCGAGCACCAGCAACTCACCGCCCGCACCATGGAGAGATACACAACATGTATTACCGCCGTAGCGCAGGAAGGCCGCGCCGGGCGTAGGCACATAGCCGCGCACGCCCCAGAACTGCGCTCTCATCAAGCCCCTCCTTTCGACAACAGGCGACCTTCCGACGCTGCGCTTACCAGCAGCCCGGGCCTGGCCGCCGCCTGCTGGGCGGCCGCAATGGCGTCAAGTTCGGCGTCGCTACGGCGCGGATCGTGGTGAAAGAGCAGCAACTCCCGCACCCCGGCTGCCTCGGCGATCTCGCGGGCCTGATCGGCGGTGCCGTGTCCCCAGTGGGGAAAACGGGCATACTCCTGTTCGGTAAACTGCGCGTCGTAGAGCAGCCAGTCGGCATCCCGGGCCAGCTCGATCACCCGCGCGTGCATCTCGGCCAGGGCGCGCGCCTCCGCCCCATTGCCCGCGTCAGGCGCGCCGGTCCACTCAATGCGTTCGTCGCCGAACAGCACGGTATGGAACGGGCCGGTATCGGGAACAAACACCAGCGCACTGGAGTCGCTCTCCAGCCGGTAAGCCAGGGCGCGATAGGGGTGATTGGCCTGGGCGGTGCGCACCCGCAGCGGGCCAAGCTCGAAGGCGCAGCCCACGTGGATCTCGTGAAAGTGCAACTCGGCGCGCAGATCCTCCAGCCCCACCGGAAAGAGCGGATCACCGAGCGCATTGGCAATAGTGGCCCGCAGGCTGGCCTGCGTGCGGCTCAGGCCATAGATATTCAGGCGCCAGCCCCTCGCATAGATGGGAGCGAAGAACGGAAAGCCGATGATATGGTCCCAGTGGGTGTGGGTGATTAGCAAGTCGATCTGGCGTGGCGCACCGGGTTCACGTAGCAGCGCCTCCCCGAGCAGACGCATCCCCGTCCCGGCGTCAAGAATAATGCAACGGTTCTCAGCGCGCACCTCTATGCAGGTGGTATTGCCTCCATAGCGCAACACATCCGCCCGGGCCACCGGATAGGAGCCGCGGGTTCCCCAGATTCGCGCGAACATCGTCGAGTTGCTCCAGTGAACGCGATACAACTCTGGTTGATGAGAGGTGTTCCTCTAGCTCTAATATGACCATGGGGAAACCGGGTTTCCCCACATCCCTCCCTGAGGGGAGGGTTTGGGAGGGCTACGCCCTCCCGGGAACAATTAATATTCTGGCGTTGTGCGCCTCGCGAATGGGGCCTGATGTGAACATACGGGGAAACCGGGTTTCCCCATCCCTCTGCCTGTGGGGGCGGCAAGCCCTCCCTGAGGGGAGGGTTTGGGAGGGCGCAGCCCTCCCAAGAACAATAATATTTTCATTCTGGCGTTGTGCGCTATTCGCATGACCGTCTAACGTGAACGAACGGGGTGTCCCCCGGTCTCCGGGCAGCGGCGCGTCGGCGCGGCTGCTCCCTGAAATGGTATGATACCACTCGAAGATGACAGTCTAGAAAGGAAGGCGCATGCCGCGCATTCGCATCGGGGTGCAGTTACACCCGCAGCACACCACGTGGGAGTCATTCGCCGCAGCCGTGCGCCACGCCGAAGCGCTGGGCGTTGACACGGTCTGGAACTGGGACCACTTCTTTCCGCTCTACGGCGATCCGCAGGGCAACCACTTCGAAGCCTGGACGCTGCTGACGGCCATGGCCATGATCACCAGTCGGGTGGAGGTCGGCTGTCTGGTGACGTGCAACAGCTACCGCAACCCGGCCCTGCTCTCGAACATGGCCAAAACGGTGGATCACATCTCGGGTGGGCGCCTGATACTGGGGATGGGCGCGGGCTGGTTCGAGCGTGATTACAAAGAGTACGGCTACCCCTTCGGCACAGCGCCGGAGCGGCTGCAGGCGTTGAAAGAGGCCCTGCCGATCATCAAGCGTCGCTGGGAGGTGGATGCGCCCCCGCCAACCCGCCCCATCCCCATCCTCATCGGCGGCAGCGGCGAGCAGGTGACGCTGCGGCTCGTCGCTCAGTATGCGCAGATGTGGCACAGCTTCAGCAGTCTGGCTACTATCGGGCACAAGAGCGCGGTGCTCGAGCAGTGGTGCGCCCGGGTGGGGCGCGATCCGCAGGAGATCGAGCGCAGCGTCTCACCCCGACCCGGTGAGAGCCTGGACGCCTACGTGGCCGCTGGTGTGACTCACTTTATCTTCGGGATGGGCGAACCCTGGGACTTCGCGCCGGTTGAGGCGGCGCTACGCTGGCGCGAAGGAAGGGGTGTTACCTGAGCGTGGCGTAAAACTCTTCCTGCAATTCGTGAAAACTCTTGCCGTAGACCCCGCGGTAATCGGCCGAGCCAGCGCCACGGCCCCGTCCGCTGGCATAAAGGGTATTGAAGGCCTCCCAGCCATACGTGCGGGTGAGATAATCAACAAAGCCGGCCCACATATCGTAGGCGATATTGAGATTGCCCTGGCCCAGGGCGCCGAGGTTGCCGCGGTAACCGGCCTGGTACAACTCGCGGGCGCGGGCGTGGAACGAGGGCGACTCGGAGAGGCTCAACCAGTACTCGCCGGAGATCCAGCAGGCCAGGCCCTCGAGCAGCACGGTATCAGCGCGGCGCTGGGCATCTTTGCCATAGGCCTCGGCCTGGAGGGCGTGGGCCAGTTCGTGAGAGAGCACTACCAGGGCCTTGTACTGATCCTCGCCGGGGCGGTAGTAAATACGCACATTGGTGTCGCCGTGGGTGTAGGCGATGCCGCGGGTGTCCTTGCCGGGCGCCTGGCTGGCTGCGTACACTCCCACCGAGACCCGCTCGCTCAGCGTCACGGCGAAGCGCTTCTGGAGATAGCTCAGGGCGTGCTCGGCTTTGACGGCCAGTTCGGTAACCTCCTCGGGAGAGAAGGTGCCCCGGCCTACGTAGAAATCGAGCCGGCGTCCAGCGTAGACAAACTCGCCGGGCAGCTCGGGGCCGCGCCCCGGCAAGAAGCTCGTCGGGGCAACCTTGACGCTGTAGGTTGTGTGAAACTCGCGACGCGCCAGGGTTGGGGTCGGCGGCAGCGGCGTGGCGGTGGCTGGTGGAGGCGCGGGGTCGTCCGAGGGAGCGAGTTGAGCGGCGGTGATTGGCTGGCTTGCGGGCGCGGTGCGCGGGGGCAGCGCGGCGCCCATCAGGACGGTCAGAAGCGCAAAGCCTGCGATTGCCACCAGCGCGATCAGGGCGCGTTGGGTGCGGGACACGTGGAACTCCTCGCGGCACAGTCAGGGTGCCGTCGCAGCGAGTCTATCCGAAAAAAAGTAAAGGTCTTATACCACGACTCGGGGGATGTGTCAAAAACTCAGGCCGGGGTACGTGTTCACATGTGGGGTAAGGCGTCACCGGGTGCGCGGGCGTCCCGCCCGCAATAGCCTGGATGCGGGCAAGATGCCCGCGCTCCCGGGAGAAGTGTGAACATGCAATCGTACATCGGCATAGACCTGGCCTGGTCGGATCACAATCAGAGCGGTGTGGCGTGCCTGCTGGGCGATCCAACCGGCGCAGCGCTGGTCGGGCCGCCAGCGCTGCTGGACGACCTGGAGGCGATTGTGGCCTGTGTGGAAGGCTACGCCGCGACCTGTCCGGCGATTGTCGCTGTGGATGCCCCCCTGGTCGTGCCCAACCTCACCGGGCGCCGGCCGGCTGAGGCGGCGCTCAGTGCGGCCTTCCGGCGCTACGAGGCCGGGGCGCACCCCGCCAACCGGCGTTTGCTCGCCCGTGACGGGGTAGTGCGCGGCGAACGGCTGGTCGAACTGCTGCTCGCCAGGGGCTTCCGTCACGTCGAGCGGATCGATGTCGAAGCCGGCGGGCGCCTGGTCACCGAAGTCTTTCCCCATCCGGCAATGATCGCCATCTTTGGGCTGGAGCGCACGCTCAAGTACAAGGCCCGTCCGGGGCGCTCCGCCGGGGTGCGTCTCGAGGCGTGGCGGCGCTACCAGGCTCACCTGGCTGCCCTGAGCGATGCCGATCCGCCCCTGCGCGGCCATGAGGCGCTGGTGCAAACTGATGTGGCGGCGCTGCGCGGGCGCACGCTCAAGGCTTACGAGGACCGGGTTGATGCGCTCATGTGCGCCTATATCGCTCTCTATGCCCATCGCTGGGGCGCAGCGCGCTGTCGCACTTTCGGCAATATGCGCGATGGATATATCTTCACACCGGTGCCGCAGTGGTAGGGCGCATGGAGCGCGCGAATCCGCGGGCGGCGCTGTTCCGGGACGACCGCGGGGAAACCGGGTTTCCCCACGCCCCTCCCGATTCAGGGATGGACAGGATATGAGGGCGCGTGCGGGAGCCCGGGGTTCCGCTGGCATCACACGCGCTCGAGGGCGGCCTTCACTGCGGCCAGGAAGGCGTCGGCGGTCGCGCCGTCGGCGATGCGGTGGTCAAAGGTGAGGGAGAGGTAGCACATCGGCTTGATCGCTATCGCGTCCACGCCGTGCTGTGTCACCGCCACCGGGCGTTTGACAATCGCCCCTACGCCGAGGATGGCCGCCTGGGGCTGATTGATGATCGGCGTGGCGAAGAGGCTGCCGCTGACACCGTGATTGGAGATGGTGAAGGTGCCGCCCTGGGTTTCGTCGGGCGTCAGACGCCGGGTGCGCGCCCGCTCGGCCAGGTCATTGATGATGCGCGCCAGGCCAAGCAGGTTCTTCTCGTCGGCGTCGCGCACCACCGGCACGAGCAGACCTTCGTCGAGGGCCACGGCCACGCCGATGTGGATGCGTCGGTTGAGCACGATCCCCGCATCGGTGAAGCGGCCGTTCATAACCGGCACTTGCTGTAAGCCGGCGACAACGGCCTGCACGAAGTAGGGGGTGAAGGTGAGCCGCGCGCCCTGGCGCTCGAAGGCCGCCTGGTTGGCTTCGCGATGGGCCACGACCCGGCTCAGATCGGCCTCCATCACCGTGGTGACGTGCGGGGCCGTGCGCACCGAGCGCTCCATGTGTTCGGCAATCGAGCGGCGCATGGGTGTCAGGGGAACCAGTTCGGCGTCTTCGGGAAGGGACGCCGCAGGCGCGGGCATCGAGCCGGGCGGCGCCGCGACCGGCGGCTGGGAGGGCGCCGCTGGCGCTGCTGGCGGCTGGGAGGGCGCCGGGGGCGTCGCCGGCGGCGCAACCGGCGCCGGGGCCTCGCGCGCCTCGAGGTAGCGCAGCACGTCCTGCCTGGTCACGCGCCCGCCCTGGCCCGTTCCGGTGATACGCCTCAGGTCGAGGCCGTGTTCAGCCGCCAGGCGCGCCACCACCGGCGAGATGAATCCGCTGCGTGCTGCCCCATCTACCGCCCGGGCCTGTGCGGGGGGAGGTGACGCCGGTGCAGCAGGCTGGGCGCTGGCAGACGGCGCGGTTGGGCCAGGTGGCGCTGCTTCCGTGGCAGACGATCCAACAGACTGCTCGGCGCTGGCCGGCACGGGCGCCGCCGGCTGGACGGAGACCGCCGCTTCCTCAGGCGCGCCGATGCGAGCGATCACCGTGCCTACGCGCACCGTCTCACCCTCACCCACCAGGATCTCCAGCACCGTCCCGCCTTCCGGCGCGGGCACCTCGGTGTCAACCTTATCGGTGATGACTTCCAGCAGTGGCTCGTACTTCGCCACTGTCTCGCCCGGTCGCTTGAGCCAGCGACCAATGGTTCCTTCAGTAACGCTCTCGCCAAGCTGGGGCATTTTGATCTCAATCACCGCAGTACCCTCCCAAAACCTCCCCCTGGAACTGAACAAATCGCATGCGCATTTACGCCGGGTCCTGAGAGGCGTCCCCGCCCCGGTTGGAGTTTCAGGGTCGGACAGAACATATGGGCGCCGACGGGCGTTATGGCGCTGGGATGCGCTGGTTAGTCCTCACCCCCTCCCCCGCTCCAGCTTCGCTGGAGAGCCCGCGCTGAGCCTGTCGAAGCGGGGAGACCAGAGCCGCGCGCGGGGGCGTTCCAATGCAGTACAAGCCACGCTGGCCCGGATGTTCTGTCCGCCCTTAAACCCGGTTGGGGAGATCTCTCAAGCATTATACCGTTTCGCCTTGATGGCGCCGCATTGGTTCAGATCCCGCAACGCTCCAACTCCACAGCGCCACAAAGCCCCGTGTGGGGGCTGTCGGGCTGTGGAGGTGATGCTAAAGCATGCGAGGTCGTCAATTCCAGTTGGTATTACCCCCCGCCTGGTCCATAGAACAACAAACGCACGTAGCGCTCTATCACGCCAGGACGGGGCGCCTGGGCGACGCGGTCGTTGTCCACCCCGAAGCGCACATCGGCCTCGGTGAAGGCGTAGCGCTCCACCCGCGCCGGATCGAGGTTGCGCAACGCCCAGGCCAGCTCCAGCATGCGCTCGACCGGCATATCGGTTTGCACATAGCCGACCATAGCTGCGCTGACGCGCCGGATGGCGACCCAGGTGGCCAGATCGCCGCGCTCGCGCAGGCGCTCGGCAATGGCGACCAGCACAGCCTGCTGGCGCAACCCGCGCTCGAAGTCGCTATCGGGATGGCGAATGCGCGCGTAGTACAGGGCTGTCGTCCCGTCCATCCGTTGCCGACCTGCGGCAAAACGAACCGTAGTTACGCGGTAATCAGCAGTAGGAAACTGGTGATCCACAAGCGGGCGCGGCACGTCCACGCTGATGCCGCCAAGGGCGTCAATGATCCCGGCGAAACCGCGAAAGTCGGCTACGACTGCATAGTCAATCGCGATTCCCAGAGCATTGCTGACAGTGGCCCGCGCCAGGGCCAGCCCGCCGCCAGGGGGGCCGTCGCGTTCACCCCACAGGTAGGCGGCATTGAGCCGGTTGTAGCCATGACCGGGAATAGCCACCCACAGATCGCGGGGCAGCGATAGCAGCGCTACACGCTCACGCGCCGGGTCAATACGTGCCACCAGCACCGCATCGCTCCGCGGCGTAACCTCCTCGCCCGGGCGCCGGTCGGCGCCGAGGAGCAGCACGGTGACCGGGGCCGGAGCGCTGGAGTGGGTTGGCGCCAGGGTGGGGAGCAGGAGCAGCGGGGCGCTCGCGGGATCGGCGGGCGCTGGCGCCGGCGTAATCTGGAGCGCCGCCAGGTTGCGGCGGACCTCGAACACCTGGACCACTGCGCCGATGCTCAGGAGCGCCACCACCAGCAGCGTTCCCAAACCAACCAGGGTCCAGGAGAAGGACCGGACAGGGCGGGCGGGGCGTGCCAACGCAGGTCCTCCATCGGTCGGCCCGGTGTCAACCGGGCAGCGTGCGGCCTTTTGATTATACTGCCAGAATCGCCGCAGAGCATCTTCCCCGGCAGGTATCTGTTCAGAGTTGGGGGAAAGGAATTTCGTCCAGACACCTGTAGCGACGTTGCATTGCAACGTCGCTACGTCTGTGTCCGCGATCCCAGGAGAAGTCTGAACAGATACCCGGCAGGGGCGAATTGCACCAATCCTGCCCCTGGCATATACTGGTGACACTTGGGCGATGGTCCGAAAAGTCTTCACAAGACCTGATATCAGCATGGTCGGGTTTCCCTATACCTCTGCTTGCGAGGGGGCAAGCCCTTCCACGCCTGCCGCGCAGGAGGAATGGGGAAACCGGGTTTCCCCACACCCCCACCTGTGGGGAGGGTTCAGGTGAGCGTAGCCCTCCCAGGGAAAAAAACCTGTTTTTGTCATGGTGCGGCGCAGCCGCATGGATAATCAATGCAAAGGAAAGATCAGCATGCCAAAGTCCAGGACTGCCAGAACGCCCAGAGCAGGGGCTGAGCAGCAGCGGCTCCTCGAAGCCCGCACCGGTACGCCGTGGAAGCGCTGGGGCCCCTACCTGAGCGAACGGCAGTGGGGCACAGTGCGTGAGGACTATAGTGACGATGGCAATGCCTGGAACTACTTCACCCACGACCAGGCTCGCTCGCGGGCCTACAAGTGGGGCGAAGACGGACTCGCCGGCCTCTGCGACGAGCAGCAGCGCCTCTGCTGGGGGCTGGCTCTCTGGAACGGGAACGATCCCATTCTCAAGGAGCGCCTCTTTGGTCTCACCAATGCCGAGGGCAACCATGGCGAGGACGTGAAGGAATATTACTTCTACCTCGACAGCACGCCGACCCACTCCTGGATGCGCTTCCTGTACAAGTACCCGCAGCAGGCCTATCCCTACGCCGACCTTGTCAGGACCAACGCGGCCCGCGGGTATACCGACCTGGAGTACGAGCTGCTCGACACGGGGATCTTCGACGACGATCGCTACTTCGATGTCTTTGTCAATTACGCCAAGGCTGAGCCGGAAGACATTCTGATCCAGATCGAGGCCATCAATCGCGGCTCTGAGACGGCGACCCTGCACATCCTCCCCCACCTCTGGTTCCGCGATACCTGGTGGCTGAACCCCGCGGCGCCGCGTCCCGTCCTGCGCGCTGTTGACGGACCCGAAGGGGTGGCAACCATCGAGGCGGTTGTTCCGGACCTGGGTACCTATTACCTCTACGCCGAGGGCGCGCCCCCCTTACTCTTCACCGAGAACGAGACCAACCGCGAGCAGCTCTGGGGCCAGCCCAACCCCCAACCCTACGTGAAAGACGCCTTCCACCGCTACGTCATCTACGGGCGGACCGAGGCGATCAATCCTGCCCATACCGGCACCAGGAGCGCCGCTCACTACGTGCGCGCCATTGCGCCGGGCGCCGCCGCCAGCATCCGCCTGCGGTTAACGACCACCGCGCCGGGCCAGAAAAACTTCCGTCCCTTCGGCGCCGACTACGCGAAGGTGCTCGCGGAGCGCCAGGCTGAGGCTGACGCCTTCTATGCGGCGCTCACCCCCCCGGCGCTGGACGCCGACCGCGCTCTTGTGATGCGCCAGGCCCTGGCCGGTATGCTCTGGACCAAGCAGTACTACTTCTTCGACCTTGACCGGTGGCTCGACGAGCGGGGCGCCAATCCCCTCACCGGCGGCCTGCGTCCCTCGCGTAACCGCGAATGGGTGCATATGGTGAACGGGAACATCATTTCGATGCCCGATAAATGGGAGTATCCCTGGTACGCCGCCTGGGATCTGGCCTTCCACACCCTGGCCCTCTCGATGGTTGACCCGGATTTTTCCGAGTATCAACTGCGGCTGATGCTGCACCCCGACTACCTGCATCCCAACGGGCAGATCCCGGCGTACGAGTGGAACTTCAACGACGTCAACCCGCCGGTACACGCCTGGGCCACCCTGTTCAATTACGCCCTTGACAAAATCAGCGGCGAGGCGGATCTGAACTTCCTCAAGGAGACCTTTACCCGGCTCCTGCTCAACTTTAACTGGTGGGTCAACCGCAAGGACCCGCAGGGACGCAACCTGTTCAGCGGGGGCTTCCTGGGACTGGACAATATCGGCGTCTTCGACCGCAGCGCGCCGCTCCCGACAGGAGGGCGCCTCGAACAGGCCGACGGAACGGCCTGGATGGCCTTCTACAGCCAGAACATGCTTCAACTGGCGATCGAACTGGCCCGCTACGATCCAGCCTATGAGGATTTTATCCTCAAGTTCACCCGCCATTTCCTATTCATTGCCGGAGCGATGGACCGTGCGGGGGTTCATGGCGACGAGTTGTGGGACGAGGAGGACGGTTTCTTCTACGATGTGCTGGTTTTTCCCGACGGACACGCCGAGCGGATCAAGGTGCGCTCGATGGTGGGGTTGCTGCCCCTGACTGCAACCACGGTGATTCCTGCGGCGACCCTCGAGCGCTTTCCGGCTGTGCTGGAGCGCATCAGAGCCTTTCTCTCCCGGCACGCCGAGCTTACGGCCAACATCCACCCGCCCGAACAGCCCGGCGTGAACGGTCGCCGCATGCTGGCGGTGGTCAACGAGCAGAAACTGCGTCGCATCCTCGCCCGCATGCTCGACGAGGACCGCTTCCTCAGCCCCCACGGCATCCGCTCGCTCTCGCGCTATCACCTCGAGCATCCCTACGTCGTGCACGTAAATGGTCACGAGTACCGCGTCCAGTATCTACCTGCCGAGTCGGACAGCGGCATGTTCGGCGGCAACTCGAACTGGCGCGGCCCGGTCTGGTTCCCGGTGAACGTCCTCTTGATCCGCGCGCTGTTGCAGTTTTACTCGTACTACGGCGATGATTTTACCGTCGAGTTGCCTACCGGCTCGGGGAGACAGGCGACCCTGTTCGAGGCGGCAAAAGAGATCGCCGAACGCCTGGCGCGGATCTTCTTACGCGACGAAACGGGACAGCGCCCGGTCTTTGGCGGGGCCGAGAAGTTCCAGCGCGATCCCCACTGGCGCAACCACATCCTGTTCTACGAGTACTTCCACGGCGATAACGGCGCCGGCCTGGGCGCCAGTCACCAGACTGGCTGGACCGGTGTGGTGGCGCGCTTGATCCAGACCTTTGGCTGGTTGAAGCCCGAACACGTGCTGCAACACGGCGTCGAGGCGCTGGCCCATCCCTATGTGAACCGCGTGCCGCTCGAGAAAGCGTAATCAGCTTGTCAACGACAGTTTCTATATCTGAGGTGAACATACGGGGAAACCGGGTTTCCCCACCTGCGGTTCGACAGGCTCACCGCAGGCGGTGAGCCTGTCGAACCG
>FWWM01007216.1_pt1 | contig 11352 bp, 13 predicted proteins | sample 2228351 | NCBI WGS metagenome assembly FWWM01 (sample SAMEA103939774, study PRJEB20133) | metagenome
ATCTGTCAAAGGTGCTTCTGCTGATAGAGTATTTGCGGCAGACTTCTGCAATGGAACTGTCTGGAATATTCGTATTTTTGTTGTTCCAAAAAATGGGGAGCATGTCAAGCAAAATGCAGGCATTGATAGCGGTAGTCCATAAAATAATAAGGCAGGTATATGGGGTTTTAAAAAGCGGGATACTATACAATGAAGAAATTGCGATGAATGGAAAAAAATACTTGACAAATTAACACGGAACATTGCGAGCAGTCCGAAGGACTGCGAAGCAATCTCGTCTTTCTCTTTCAACAAGGAACGATATTGTTTCAGTCCTAAAGTCTTTCCCACTTACAGGGAAAGGGTTCGCAATGATAGGAAAGACAAACAATCCAAAATCCACCATTCACCAATCACTATCCACCAATTAGAGACCACTTCGCCTCATCGAGAGGCTCGCAGTGCCGGTTGAAAAATTGCCATGCTATCGCTCGCAACAGGGGGCTCGCAGTTACGAGTTTTTATCTATTTTTCGGTATTAGTGCATTAATGGTTTCTTTGTTTCCTTTTATGTTAAAATTTAAAAACATCATTGGAGGTGGCTATGTTCTTTGAAACTTCGCTTTTAACATTGATTGTAATAGTTTTTTTGGTTATTTATGTGCTTAGCAGTGCAATCAAGGTGTTGAAGGAGTATGAAAGAGGAGTTGTTTTTAGACTTGGAAGGATTATTCCTGTGAAAGGTCCAGGATTAGTGCTAATTTGGCCTGTAATTGATAAGATGGTCAAAGTAAGTCTAAGAATTGTAACAATGGATGTCCCGCCTCAGGATATCATTACTAAGGATAATGTCTCTGTTAAAGTTAATGCGGTTGTTTATTTCAGACCCATTGACCCAATTAAGGCAGTTACAGCAGTTGAGGATTTTTATTATGCAACAAGTCAGATTGCACAGACAACTCTAAGAAGTATTTTGGGACAGAGTGAATTGCAGGACCTTCTTACAAATCGTGAACAGATTAACGCTGAGCTTCAGAGGGTCATAGATTCGCAGACTGAACCATGGGGAATAAAGGTTACAGCAGTTGAGGTTAAAAATGTTGACCTTCCACAGGAAATGCTTAGGGCTATGGCAAGGCAGGCAGAGGCAGAGAGAGAAAGAAGGGCTAAGATTATTCATGCTGAGGGAGAATTACAGGCAGCAGAGAAACTCACAGAGGCAGCAAGAATTATTGCATCAGAACCTGCAGCATTGCAGTTAAGATATTTGCAGACTCTTAAAGAGATTTCATCTGAAAAGAATTCAACTATACTTTTCCCTCTTCCAATGGACTTAGTTACTCCGTTTTTGGAGAATTTAAAGGGTGACAAAAAATAAAATTACATTAAGAGCACTGCTGAGGTTATTGCTCCTCGCAGTGCTTCTATCTTTAATCATATATTTATCTTATGAATTTGGGATTATAGAGTTTTTTCTCAATGAAGAAAAACTTAAAAACTTTATCAAATCTCTTGGACCGTTTGGCTTCATAGGCTTTGTTCTTATTCAGGCTTTTCAGGTTGTTTCCGCACCCATTCCAGGAGAGGTTACAGGACTTCTTGGTGGTTATTTATATGGAAGTTTGGGTGGAATCATTCTTTCAACGATAGGACTCACTCTCGGTTCAATACTTGCCTTTATTCTTGGAAGAAAATTTGGCAGACCCTTTGTTGAAAGGGTTGTTGACAAAGCTATTTTAGGTAAATTTGACTATCTTCTCCATCACAAAGGAGCTTTTCTTGTATTTTTTTTGTTTCTCTTGCCCGGCTTTCCAAAGGATTATCTTAGCTATTTTCTCGGTTTAAGCAGGCTTTCTTTGCTTGAATTTACTGTTATTGCAGGAGTAGGCAGACTTCTTGGAACAGTCCTTTTGTCTATTGGTGGAAGTTATCTTAGGCATCATGAATATGAGAAGTTTTTTAGCCTTGCAGGGATAGCAATTGTATTTATGTTAATCGTATGGCTATTTAAAGAGAAAATAGAAAGACTCTTAAGGATTTGGCATATACACAAATATAAAAATGAAAAAAGGAATAAGAAACACAGTAATTCTACCATTTAATCAGTGCAGCACCCCATGTAAGTCCTGCACCAAATGCAGCGAGCATTATATAGTCTCCCTTATTTATTTTTCCCATCTCATAAGCCTCATCTAAGGCAATTGGTATTGATGCAGCAGATGTGTTACCGTATTTGTGTATATTAACCATAACTTTATCCATTGAAAGACCAAGACGATTTGCCATTGCCTGAATAATTCTTATGTTTGCCTGATGAGGAACAAGAAGGCTTAGTTTGGAGGAGGTTATTCCTGCTTTTTTAAGGGTTGTTTCAACAACTTCTTCAAGAGTTTTGACAGCTACCTTGAATGTTTCATTTCCACGCATTTTGATAAAGTTTAATCTTTGCTTTATTGTATTTTCATCAACAGGAATTTTTGACCCACCTGCAGGCATGTGAATAAAGTCCCACATTGTTCCATCTGAGAATATGTCAATTATCTCTATTCCAGCGTCTTCTTCAGTGCCTTCAAGAATTACTGCTCCTGCACCATCAGCTAATAAAACGCATATGCTACGGTCTGTCCAGTCAGTAAATCTTGATAAGGTCTCAGCGCCAACAACGAGAGCCCGTTTATAAGTTCCTGTTTTTATAAACTTTTCTGCTACAGAAAGGGCAAAAATAAAGCCTGAGCAGGCTGCATTTATATCAAATGCTACTGCATTTTTTGCTCCAAGCTTCATTTGAAGCATACATCCTCCTGAGGGTGTAAGCATATCAGGAGTGACCGTAGCTAAAACTATTAAATCTATATCTTCTGGAGTAAGTCCAGCTCTATTTAATGCTTTCATGGAAGCCTCGTAGGCAAGATCACTTGTTGCTTGCTCAGAAGATGCAATTCTTCTTTCCTTAATCCCTGTTCTTTCGATTATCCATTCATCTGATGTATCAACCATCTTTTCAAGGTCAAAATTTGTGAGAACCTTTTCAGGGGTGTAAGAGCCTGTTGCTATTATTTTAGCTTTCATTTATAACCTCCGTTGCTATTAAGCTTTCTGAAATTCTCTTGTATATTTCTTTTTTTGCCATTTCACTGGCTACTTTTATAGCATTTTTAATTGCCTTTGCTGATGATCTTCCGTGACATATTATGCTTGTACCATTTATACCTAAAAGTAAAGCTCCTCCGTACTCAGAATAATCAACTTTTTTGCGGAAACTCTTTACAGCCGGTTTTATCATCATATAACCAAGTTTTCCTGTTATTAGTTCTGTGATTTCTCTTTTAAGCATTTTCATCAGCGCCTCAGCGAGTCCTTCGCCAACTTTTAGAACTATGTTTCCGACAAAGCCGTCGCATACAACAACATCGGCTGAGCCAAAAAATATGTCTTTTCCTTCAATATTTCCTATGAAATTAAGATTAGATTTTTGAAGAATTTTAAATGCCTCTTTGGTCGCCTCATTCCCTTTGGTGTCTTCTTCTCCTATGCTCAAAAGAGCTATACGAGGTGATGTTGAATTAAAAAGAGCTTTATGATAAGCCTCTCCCATATAAGCAAACTGAACAAGATGTTCAGACTTGCAGTCAACATTTGCTCCAGCATCAAGGAGAATAAAATGTCCTTTCAGGCATGGCATTACGGTGGCAATCGCGGGTCTTTCAACATTTGGGAGTTTACCTATGAGAAGAAAACTCAAAGCCATCATTGCGCCAGAATTACCGGCACTCAAAACGGCTTGAGCCTTGCCTTCTCGGACAAGTGCAACTGCTTTTCTCATAGAAGTATTCTTCCTTCTTATTGCCGATGAAACACTTTCTTCCATAAGGATTTGGTCATCGGTATGGAGAATTGAGATTTTACCCTTTAAGTTTTTCTTTGCAGGGAGGGATTCTTTGAGTTTTTCCTCGTTACCTACGAGAATAACCTCTATTTCTTGCTCGGCAACAGCTTCCAGTGCGCCAAGAATATTTACTTCGGGGGCATAATCACCCCCCATTGCATCAACAGCAATTTTAAGCATTTTGAGATTACTCTTCTACCTCTAAGAATTTTTTGCCCTTATAAGAGCCACAATTCGGACAAACCCTATGGGGTAATTTTGGCTCCTTGCATTCAGGACACAGAGTTAAATTGGCACTGCTTAATTTAAACCAATTTGCTCTACGCTTGTCCCTTCTTGATGGAGTATGACGATGTCTTGGATTAGCCATTTGTTTTTGTCCTCCTTAAAAGTGATTGTAGTATCGCAAATCTTGGGTCTATTTCTTCTTTTTGACATCCACAATCAAATTCATTTAGATTATTGCCACATATTGGGCATAAACCTTTACAGTCTTCTGAACATAAAGGTTTCATTGGTATATTCAATAAAATCTGGTCACGAATTATATCTTCTGTGTCTATAATCCCTTCTCTGTAAAAAGCTACTTCCATCTCGTCTCTTTTAAGTTCAACAAGTTCTTCCTTATTAAGTTCCTCTATTGGATGATAGGAAATATCCACTAATGACTTAATAGGAATTATAAAGTCTTTAAGACATCTGCTGCACTCAAGCTCAATCTCTCCACTTACAACTCCCTTTATAAGAACTTTGTCTCCTTTTTTATCAATACGAAGAATCGCCTTAAAGGGGGTGGTTATCCGCATACCCTCCAGTGCTGGAGATTCAATAATTTCAATATCTAAACCTTCTTCTGTTATATCAAAGACCTCTATTTTCATTTTAAAACCTCAAAAAATAAATTCTCCCGCTTAACGGGAGATTTTATATTTTAACAAAAAAAGAGCAAAATTTGTAAATTCTATCAAAACCCCATTTATTAGGCTTTATTTCTCATCTATTTTAATAATGTTGAAACAAATTGGTGAAATATGATAAATTTTAAACTTAATGCAGGAGGTCTTTGACCTCCTAAAACACACGTCCATAAATTTCTCCGATGGTGCCTAAAAGGTTAAGGAGAAAGGGCGGAGGAAATAACCATTTAGGGAGGAAAATATGTCAGTTATTACAATGAAAGAGCTTCTTGAAGCAGGAGCTCATTTCGGGCATCAGGTCAAAAGATGGAATCCTAAGATGAAGAAGTATATCTTTGCAGAGCGTAACGGGATTCATATTATTGACCTTCAAAAAACAGTAAAGGCAGTTGAGGAAGCCTATGAATTTCTTAAAGACATTGCCTCACGGGGTGAGGGAATTCTCTTTGTAGGAACTAAAAAGCAGGCACAAGAAGCAATAGCAGAGGAGGCAAAAAGAGCAGGAGTTTTTTATATTAATCATCGCTGGCTTGGTGGAATGTTGACAAATTTCTCTACAGTTAGAAAAAGCGTAGAAAAGTGGCAGAGAATTGAACAGATGAAAGAGGATGGAAGCATATATTATCACACTAAAAAAGAGATTACTAAGCTTGAGAAAGAAACACAGAGACTTGAAGCTAATCTTGCTGGAATAAAAGATATGATGGAACTTCCAAAGGCAATATACATGGTTGATATAAAAAAGGAAAAGATAGCTGTTGCAGAGGCAAATAAACTTGGTATTCCTATAGTGGCTATTGTAGATACTAACTGTGACCCTGATGTTGTTGACTATGTGATTCCTGGGAACGACGATGCAATAAGAGCTATAAAGCTTATAACTGCTAAGATGGCTGATGCTGTTATAGAAGGGCGAGAGTTGTTTATCAAAAAATTAGAAGAAGAAGCTGAAAAATCAGCAATTAAAGAAAAAATACTCCAAGAAGAGGAGTATCAAAAATCATCTGAAGATTTCATAGAACAGTAAAGGAGGAGAAAAATGGCAATAACTGCTCAAATGGTTAAGGAACTTAGAGAAAAAACAGGGGCTGGCATGATGGAATGCAAAAAAGCCCTTGAATCATCTGGTGGAGATTTTAATAAAGCAATAGAGTATTTAAGACAGAAAGGGCTTGCAACAGCCCAGAAAAAGGCTGGAAGAACAGCTTCAGAGGGAATAATCGCTTCTTATATTCATATGGATAAAATCGGAGTTATGATTGAGCTTAATTGCGAAACAGACTTTGTTGCAAGAAATGAGGAATTCAAGCAGCTTGCAAAGGATATAGCAATGCATATCGCAGCCGCAAATCCACAATATGTAAGCAGAGATGATGTTCCTCAGGATGTGATTGAAAAGGAGAAAGAAATATACAAAGCCCAAATAACTGGAAATAAGCCTCCACAGGTTGTTGAGAAAATTATTGAAGGAAAACTGGAAAAATTCTTTGAAGAGATGTGTCTTCTTGAACAACCTTTTATTAGAGAGCCTGAAAGAAAAATAAAGGATTTGATAACTGAGAAAATCGCAAAATTTGGTGAAAACATTGTGTTGAAAAGATTTGTGCGTTTTCAGGTAGGACAGAGTGAATAAACTTTTTTACAAAAGAGTTCTTTTGAAGCTCAGTGGCGAAGCCCTGATGGGACAGAAGGGTTATGGTATTGATCCCAACACTGTTAATTATATGGCACAGGAGATTAAGAAGGCATATGATTTAGGCGTAGAAATTGCAATTGTGATTGGCGGTGGGAATATTTTCAGAGGTATTGAGGCAGCGGAGCAAGGCATAGAAAGGGCGACAGCTGATTATATGGGTATGCTTGCGACAGTAATGAACGCATTAGCTTTGCAGAATGCCCTTGAAAAGATAGGAATGAATACAAGAGTTCAGTCAGCCATTGAGATGAGAGAACTTGCAGAGCCTTATATAAGAAGAAAGGCAATAAGGCATCTTGAGAAGGGAAGGGTTGTAATTTTTGCAGCTGGCACTGGAAATCCCTATTTTACCACTGATACAGCAGCTGCTTTAAGGGCAATTGAGATAGGTGCTGATGTAATTTTGAAAGGAACAAAGGTTGATGGTATATATTCTTCAGACCCTGTTAAAGACCCTAAGGCTAAAAAATTTGAAACCCTTACTTATATGGATGTTATAAGAAACTCTTTGAAAGTAATGGACTCTACAGCGATAACTCTTTGCATGGATAATAATCTTCCTATTGTTGTGTTCAATATCCGAAATCCAGATAGTTTACAAAAAATAATTTTGGGAGAAAAAATAGGAAGTATTGTTTTAAGAGAGGTGAAAGATGATACAGGAGTTCAAGAAGAAGGCTAATGAAAAAATGAATTTGGCGTTAGAAGTTTTTAAAAAGGACCTATCTACTTTCAGAACAGGTAGAGCCTCCCTTTCAATTCTTGACAACATCAGGGTTGAATATTATGGAAACAAAGTTCCATTAAATCAGGTTGCAACACTGGGAATTCCAGAGCCGAGGTTAATTACGATTCAGCCGTGGGAACAAAGAATGATTGGTGAAATTGAAAAAGCCATAATGAAGTCTGACCTTGGACTTACTCCTATGAACGATGGAAAAACAATTAAACTTAATATCCCTCCGCTCACAGAAGAGACGAGAAAGCAACTGGTAAAGGTAGTGAGAAAAAGAGCTGAAGAGGCAAGGGTTGCTGTAAGAAACATAAGGCGTGATATTATTGAGGAAATAAAGAAAGCTGAAAAAGATAAAAAGCTAAGTGAGGATGATTCCCGCAGAGCTCAGGAAGAGATACAGAAAATAACAAATTCTTTCATTGAAAAGATAGACAAGGCACTTGAACAAAAAGAAAAAGAAATAATGGAGGTTTAAATCTAATGAAAATTGACAGTGAAAGAAAAGATAGATTAAAAAAGATGCTCAATAAAATGAAAGAGCAGATATTGCAGGAAGCTAAAGAGGAGATGAAGAAGTTCCAAAGTGCTGAAAAAAGGCAGGTTATAGAAACAGTATTGGATGATGCCGATTTAAGTGCAATAGATATCTCTGAAGATATAAGCCTTAAGCAATTAAGCACGCACAGGGATATTCTAAAAAAGATAGAAGAGGCTTTAAGAAAGCTTGATGAAGGAACTTATGGACTCTGCGAAATGTGTGGAGAGGAGATACCTGAGGAGAGACTTAAAATACTGCCATTTGCAATTTATTGCAGAGATTGTCAAGAAAAGATTGAAATGATGGAAAAATTTGAATCAGAAGAGGGTTAATAAAAAATCTTTTCAAGAAAAAGACCTCGGGGAGGAGCAGTTCTTAGAGGATTTGGTCTCCTCCCCGTGTTTAGGGCTTCTTGAATATTGTCTATTGATAGTCCACCTCTACCAACTTCAACTAAACATCCCACAATATTTCTTACCATATATTTTAAAAATCCATCAGCCTCAATCCTGAATTTTAAAAAAGAACCTCTTATTTTCATGTCAAGAAAATAAAGTGACTCAACAGGTTCTACACTTAAATTATAAATAGTTCTTACTTTATCTTTGACATCAGTGCTTCCAGAAAAAGCTGTAAAATCATGACATCCTATAAATAGTTCTGCAGCCTCTTTAATAGCTGAAAGATCAAGCTTTTTTTTATAATGCCATACATATCTTTGAATAAAACATGAACAGTCTTCATCATTGCAAAGGTAGTACACATAAGATTTCCTTTTTGCAGAAAATCTCGGATGGAAATTTTCATCAACCTCTTGTATGTTTATCACCCTTATATCCGATGGAAGCATGGAATTTATGGCCTTTTTTAGAATATAAAGGGGTAACTTTAAATCTTCTTTAAACGAAGCGACTTGACACAGAGCATGAACACCTGCATCAGTTCTTCCTGCTCCACGAATTTTTATTTCTTTTTTAAAAATTTCACTTAATGCCTCTTCAATTTTAGCTTGAACAGTATCACCTTTTTTTTGTCTTTGCCATCCCTTATAATTTGTTCCATCATACTGAATTATCATCATAATATTTGCCATAGATTAGAATTTTAACATATTTACTCCGGCAACTCCTCCAAGTTTAAAAATGGTGGTAATTCAGCTATGGCATTGACAATTACTTCTGCTAAACCTGAATAGGTAATTTTAAATTTATCAAATAATCCATATGTATGAATTATATCTCTCATTGAACCTTTACAATTTGAACAGGTTGCAACTACAAGCTTAGGTGTTTCATTTTCTAAAACATCGCTGAAAGTATCAAGAATCTGCTTTGTTTTCAATCTTAGAGAGACTTTATTTCTCCAAACAGGAAAATTAAGTGAACGAATTATTGCAAACCCGCTTCCTCCACCACAACAATAATTATAAGAACGATTTGGAGTCATTTCTCTGAATGTACCGGGTGTTAAAGCTTTTAAAACTTCTCTTTGGGGATTAACAATTCCCATGAGTCTGACAATATTACATGAATCATGCATTGTAATTGGAAAGTTGTTTCTATTTGGGTCAAACTTGATTTTACCACTTTTTACAATCTCCCACATTAAAGGCAGGCAAGACTCTCTTTGAATATTCCACAAAGGTGAACTTGCAGGCAGTATTCTATCAAATATTACAGTATAAACTTTATGAGAGTGGCCACACTCACCAATTACAATTTTCTTTACTCCCAAATCATGGGCAATCTGAAGATGCCTCAAGCCAACTCTTGCAAGCTCTACATCATCATACCATGCACCGTAATTTACACCATCATAACCAAGAGTCTCACTACTAAGAGTATAATTAACTCCAGCTAAGTCAAAGAGAATTGCAAAGGCTGCTATGTGGTCTGGCCATGCAAGATATTCACCGCCATTGTGAAGCAGAAGGATATCAGCTCCCTTTTTATCAACAGGAATTTTTATTTTTCTTCCTGTTTTTTCACCTATTTCTTCTTCAATAAATTTGATTATGTCTCTGAATGCAGTGGGTCCCATTCCAGTTGATGAACCTGCTTTAAGGTGAAGTCTGGTTCCTTTCTTGTAAACCTCAACAGGAGCCATGCCAAGTTCCTGACTAAATAGTTTTCTCAGCTCTCGGGCTATTAAGCCATTGTCTATTCCTACTGGACAATAAAGGACGCATCTTCTACAAAGTGTGCACCTGTATGCAAGCTCCAAGAGTCTTCTTATTGCTGTATATGTGGCTTCTATATCAGCACCTACAAAAGACTTCAATAGTTTTCCGCTTAAGGTGAAATATCTTTTATATATTCTTCTTAAAATTTCAGAGCGAAAATTTGGTCTGTATATTTCCTTTTTTCCGCTTCCTACATAGACGTGACAGGCTTCTGCGCATGTATTACACTTCACGCAGTATTTTAAAGAAAGAGAGAAAGGCTTTAAGAATGTCCAGTTGGATTCAGGATTTAAAAGTTTTTCTACGCCAGAGAGAAATTTTTTTACTATTTCTACCTTTTCTTCCTCCGATGGCTCAGGGAAAGGAAAGCCCGAAAATCCATCAAGGGAGAAATTATACTTTTCTTTTAACTCATCAGATAAATCTTTTAATCCGTCCTCTTCATTAATGTAGGGAGACAAGGATAGCAAATCCTGCATTTTTATTTCAACTAAAGATTCCTTTGTTTCTCTTGAAAAATCCTTTAAAGCTTTCATGACTTTTTCCTCCTTATTTCTCGTGAAGATTTGTATTTTTTGCATTATCAAGCCATGACTGCTCTGGTAATATATGTGGTCCTACCCATTTTACTTTGAAATTTAGCTGTTGCATTATACTTTTTTCTGCAGAAGAGCCTTTTTTCTGGTATTCATCGTCCCATAGTATTTTGTGAAAAGTAAAAAACTTTACGGGTCCATGAAAAAACCTTGAAAATGGGATATAAACGAGAAAAATTTCAAAGAGGACAAAATGAATTATTGTAATTATTGAAATTTCTGATAATGCAAGATTCAGATTTGCGATTCCGTTCACATAAGCAAAATTTTCATTGACAAAATTTTCTTTAATTGCCATTAAAAATCCAGAGATGAAAATTGAGAGAAGGAAAAAGAGATTGAAATAATCAATTCCAGAGGTGTACAGTTTTAAATCCTCGTTTAAGAGTCTTTTAAAAATAAGTCCCGTACAGCCGATAACACCTAAAATATATGCGAGATATGGAATTAGAATAAAATTTGATAAATTAATTACCGTAAAGAACTGAGCAATTATAATTAAAAAAATCCACAAAAACATTAACCACAACCCCCAATGAAGAGCCATTGACCAAATCCACAAACCATAAGTATTGAACTCTTTAACTCTATGCAGGTAAAGAATTTCCTTTAATGGTTCTGTAATTTCTGCAATAGCGTTTTTTTTATGTTCCTTAGATATCCAGTTTGTTTCTTCAAGGTATGAACCATCATCTTTTTTCCCATGGGGAACAGGATAAATTTCCCAGCGGACATTGATGGGCATCTTGGAGATTTGGTAAAATTTAAGAACAACTCCAGCTATCAGAATCACAGGAGAAAAAAACGCCAATAAAATAATTA
>FWWM01015930.1_pt1 | contig 11350 bp, 7 predicted proteins | sample 2228351 | NCBI WGS metagenome assembly FWWM01 (sample SAMEA103939774, study PRJEB20133) | metagenome
TTGTTGGTTAGATAACTGCGTGAAGGAGCTAAGGAAACCCCTACCGAGCCTTTGACCACACAACGCCCGCGAGCAAACCGTTGCGCAGTGATTCAACGATACCCTGAAACCGCCACTCCGCGTAACGCCCCACTGGGATTATATCGTGTTGCTTCAACAAGTTAATCGCTTGCTCTCGCCATTGAGACCCAACCCACGACCAAGTGTAAGCGGTTTCCACCCAAGTTGGGTCTATCACCTCAACGCGCCCGATCCAACCCCATTCTTGCAGCTCCCGCACAACCGCTTCCGCGTAAGTTTTTATCTTTTGCTCCGTTAACGCGGTGTTACCGTAAAAGGCTCGTTCCACGTAAACACTGACCCTGTTGTTGTTTGAGCGCGCTGACGACGGGAGAAAGGATGCGTCCACGTTGCTGTAAAAGCCGACGCGATAAAACCCTGAGTAACTATCGGGAACATAAACCCAATGGTCGTTGGGACAATTAACTCCTTTCTCCGCCCCAATGTTTAACACCAACACCGACGTGTAGGGGTCAGGTTTAGCGTCCACCTGCAACCCCGTTAATTCTACCATGCGGTTAAGTGGAAGGGTAGATATCAACACATCGTAGCGCGCGCCCGTTCCATCTTCAAACAACACCTCTTTCCGCTTAACATCTATTCTTACGACCCGTTTGCTGTAATTAACGTGGCATTTCTCGGCGACGCGCCTTACCAACACATCTAACCCTTCGGGTGGGTAAACGAAGGTAGGGTTATAACCTACACGGTTACCAGCATCGGTTCGCTTCGTTGCGCCCTCCACGATTAAATCAAGATTAACGGGGGATTTGTAGGCATCTTGCGGGGCAACACGAACCCATAAGCCTGCTGTATAGCGCTCGTGGAACGGTCCGAAAAACAGGTCGGTAAGTGTTTTACCGAAGGAAAGGATTAACCAGTCCGCCATTGACACGGGTTCTCGCGGTCGCATCGCGTTGCGTGTTATCTCCTTTAGCGCTTGGGAAGCGATACCCTCACCTAACCAAGCGAGATGGTTTTGGATCGGGTAAGGGACGAATAGGTTCCAACGCCTGAAGTAAACGCTGGCTCGTCGGTTGTAACCCTTAAGGGAAACGAACGATTGGATAAACTTTAACACATAAGGGTCGTCGCCAAACAGCCAGTGCCCCCCGCCAAACTCAAACCGATACGCTTCTTGGTCTGGTGGAGCTGTTAACATCCTACGGTTGTTGCTCGGTGCGACGTAATACGACGCGCAGATGCCGCCAGGGAACGGGTTCGCTTCGTAAACGGGTTGCTGGGACGCGTAACCGATAGCGAGCCCAGAAACTCCCGCGCCCAACACTATTACCTTCTCCATTATTAACAAATACTCTACGCTGTTTTTAGAACACGAGTTGCCTATACAATTATAGCCAGCCAACCAACCCGCTATATAGTTTGGGTTTAGCGTCAAAATTCAAATAACAACACGGTAGTGTGCTTGCGGGTTTAACATGAATGGTATGCTCCAATTAGGAGACCCGCTACCCAGTGGTCAGTTGTGTTCTGTTGAGGATGTTATGGAGGAAGCAGCGAATATTTTCTCGTTCGCTGAAAGTTGGGGGCAACCCATCATGGTGTCAACAACCATTCACTGGATTAAAGAATGTTCGCTGCAGTTAGAAAAATTAACGAACAGGACGTTTTTGCCCCTTCGCAGCCTTGAGTGGTATAACGGTAACGACCAAACGGTGTTGGTGCTGCGCCGCTACCCTGTCCTTAAGGTTCACAAGTGTAAGATATGGGGTGGGCGCCATTTCCTTGTTTGGGAGTTTCCCCCTGACAAGATAATCTACGACTACAAGGGTTACACGGAGGACGAGTATCGGCAGGCGGAGCTGCTCGTGCGGTCGGAGGTCGGGGAGTTAGTTATCACGCTGGGGCTGATAGAATGGTTCCAACCGTTAAGGATGAGGCCCCCCGTTTTCGTTTGGAACAGGCGTTGGCTGCAAGGTATCATGAACATAGAGGTAGAATACACGGCGGGTTACGGTGTCCCCGACCCCAACGACCCCAGCGGAGACACTTTTCTTCCAGCCCCGCCATACGATGTTCGCCGCGCCGCTACCCTGTTAACTTGTATCCAAGTAGCGAATTTCGCGAGCAGTTTCGCTGGTGGAGTAACCGCGCGCTCGTTGGGTGACCGCTCGGAAAATTACGGGGCAACAGGACCGTTTGGCGGGTTGGTGCAACGTTGGCGGGTGGAACTTTACGGAGACGGACGAACACCAGGGTTAATTGACCGCTTGCGCCGCATCACGATGTTTTAATTAAACAGCGGCGTCGTCGGAAAGCAAATAATAACACACATAATCCATATACATCCGCGCGAGATTAACGATAAGGGGACGGCGCTTTGTTAATAGTTCAATCGTTAGCCAAACAATAGACGAGTAACAAAACGACGCGATAGTTAAAGCGTCTTCGCGCCATTGGTCTACCCAAGATTTTTTCGTCATCAGCGAACACCAATTCTCGCAGGGAAATGCTCGCAACTCGTAATAGCGGACGGGTTTTTTGTTAACACTAACAACAAAACTAAAACAACAATATAACCGAGGGTGTGGGTAACGGACGCTGAGTTGGTCGTAAAAACCTATTAGGAGTTCTGTTAATTGGGTTGTTAATGCTTTATTTCGTGATACCCGTTGCTCGCGCTCCTGTTCGTTTGGTTCACTCGTTGCACCAAGCAAGAAATCGTTTAAGGTTATTGGGGCGAATAGTTGGCGGGCGAGGGGGATTAAATCGGGGAACGATACCGTGTAACCGTCCAAAATAGTTAAACCGCGCGCTTTAACAGGAAACGAGAGTGTGATGTTGTTGACTGTAAACCCCTTGCGCGGGTGTTCTTTGCGGATGTCTAAAAGATACGGCATGTGGATTTTAAAGGGATAGCAAATAATTTCGCCGCTCATCACTGTTTTGCGACAAGGAAAGGGAGCAAGGGTGAAGGTTGATACCAACGAAAGAAATCCTTAACTCCTTGCTCCCTTTTACGGACGCTTCGCGAACTTAAATCACGGTGTTTTCCAAAGAGCCATAGTGGTCAAACTCGCCCTCTTTTAACAACCGATACAACTCTAACGCTTGGTCAACGGGCAACGTGAATCGGTCGGTGCGATACTCTTTTAACAGGATTTGTTTGAGCACGTCTCGGAAGTAATCACCGAATCGGTTGCGCGCCTCGCGGTAAATCGCCCGCCATAACTCCCGTTCGTTTATTTCTCCCGTTTCAGGGTTAACAAAGCCGTTAGAGTTCCCGTTACCCTTTTCGGTTTGATGGGGTTTTTCAGTTTGAACTACTTCGCCTGTTAACGGTTTAGCGGGTTGTTGTGTCTCTTCCGCGTCCCTCGCTTGTAACTCCACAACCTTTCCTTCCTGCGCCCATCGGTCTACCAGCTCCGCAGCAAGGGGCTCTGGGAACATACCCCTTAACGCGTTCCGTTGGGCTTTGCTGATCGTTTTCTGGAGAGCGAAGGGGTCAACCCGTCGTGTGCCATCCTTAGTAGTTATTAGTATAGGCTGGGTCGCAGCACCCCACCACTTATTACCGTTCGCGTCCTCCGCCACAGCAATAGCAACGAAATACTCTTCACCGTTAATCGTTTCCTTACCCCAAGTAACTTCTTTGATGATAATGTTGGTGCCTTTGTTCTCGTTGAGCCAGCGAACGACCTCCCGCACGCCTAACACGGTTAACCCTTTTATCTCCTCACCACCGCTTGTTGTGAAACGATAGACGAGTTTGTTCGGCGACACCATACCCTTAAGGGACGCTTCAATTAACTCCGCGTCCTTGTAGTCCATCGCCACGATCGCTTTTTCCATTTCTTCTTCCGGCACCGTGTTAACAACCATCGCCTCAACCTCTTCGGTGATAGGTTCTCGCGCTTCCACCGTTTGGTCCCTCCTTTCGGGTTCTGAAAAGTCTTCAACGAAACTTAATGTTTCCTCGTCAACTGCTCGCTTTTTGCGCCCCAAATTCGTTCACCCCCGAAGGTTAAATTGCCCATATTTATACGGCGAACCAACAACCTATTAACACCACGAGTTAACTTGTCGGGAGCAAAACAATCGGGTGAAGAAGTTAAGTGAATGTGTTGAACCCTTGCTGTTGTTTTCGCGGTCGGCGTTAAAATGTTAATAGTGTGTTGGAAGTAGGTAACGAGATGGATGGGATGGTAAATATTAGCAAGTTGTTTAGCGGGTTGCCTTCTTATCCGTTACCGCAACAACCGCAGTCGCTGTTCGGGCGGATAGTGGAATGGTTTAAGCAGCGGCGCTGGCACATGGACGATTACCTTAACGCGATGCTGCTGGCGCATTCGGGGCGGACGCTAAGAGCGATGCGCCCTTGGCATGTGAACTGGGAAGTGTTAAAGCGCGTCGCCGAAACCCAACCCATTGTTTTTACCATTGTATCCACCGCTGTTCGCGAGCTGTCGGGGATGCGTTGGGCGATCGTTGTTAAAAAATCCCGCCCGGGTATCCTCAAAAAAGCAAAAGCGATTGAGGAGTTTCTCCAGCGACCCGTGCCCGGCGGTGAGGGGTTAACTTTCGCCGAATGGCTTAAAAAAATCTTAAGGGATTTGTTTATCTACGACGCCGCTGCTATTGAGGTTATCAAAGACCAGACCACTGGGGAGTTAATCGCTTTGAAGCCCGTGCCCGGTTACCAGATAGATATCGTTGCTGCCCCCGAAACCGACGACATAGACCCTGAATACCCTTACATGCGGGTGATACGAGGGCAAATCGTTGCTCGCTACCGTCCTAACGAGTTGATTTACTTTAAAGAAAACACCCGAACAGATAGCCCTTACGGTATCAGTCCGTTGGAAGCTGCCATCACGATTGTTTCCATTATCATGTGGGCAGACGTGTTTCAGCTCAAAAACTTAACTGTAACCGAGGTGCCTGAAGGTATTTTAGACTTAGGGAACGTGCCTGAGCATGTCGTTGAGCGGTTCCGAATGTGGTGGTTAACGGAGGTTGTGGGGCGCCCTGAAAAGGTTGTTATCGTGGGCGGTTCGCCGTCGGGCGTGCGCTGGATACCGTTCCGCAGCTCCAACCGTGACCTGCAGTTCCGCCAGCTCTACGACTGGTATGCGCGGATACTGTGCATGTGTTTCGGCGTCCGACCGCAAGATATCGGGCTCGTGGAAGGGCTTAACAGGGCGGTTGCCCAAGAATTGGCTGTTGGTGGCAAACGAGTGTCCCTTTACCCCCGCGCGCTGTTGTTAAAAGAAATCATTGACCACGATATCTTAGAAGAGCTTTTTGACGTGGATTTAACGGACATGGAGTTCAAGTGGTTGGATTTGGAGCGTCGCGATTTTGAGCAAGCAGCCCGTATCATCCGCACGCTGGGCACCATGTATCTAACGATTAACGAAGCGCGGGAAATGTTGGGTTACAGCAAAGTGGTTGGGGGTTTGGCTGATTGCTTGTTCACGCAAATCGGCGCTATGGCGTTTGTTTACGCGAAAGTGCCGAGTGAGAAAGAAGATATGTCTAATTGGGAAGAAGCGGTGCCTAACCAGCCCGGTGTGTGGCAGGGTCCGCCGCCCGAACCAACCGAGTTAAGCGGTTTCCCGATGTTAAGTGGTGAGTTGTTTGCTGCTCCCACCGAGGAACCCCAACAAACAAGTAACAACCAGTTACCATCGCCGCTTGCGTCGCTGGCGCGACAAACCCGCTTCGCCCCGTTAGAAAAAGTTATCACATCGGTTATGATGCGGGTGAAACAACTACCGACCCAATGGGAACGCACGCTCGCGTGGGAGAAAACCACCAACAAACACCTGTCGTTAAGAGTGCCTGTTAACCGCCTGACGTTGTTAGTTGACGGGAAAGAACTAACAACAGAAGCCGATTACTTTAACTTCATGAACAGGGTAGCCGAGGCAGAGCAAGCGAACCCCCGCATGTGGGAGACGGTATGGGACGCTATCGCGGGAACAGACGCCCGAAGAGCCACCATCAACGCGGAACAAGACATCGTGACGATTACTTTAACGGGGAAGCGAACGGAGCGCGTGTTAACTTTTAAAACCGAAGGAAGCGAAACGAACGCTTAATAAAGTATGTATCCTTGAAGTATTTGCTGAATTACTTGTTGAACGACTTGTGAGATAAGCGGTTGTAACGCCTGCATGTTAAGGTTTAGTGTTCCTACTTGCTGTTGCCCCCAGTAAACAGGGATTTGCGTTGTGCCTTGTGTTGTTTGCGCTAACACGCTTGGCGCGACGCTCGGGAACATGATGGAAGGAGCGATTTGCTGGCGCTCCCGATGCATGCGTTCGCCGAACTCGCGGCGCAAGCGGGTGTATTCTCGCGGGTCGCGGACAGGAGGTAGGTTGATTTGAAACATCGCCATCGCGTAAGCAAAATAGTTCAACCATGCCGCCAAATTAGCGTCCATGCGAGGTAAGACGGTAACGCTTTGAACGATATTCGTTAATAACTGGGTAATACTGCGCGCTTGGTTAACTAATTGGGCTAAATAACCCACCGCGTTTTGGAGCATCGGGCGAATAACTTCTAACCCACGATCAATTATCTGGATAGGGAGACCCATATGGCGGGCGAACGGCGACACGTAACCAACGTAGGGTGGTAAGTAACTCCCGTAGCGGGCGATCTCGTTTATCACTTCTTCACGCACTCTCGTGTAATAACCCCAAGGCATAAGCCCGCTAAACGGCGGCGGAACGTTAAAGAATTCCCTGAACAAGTTAAACTGAAGGGCTTGGAGCACCGTGCGGAAGTCAAACGGAAGCGGTCGCCCGTAAACAGTCCCTATTAACTGCCAGAACCTTAACAACGGCAATCCTGCTAATATCCCCGAAACGCCTAACAAACCGAGGAACCGAGGGTCAAAAACTTGGATAGCTGCTAACCCCGGTTGCTGTTGCCAAACAGCTGCTCTTAACGCTGCTTCGGGGAGCACGGGACCAAACAAGCGCCATCGCAGCCAAAAACGCGGGTCACCCATTAACCGTGTGAATTCTCGGAACGCTCCTTCTATTTGCTCGCGGGTCATACCGAACACGAACACGGGTCGGCGAGCAAGATCCAACAACTCTCGCTTGATCGCCAATATCTCGTTGCGGATCCGCCAATAAGTTTCCGCGTTGTAACGGTTAACTTGTGCTTGGAGTTCCAAAATACGGAGCTTTTCCATTAACACTTGGGCTTCTATCAAGTGGGCGGACACAACAGACCAAATGCCGAGGTTAAATTCTCTCATAATATCCCGAACGCTCCGCCAGTATTTTTCCTGCTCTGACAACAATTTGACGATCTGCTCCAGCGGGCGGCTCAACGAGTTAAGCATCGTTTCATACAGCTGGGCGATGAGGTTGTTCAAGCGTTCAACGGCACGCGCATACATGTCGTAAGGGACGTCACCGAACCACAAAGCGCGGGCTATCGTTAAATAGTTTGCTTGGATCTCGTAAAGAATGCCTCGCAGCTCTCGTTCAAACCCCGCGAACACCAACTGTGGTGACCAGAACACGCGTTCGCCGAACCGTTGGAACAAGTTCCCGATCGCGGTTTCCATGCGTCCAATCATTGTTAATAATTGGGAAATTAACTCTATCTCCTGCACCGCCAATCGGTTCAGTTCCCGATAAACTTCTACTAACTGGCGAGTAACTTCTAACCGTTTCCCCACCCCTAACGGTAACATGCTTTCCATTATCAAAAACCGCGCTTGGGCTGTTAATATCTCTCGCTGACGGTTTAGCAAGGTTAGGGCAGCGGAGGCACCGAACGTGTAACTGGACGCAAGCTCGTAACCGCTTTCAACCGTGCGCCGAGCCGTGTCCGCTACCCTAACGTGCCAATCAAAGATGTTAACAACCGTTTTCGCCCATTCCGCTAACCTTTGGTATAAGTCGTTTAACCGCTCCTCTATCAACCCGAACGCGTCTCTGGTGTTAGCGACGTTGCGGGCGATAAGGATCGTCGCGATGACGTTGAAATAAGCGACTTCAACCTGACGCCACGCCATCTCGGTTTGAACGATTAACAACGACCCGATATCCGCTATCGTGCCGTAAAGGTTATCGTAGTAATCTATCAAGCTGCCGACCGCGCGTTGGAGGTGCTCCGCTTGCGCGGCGAATTCACGAAACAGCAACGGCTTCCCCTCACCGATCCTGTTTACCCGCTGCTCTATTAACTCCACTATTCGCGCGACGCCAGCGAGGGGCTGGGTGGAACGATACGCGTTGTTCGCCCATTCTACGGCAGCGGCAGCACCTTGTTGAAGAGCGCCAGCTAAGTTGTTAAAGAAACTCAGCACTTTTTGTTGGGTTGCTTCGTTCGTGAAAAACGCGCCCTTTTCCTGCAACTCTTTACCGATATTCTCCAACTGTTTGCCCCATTTAGTGAACCGTTCGGTCCACACTGGCGACTCAAAAGCATTTGCCCACTCACTTAATTGCTGAACGATCGCAGGACCTAATTGTTTCAGCGCGGAGTAACCCTGCTCAATAGCGATTACGATAGCAGAAACCTTTTGTGCGGTTTGGTCGGACACTAAACCTAAATCCCTTAAAATCAGCGTCCAACCGCCGATTGATTGGGCGAGGATCATTATCACCCACATGAAAAACCGCAGGACAACGTAAATCGCGGCGCTAACGCCCGCTAAAACCCGTAAAAACGTTGCCCCCCATTGTTGGATGGTTTGAGCGTTTAACTGCAGCGTTTGACCGAGTTTAATAAACATCTCGCCGAACCGCGACAGCGCGTTGCCAGCGAAACTCATTACCCCGACGATGAGCTGACCGAGCCGAGCCGACCAGTTCGCGAGGAGGGTTAAAACATTAACAAACAAAGCAGTAACTCTGGCAGCTAACGACGATGTTACGCTTAACCCCGATGCCCATTGGAGCAGCGCGCGACCGATACCAACCACAGCACCCCAAACCATCATCACGATAGTGTAAATATTGCGGAAGAGCTCAATCACTCGCAGTAGGTATTGGGGCAAATTAGCGATCACGTTTAACAGGAACCGCAGCAACCGTTCGGTTAAACCCGCAACGATCCCACCTAACACGACAGACACTTGTCGCCATTGAGGGCTGGACAAAACGGTGTTAACAAGTTGGGCGATGGGGTTTTCCCGCCACGATTTTGACAGCTCCCGCGCACCCAACACGCGTTCTATCCCCGTTAACACCCCTTCCCGAACAGCAGCGAAGAAGTAACGAAGCCCTTGCGCTGCCCCAGACGATTTCTCGCCCAACAATTCCAGAACGCTGAACATCGTCCGACCGATCACGTTAAACGCGGGTAACAACTGCTCACCGCCTAATATTTGAACCTGTTGGAACACCCGTTGGAAGGAAGTTAACAGCTTACCGAGGGAGTTCATCGTTTCTTCGTAAACGCCGCGCACGGATGCCCCGATGCGGTTGATCAAGAAATCGGCGATCGCGAGAGACCGCTCAAACGCGTTGAGGTCTTGCGCCGATTTGCCGATCTGCTGGGCGAACAGCTGGTAAGCCAGCGTTTGCGTGTAAACGATGTTAAGGTGTTCTAACATCTCCATGTTACCGCGCGTGACCGCCACCGAGAAATCGCGCAGCACCTCGCTGGAAACGAACCCCATCGCAGCCGCCCAGTCCTTAGCCGCTTCCGCCAACCGACCAGCGAGACCAATCAATTGCGGGAACCGTGACAGGAGCAGGATCATGGACTGACCGCCTTCAACCAGCGAAATGTTTTGGCGCTGAAGGGATTGCCACAAGTTAAGGACGTGTTCGGCGGAGATGCGAGCGTTTTGCGCCATAACCCGCAAAGCGATCGCGACGGTTTCAGCGCGCGCCGCAACCGAACCAAACATCTGCCATAACTTCTCCCCCGCTTGCAGGAACCGAACGAAGATGTTAACCGTGAGTTCTGTTAACTTACCGAGGGCTTCCGCCAAAAACCCCAACAACCGCCCTAAAGTTTCCACTAACTGCCCTATTACCCGTGTTACCTCACCAGCGATAGATAGAACAGCGGACAGCACTTGCCCGAACGCTTGTAGCAACGGGCTTAGCGCTGCGACCACGACACCTAAAGCGCCCAGTGTCCCTACCGCAACCCCCGTCGCTTGGCTTAACAGGTAAAGAGTTAAACCGAGCTGAGCGAGCCGAGGCAAAAGAGCGGTTATTGAAGTTAACCAAAGAGCAAAAACGTTAAACGAGGTAAACATAACAGATGCTAAAAGGGCTGCTTTTGAAGCAGCGTTGCTGGACGCAGAAGATAACGCGGATATCACGGAACTACCCGCTTGGCTGATCAAGAAAATAGACCCCACAACCGTTTTAACAATCCCTGACGCGATCTCGTTTAACGGGCGTGTTAAAACCGTCGCCAAATTAACAACGGTGTTTAATATGTTGTTAAAACCCTGAACGAGGGAAGTGAACCCACCGAGAGCCGTTGAGATAAACGAAGTAATTCCCGCGACCGCTGACCTTACGGTAGTTATCAGCGAGCCCACCGACGTCGCGAAGGAAACAATTACTCCTGTGATACCGCTTAAGATGTTAGACATTACTTGGGCTGCTGCTTGGAACTCACCCAGCCAAGGGCTCCCGCCTAATAATTGGAAAAAGGGTTGGAGGATACCCATCGCGGTGGTTGCGGAGTTAATAAGGGTGCTGAAGAACTGGTCAGCAGCTGTTTGGACGCGAGTGAACGAATCCGTTAACACCCGAAGCTCCGAAACTATAGGGGAGAAAACACCGCCAGCTAACGCGGCGGTCCCCGCTATTGATTGATAAACCCCGCCGCCCAGCGCGCCTTCAAACCGCTGAACGCTCCCCTCCTCTATCGCCCCCAAAAGGCGCTCCATCACGAAATCAGCTATAGACATCCCAACGGATGATTGTTGCTGTCGTCGCCTCAAAACAAGTCACATTACCTACTTACTCGTCATCGCGATTAAGTGCAAAACAAGCGCTAACGCTGCTACGATAAACGCCAACAAAAAAACATCAGCCTTTAACTGGTTTTTTGCCCGCAATTCCCCGAACATCGCGCTTAGGGTTTTACCTGTGTATTTCCACGCTAATAACTCAAACACTCCCAGCAACAGAGTGAAAGCTGTTAAAAATCCAACCCACCACCATAAACCCATCCATACCGCTAACCCGATTAACAACACACAAACTCCTAAGACAACAATAGCATCACGACTAATTTTCACCCATAACTGTATTTTCTACCGTTGAGTCGTTAGCGTTGGGGTTTAGTTTCGTTGAACCCCCGTCACCGTTGCGACGCATCTCTA
>FWWM01011709.1_pt1 | contig 11347 bp, 15 predicted proteins | sample 2228351 | NCBI WGS metagenome assembly FWWM01 (sample SAMEA103939774, study PRJEB20133) | metagenome
CAGCGAATACGCCTCCGGTTTTTCGGGTCCTGCGGCCGCGCATCTGCTCACGCCTCCTTCGCCTCGCGACGAACGGTAATGTCGGACAGGCTCTTAGCGAACCGGAAGACCGGCCCGCTCGCCGATGTCGCGCAACCGCCGGAAGAAACTCTGCATCAGTTCCTGGCTTTCCCGTTCCAGCACGCCCCCGATGACCTGAACTCGGTGGTTGAGACGACGCTCGGCCGGAATGTTGAAGACCGATCCGCAGGCCCCGGCCTTGGGATCCTTCGTGCCGAAGACCAGTCGGGCGATCCGCGACTGAATGATCGCTCCGGCGCACATCGAGCAGGGTTCGACGGTCACATACAGCGTGGCGCCGGTCAAGCGCCATGTCCCGAGCCGCGTCGCGGCTTCACGGATCGCCACGACTTCGGCGTGCGCGGTAGGGTCCTGCCACGCCTCCCGGTAGTTGTGCACCTGAGCCACCACCTGACCGTCCAGGACCAACACCGCGGCGATCGGCACTTCACCGAGCGCAGGGGCCAACCTGGCCTGCTCCAGCGCCAACCGCATGAATTCGACGTCCTTCTCCGTGGACTCCGTCATGATCCTGCCCCCTCGACTCTCGTCCGCTCAGCACGGACAAAGCGGGCGTTATCTTAGCACAGCCTTCCAATCAGGAGAAGTCGCTCTACCGGTTCAACGGGTCGTTGCGGACGAGCGACGCACCCACTCGAATTCGTACCGTAGTTGGAGCGCGAGATATCGTTGGACCAGCCCGCCGCGGTCCAGCGGCATGTCCCGCTCGTGGATCAGGCTGAGCTCCGGGTCTCCGTGTCGCGGCGCGAGGCCGACGACCAGGTCCAATTCGGTCGGACGCACGGCGTTGTCGGCGCTCCGGTCCGTGAAGAAATTCGTGTCGGCGAACAGCACGAGGCGGTTGCGATACAGATCCAGGTCCGCGTGCGCGACGTAGCGGAAAAGCGCACGGCCTGTGTTATCAGGGCGAGCGAAGTAGTTTTCGTTGTGGAACAGCCAGCCGGCGCCGGCATAGGTCGTCAGGTTTTGGTTGGGGAAATGCGTTTCGCCACCAGCTCCATTGGCTCGCGTCGGGCCAGCGGTAGGTCATCAGCGTGTCCGCATAGATCTGTTTGACTCCGCTCCGATCGAGCGGCGCGTCACGCTCGTACTGCAACCGCCAGTCCCAGTACCCAGCGAACCGGTGAACGCAAACGTGGCGTCCCATTCCGAGAGCGCGATCCATCCGCCGCGCCGGTCGGAAAAGAAGTTCTGATCGGTGTAGGACTGCAGGTACTGTTTGTACAGATCCGTTTCAAGATGGAGCATGTGGCGCAGACCGACGAGTCCGGTGTTGTCCGGTCTGGCGGCGAAGGTCGGATTGTCGAAAAACGCGGCGGTGAGCAGGTAGCCGCGAAGCCAGGGTTGCTCGGCGGCTTCAAGGCCGGCGGACTCCGCCGCGTCGCCGAGGGCCGGCAACGGCCGCCCGTATTTTTCCAGCGCCCAGGCCGGAGCGATCCATGGAACGGCCAGAGCCACCAAAATGGCGACGTTCCGGAAACAACGGAGCGGTCCGGATCGTAGCATGATGAGCAGGGCTCCTTGGACATGCGACCATGATCGCTCGACGACGAGGCAATCACGAGCAGAGACCATCGAGCTCTTGCAACCGCCCCGCAGGGACCTGTCAAGCCGGAAGGGGTGGGCACTACAGTTGGCCGATGAGATAGATCGCGCCGGTCGGCTGGGGGCGGCCGCCTTCCGGTTCCAGGCTGACGGCAAACTTGGTGGTGCGGGAGAACTCGGGAAGGTATCGGATCAGCAACCGGCCTTTCTGTCCGGCGTCCGTGGTGAAGGTGCCCGCGCTGACGGGCTTCTCCTGGACGGCCCAAAGTTGGTAAGTTTTGCCGCCCGGGAGCGGAGGCAGGTTGAAGGCGTACAGCCACGCTTTTTTCGTATCGGGATCGTACAGCAACAGCCCGCCGGCCCCCTTCGCCATCTCGGAACCGGACAATGAGACAACCTTGACGGTCGGAATCCGCAACAACGCCGCGATCTCGTCCTGCTGCGCCCGTACACGCCGGAACGCGGTGCTGTCCTTCTCGAGCTGGGCGAGTTGCGCGCGCGCATCGTCGAGCTCCGCTTCGCGGCGGATCACGGTATCCCGCAACTCACCGATCTCGGCGTCCCGTCGCTCAAGTTCCTGCCGCATCTGCGCGAGGGCGAGTTCTTTGTCTCTGACCTCGCGTTGGAGCGACGCCATCTTTGCGGTTTCCCGTTGGAGCGCTGTTTCAAGCTGTTGGAGCCTCTCCGTTTCCGCCGGGGTCTGCATGTAGAGGGTCCACCCGACATAGCCGGCTCCGGCGACGACCAGCAGTGCGGCGAACGCCACCGCAAACCGGGCGGCGTTGGAAGGAAACGATCGCGCGGACGGAAGCGGCGGAAACAGGTGGTTCATCCATTCGCCCGGTTCGAGGCTGGGTTTGCTCGGTCGCCTGACCGCCTCCGTGTCGGCCGAACTCCGAGCGGCCATGATTTTCGCTTTGAGCCCGCGAGGCGGAGGCACGGGAGCCAGCCCGTAGGGCAACATGGCCGCCACGGCCTGGTACTCCTTCAACGCCGTATGGCACGACGGGCAACCGGACAGCAAATGCGCTTCGAGCGCTTGCCGGTCCGTGCGTTCCAACGCGCCGACCGCATACAAGGGGACCGCTTCTTCAAATTCCTCGTGGTTCATCGAGCGTCGCCCTGGTCGCAACACCCCCTCAAAGCCGTGCGCAGCTTGTTCATGCCGAGTTTGATTCTGGTCTTAATCGTTCCCACGGGTTGATTCAACCGGGCCGCGATTTCCGTGTGGGACAATCCCTCATAGTACGCCAATTCCAGGGCCTGCTGTTGGGCTTCCGGCAGTTCGGCCAACGCTTTGCTGACGGCGTTCCGCAACTCCAGGTCCGCCTGGATTTCGAGCGGGCCCGGCGACTGGTCCGGGACCTGAGGCGTGGAAAGGTCCATCGACTCGACGATGGTCCGAGCCTTTGAAGCTCGTGCACGCAGCCGGTCGAGCGCGCGGCTTCTGGTGAGCATGACCAGCCATGCCATCGGCGTGCCCCGCCCGACATCGTACCGGGCGACTTTCTTCCACACCTCCAGATAAATGTCTTGGAGCAATTCGGCTGCCTCGTCCCGATTCCCCAGAATGCGAAGGGCCAGCGTATACAGCGGCGAGCTGGATTGATCATACAACCGACTGAATGCCTGGTGATCTCCCTTGACCACCTGGGCCATGAGCTTCGGGTCGATCAAGGATGAGGCGTGTCGGGATGAGGCGTCCATGCAGACCGGTGGTTAGCGGGATCGAACCTTCTCACGCGACTGATACGCCTCAATCATAGCATTCTACGTGTGAAACCGACAAAAAGATGCGTGTGTAACATCAGGTGGAACAACGGAAAGTTTTCAACCGGGCAAGCGACCGATGACGGATCCTGAGCGAGCTTCGGGTTGGAGGCGGAGCCCTGTCTGGATAGGCTGTCCCTCGAGGGACGGGCCGGCTGCTAGACGCCGGGTTAGCTTGTGGAGGACCTGCTCCAGGCCGAGGTCCTTGACGAGCGACTGGACAACAATCTTGCCGGAGGCGGAATCGTATGCGCCGAGCGCATAGGGCCCGAGCCGGACTTCGAGCAAGACGAGTTCCGCGTCAGGCGCTACCCGTGAGAGCGGCATCCGTTCGACTTCGTCGAGCCGGATCGTCTCACGGCGGACGACGGGAAACGCTCCAAGCGAGTGAAGCGGCAACCGCCTGATGATATGCACTCGCGCCCCGCATTTGATCAACCGAGACAGCAGGGCGCGACCGCGAGGACTGCGACTCAGCCGTTCCCAGACTTCTTCGGCCCACCGGCGCCATGCCGTGTTCCAGGCCGTCATGTAATGATCCAGCCACCGCCTCAGCCAAGCGGTGAAGTCGGGTCGCACCGGCCGGTTCGGGACCAGCCGTTTTCCGCGCCTTCTCAGCGCACGAACCTTGGCCAGCACATCGCACAGGGGGACGGCTTCGCCAGGCTCCCGGGTCCGGTCACCGGCCGTGAGGATTTCGCCCGGTCGGCCATCACCCGTCACGCGATGACAGACGAGGACATTGTCGCGGCGGAAGACGATGATGTCTCCGGGACGGATGTCGCGCGCCTCCTCGACTTCGAGCACGTCGCCTTTCTGAATGGTCGGAAACATGCTCCAGCTTGCGACCCTGAGCCTGATCAACGGGCCTCCGTGCGGGGAACTCAGAAGAGGGAACAGATCAGCTGGAGGCTGAAAAGCCGACGAGTTGTCGAGGACGAGACGGCGGATCATGATGACATACGCCTCAACACGAACGGGCGATCGAACGTGCCAGGATTCGGCCGATCAAAAGCCCGGCTTGATGGATCAGATGGAGCGCACGCGTGACGCGGAGCATGAGGGACTGCGACTTCGCGAGGTCGCCGTAGCGAGACACGAGAAACTCCGGCGAGGGCCAGAAGGTACGCCGGAGCCATGCGCGTTTCTGTCCCGAAGGCCTGGTGAGGAACAGCAACAAATGGCCGAGTCCTTCGATCGGCTGCGTCCCTACCAATCTGCGTAGCAGCCAAGCCAGCTGGTGTTCCCTCGCGCCGGACGGAGCCAGCCGCCTGAATACCGATTCCGGCACGAACACGCGCGGCTCCTGCGAACAGGCGAACGAAAGCCCGTAGTACAGGGGAATTTTCAGATGGTGCCGCAAGGCTTCCGCAATCACGGTGTCCCAGTCGATCCGCTCTTTTCTGATGAGCAGATCGAGATCGGTCACGAATGAGGGAGCGAAATACCCTCGATGCACGACGCTATAGGCCGTCATGTACAGCAGCAGATCCTGCGCATCCAGGCACAGAATCGAAAGCCCATCGAGCCTGCGGCGCACGGCGCGTTCCCACAGGCCGGCCGGGTCGTGTGTGTACCACACTTCGCTAGTGATGTCTAAGATGAGTCCGCCCTCCGGTGACACATAGGCGGGATTGCCGTCGATGAGCCGACGAAAACCCGAGGCCGCCAGAAGGTCATCGATCTTCCACAGATCCCGTTCATGAACCAGAAGATCGACGTCCGTGATCGGTCTAATGCCGCGGACGCCGTAGACGCGGGAGAGCAGGTCGGCGCCCTTCAGGACGATGAAGTCGATCCCGCCGTCGCGGAAAAGCCGGCCGACCTGGACGAACCGGTCGAGCGCGCGTTTGTTGGCCAGGCTGACCCGCGAGTAGGCTTCAGCCAGATCGTCGAGGGTCGAGAGGGACATGGGCTTGCTTCTCCAGGCTGGCCCACTCCTTGAAGTGGGGAAGGCACACGCTCATGTCGCCGGTTTCCAGCCAGGCGTCGCTGCGGCCTTGTCGGCAGTGCGGACGCACTTCGCAGGTCGGACATTCGTACCGTGCGTTCGGCTCCGCCCGGTCCACGGTCTGCTTGAGGACCTCCCATCCCTCCCGCACGGTCCCCCTGCGCAGGTCGTAGTTGGGAATCGGGAAGGCCGTGCAGAGGTTCATCCCGCCGTACGGGGTGATGGCGAACCGGCTGCGCCCGCAGGCGCACTCGATGAAGCGGTCATTCGATAGACAGGGTTCCTCAACCCGCGTGCCGTTGGGGTTGAAGAACCTGGCCCGATCGATCGCGATCTTCCCTTCGGGACTCAGACGGTACCGCAGTGGTGTCTTGTCGCCGTCGGTCCTGGGGATAATGTCCAATGAATATTGGAACTTCCAGCCGTAGGGCTCGATCAACTTCCGGCAGGTCTCGACCTCCGCGGCATTGACCGTCGTGACCGGCATGCGGACGAGGACCGACAGGGGACGAGCAGCCAGGAGACGAAGCCCGTTCCGAAAGGATGCGTAGGAGCCCGGCACGCCGGTCATCCGTTCGTAGGTCGGCTCCGTCGCGCCGTACATCGACACCACGATCCGGGTCACGCCCACTTCTTCGAGCACCGCCGTCGCCTTTGGCGTCACGCGCGTGGCGTTGGTCAGGATGTGCAAGACAAACCCCAGGCGGCGGGCATACCGTAGGATGTCCGAGAAGTCCTGACGCGTAAAAGGTTCTCCGCCGCTGAAGGTCAGGGAGAGCACGCCCAGCTCTGCCACTTGCTCAAGGATCGAGAGAACTTCCTCGGTCGTCAGCTCCTGCGGCAGCGCCCGGTGGGTCGGGTTGTAACAGTGCACGCAGCGGAGATTGCATCCGTACGTCAGCTCGAAGGTGACGGCTTCGGGCTGCCGGGCCTCGACGGATCGGCGCGACAGCGACGTGAAGAAGTCCTCAGCCGTCAGCGTCTTCATCGTGCGACCGCCGACAGCGGGGCACCGTCGGCCTCCAGGTAGTCCACGATGTCGGGGGTGTTGAGAAACGCCAGTTCGGCGCCTCCCACCCCTTCGGCCAATTCCGAAAGAAATGACAGGACTCCTTCCAACCCCTGCCGGTCCCACAGCGGAAGCACGCACTGGCCGAGCAGGAATCGAAAGAGGGCCGGCGCGGAAAGCGGGGTAACAGCGTGGCCGTCTTGCCCATGCCGGATACAGTACAGCCTCGACAAGGGACCCGAGTCGTTGGCGGCGAACCGGCCCGATCCCACCCACGGCGTGCCATGCAGCATGAGGCCGTGCCGGTGCCGGCGGAGGATCATCCGCTCATCGCTCAACACCGTCGATCCGCGAGCGGCGTACAACCCTGAAAGCGTCGACTTGCCGGCTCCGGACGGGCCTATGAACGCCACGCCGCCTGCCGGCGTCAGGATTCCCGCAGCATGGAGCAGCGCGCCGCCGTCTCGCGCGAGCCTGGTCACCAGACAGACTTCCACGAGCGGGTTGAGGATCTGTACGGGGGACCAACCGGATGTGCCCTCGACCGTCTGCTCAGTGATCCAGGTGTGGATGCGAGAGAACGAGGCGTCGATCAACGAACGGCTTCGGGGCGCAGAGGTTTGCGTGTCCAAGGTTTCCAGCATGCAGCTTGACGGGATCTGATACAAGGCCCAGAGTCCGTGACAGGCATCGAAGCGCAAGAGCCGGTCCGGGAAATCGGGAAGAGTGCGCACCAGGGTGACCGTGACATGTACGTCCACGTGGCGGTCCGCGGGACGGTCCGCGCGGCAGTCTGCGGGGCAGTCCGATAGATCGGCGGACTGAACCAAAAACGTGGCGAACGGGTTCACGGGCCAACTGATAAGGGGACGGTTGTCTCGCTCCTCCAGTCGGACCCGGTAGCCGCCGAGCTCGAAATCGATGATCATGGTCGAGCGGCCGACGAGGGATATTCAGGTCGGCAACATATCAGCATCGGTTTGGCGCACGCCGCTGCTCGTCTGCTCAGGACGGTCGCTGGCCTCTGTCAGAGCGGAAAGGAGTCGCGTTCCTCTTGCATCCGCCCATGCGGCAGAACAGATCGAGTCCGCCGGCCATGGGATTCATGGAGAGCAGGCTGCAGGCGCTCAGAATCGCCTGTTCCTGCTTCAACTCGACCCGATAGAGTTCGGGAGCACGGTACGGTTTCTTCTCGCTCATCGAACAGCTTCCTTTACGAGGGTCGCAGACCGCTGTCGGAACTGCCGCCGGGCTTGGCTCTCTTACACCCGCCGGCTCGACAAGTCACATCCATGCCACCAGCCATCGGATTGGTCGCCGTGAGGCTGCAGGCGCTCAAGATCGCCTGTTCCTGGTTCAACTCGACCCGAGAGAGTTCTGGCCTCCTGTACGGTTTTTTCTCGCTCATAGGGCGGCCAGGCTCCTTTCTCTCTGCCGCAGCGGATGAAGCAACGTCCGGCCCAGGGTCCGTTCGGCGCGCGCCAAGGCCACGTCGCAGTCGTAAGGGATCGGAGCCTCAGCGCTTCCACATTCGCGGCGGGCTTCCGAGGGTTTCTTCTCGCAGAAGGCAAACACCTGACAGGTGAGGCAGGGGGAAGAATCATGATATCGGCTGGCGTGGATAGCTGCGAAGACCTTGGCGATTGCGTCGCGCAGCGAGTGCTCCCGGAGAGAGACGCGGTGCTCGTACTCCATGGTGCAGGCGCCCAACTCGCCATAGGCGTTGATGTGAATGGCGTCTGTCCCGCACCTGCAGCGGTACAACCGGTCCGAGGGCGGGGCTGATAAGTCGGCGGAGGTCGAACAAGGTTCGTCACCGTCGCAGGTGCGGTCATCAGCGTGCTCCAAGGCGGCGACATCCTCGGGGGCCAGCCTGAAATCGAGCGGTGACAGGTCGCCGTCGAGGCGCGGCGAGAGGGCGGTGGTGAACCCGAACGTGAGGCCCAAGGATTCGACGAATCGCCGGATCGCAGGCAGTTCCTCCTTGTTCCAATTCATCGCTTTGGTTCTGAGGGTGAACGGCAGGCCGCTGTCTTTGAGCAAGGCGATCCCCTTCATGAAGGCCCGGAACGATCCCGGCACCTGGGTAAAGTGGTCGAAGGCGGTCTCGCTCACCGAATGGCAGGAGATGTCGATCGAAAACGGCGGCCGCTGCTGCAACCGCTCGACCGTCGCTTGGGTGAACAACGTGCCGTTCGTATACAACTGCAACAGAAAGCCCTTGTCATAGGCGTCCTCGTAGATGTCCCAAAAGTGAGGATGCGTGAAAATCTCGCCGCCGGTTAGGTTGAGCCACAGGATGCCTAGGTCTGCCATTTCATTCACAAGCCGTCCGATCTCCGGCAGGGTCAGCTCGCGGGGGAACCAGTCGCGATGGTTATAGGGATCGGTGTAGCAGTGACGGCAGTGGAGATTACAGCGGTAGGTCAGCTCCAGTTGCGCTTTGATCACCCGGCGGGCACGGGCGGCGCGTTCGTGGACGCGGCGGCTGAAGTCCTTGTATTCCTGCGATGGGAGCGCTTGGCGGTCACGCATGGCAGGCGGCCGGTTGAAGAAGGTGAGCGGACGGTTGAGCCTTCCAGGGACAAGCGAAGGTCGGCAGATGCCGATAGAAGCCTTCTTTGAACGAGCCTCGGCGGAGATCGTAGCTCTGGGTGCGGTTCCCTGAGCACAGTTGCAGTCCGCCGTAGGCGTCGATATGAAACGTGCGCATTCCGCTTCGACAGGGTGGCGGAAACGAAGTCTGTTTCCGACAAGCCTCCCGCCACAGGGTCGGATCCTGATGGTTCAACTGGTCCTGTTCGGCCTGTGACAGAGCATACCGGAACGGCGTCTCCCCGCCGTCGAGCGCGGGCCGCATGTCCTCGCCGAGCGAGTATCCGACTCCGAGCTCCTCCGCGTAGCGTTTGATCGCCATGATCTCGTGATGATTGACGGTCATCGCTGTGGTCTTGAGCAACAGCGGGAGTCCTCGTTCGCGCAGCAGCCGGATCGCCGCCAAGCATCGCCGATACGAGCCTCGCCCCCGGGTGACTTGTTCGAACGTCTCTTCGCTGAGTCCGTGCAGGCTGATTTCGATGCGCTGCGGAGGCAGCGCGGCGAAACGGTCGGCAATGGCTTCCGTCACCAATGTGCCGTTGGTGAACACCGTGACGAGGAACCCCGACGCAATGGCGTGGTCGTAGAGATCGAAAAAATCCGGGCGCGCCAGGGGCTCCCCGCCGGTGAGGCATAATTCGAGACAGCCGGCTTCGGTCAGCTCGTCCATGATGCGGAGGATTTCCGCCGTCGTCAGTTCGTGTCGGACAAACTCCGGCCGGTTGAAGCAATCGGTGTAACACATGACGCAGCGCAGGTTGCACCGGCAGGTGATCTCCCATTGGCAGGAATAGGGGTAGCGTTCGGGCAGCGCGTTCAGCGTTGGGACATCACGCATCGGTGACGACGGAGCGTTCCTTAATGGCGTTGATGGACAAGAGATCATCCACGAGCGTCACGAAGTCCTTCATGACTTGATCGGGCGTTCCATCGTACTCTGCGCAGAAATCCGCGACGATGTCCTGCACGGTTCGCGCACCGTCGATTCGCCGCCATAACGCGGCGCCTGTTTCGTTCAGGACGTAGATGCAAGGGGGGTCGCTCAGTTTGCGACGGATGGGGACAAGGATGCACTCACCCGCGACATCGCGCTGCACGAAGTCCGGGCTCTTGACGTAGACCTTTTCCATGGCGGGAGCGGCGCCAAGAATAGCAAATTCTCCGGGAGCCTGCCAGTGCTATTTCTGCGTGACCACCACGAAGCCCCGTCTCCAGTCAAGCTCACGAACGACGACTCCGGCTTCTTCCAGTTCTTGCCGTACTTCCCGCGCCGTTTGAAACGCATGGAGGAAATGACCCTGCGGGCACGTGTCGCCCGGCTGATACGCTCGGTTCGCTCCGGGTAGCCGAGCGAGCCGGCGGGCCAGGGCTTCGCGGAGACGAGTCATCCGCGCCTGCGGCTCCTGTTCGGTCAGGAAACTCAGGACGGCCAGGCCCTCCGGCGACAGCACCCGGCAAAGATCGCGAAGCCACATCTGCCGCTGAGCCCTGCCCGGGATGGCGCTGTACATGATGCTCGCGAGCAGCGCAAAGTCGAAGCTCGCCGGGCGAAAGGGGAGACGGGTAAGGTCGGCCCGGACAAACCGGACGCCGGACCCGAGCTTCCCCGCGATCCGGGCCGCCGCGCGGAGAGCGGTCGCGTCGGTCTCGATCCCGACCACCGTCAGCCCCCGCTGAGCCATGGCGACGGCCTCGCGACCAACCCCTGTTCCCAGGACCAGCAGGCGGCCTTTGGTAAGAGCGTAGCGATCGGCGACCTCTCGTTCCCAGGGCTCCAGCTCGCAGAGGTGGGGTTCGTCGGCCGGCGTCGTGACGCCGGATGAATAGGACCGTTGGTAATGTTGCCGGGTCAGGCGGGTCAACTGGCCGGGCGTCAGCAACGCCGGCAGCAGTCCGTTGAGCAACAGCGCCAGGCGTTGCAAACATCCGCCGGTCCAATCGAGGGCTTGCGCGGTCAACCGTATCAGAAAACCGAAGAGCGGCAAGGCATGCCTCACAGGTATCGGGCGAGGATCTCCGCCGCGGCGGCCGCTCCCGTCGGTGGCGGCGCCGGTGCCGGCGGTTCAGGGGCCGTCCACGCCGCGTCCAGGGCTTTTTCCCACCGGCCGGCCACAAAGTCATCCATGAGCAGTTCGGCCCCGCGTCCGTAGCGATGCAGAAAATCCACCAGCGGACCTTCGTCGGGGAAATTGTACCGCCGCACGTAGACGAGCGGCTTGTGTTGCGCAACGGCTTCGATGACCGTGCTGTAGCCCGGCTTGCTCACGAGGAGATCCGTCGAAGCCAGAAGGGTGTTGAACCGGAAGGGAAGCTGCCCGGCGGCATGAATTCTGACAAAGGGGGCAGGCACAGGCCCATCGAAGATAAACCGATAGCCGGACATCTCCTCCAAC
>FWWM01015934.1_pt1 | contig 11344 bp, 9 predicted proteins | sample 2228351 | NCBI WGS metagenome assembly FWWM01 (sample SAMEA103939774, study PRJEB20133) | metagenome
GGCAGGCGGGCCGCTCCAGCGCCCCGGCCGCCCCCACCCTGGCCGACCGCTGGATGGTTTCGCGCCTGAACCGGGGCATCGCCGAGATTACCGAGGCCTACGAGGCCTTCGACCTGGGCCGGGCCGCCCGGCTGGTCTACGAGCTGGTGTGGAGCGAGTTTTGCGACTGGTACCTGGAGGCCGCCAAGCCCGCGCTGCGCGAGGGCAACCAGGCCACCCTGCACACCCTGGAGTCTACCCTGGCGGCCCTGCTCAAGCTACTGCACCCCATCATGCCCTTCATCACCTCGGAGCTGTACGAGGCCCTCACCGGCGATACCACCCAGCTAGCCCTGCAGGACTGGCCCCAGGCCGGTGCGCGCGACCTCGAGGCCGAAAAAGCCTTCGAAACCCTGCAGGCCACCATCACCGCCACCCGCAACCTGCGGGCCGAGCTGGGCATCCCGCCCCAGCAGGAAGTCGCGGTGCATCTGGAGGGGCCGGGGGCCGCGCTGGTGATGGAGAACCTGGCGCTGTTCCGCTTCCTCAGCAAAGCCCAGGCCTCTATAGGTAGCCCTGAAAAGGCCATTGCCCAGGTGACCGCTAACACCACCGTCTACCTTAAGCCCGAAGGCGACCTATCGAGCTTCCTGGAGCGCCAGCGCAAGCGGCTGCTCGAGCTGGAAAAACAGGTTGAGCAGGGGCAGAAAAAACTCGCCAACCCGGGTTTTGTGGAGCGGGCCGACCCGGCCATCGTGCAGGCCGAGCGGGAACGGCTAGCCGAGAACCAGGCCCAGCTCGAGCGCATCCGGCAAAACCTGGCCCGCCTGGGGTAAGGGGGGCTTACAGTTCCTTTGGGTCTGGCAGATGGGGCTCGAGGCCAAAATAGCCCAGCTCGTACAACCGCTGCCAGACCCGGCTCACGGGTAAGCCCATCACGGTGTAAAAGTCGCCCTCGATGCGCTCCAGCAGCACCATGCCCAGCCCCTGTGCGCCGTAGCCCCCGGCTTTGTCCAGCCCCTCGCCGCTTTGGATATACCACTCGATCTCCCAGGCCTGTAGCGGGCGGAAGGCGACCTGTGCCAGGGCCACCTCACGGTGCAGGCCTCTGTTCGGTTTGAGAATGGCAAAGCCGGTGTACACCGTGTGCTGCCGCCCCGAGAGCTGCTGCAAGAATCGCCGGTTCTCCTGGGGGTTGCGGGGCTTGCCCAGGGTTTCATCCCCCAGCGCCACCACGGTATCGGCCGCCAGCACCCACTGCCCTGGCTGCCAGACGGCCTGGGCTTTCTGGGTAGCCAGCTCCAGGGCCATCTGGGCGGGCTCGAGGTGCCCCAAGGTTTCTTCGTCAATGTCGGCAGGGCGTGCTTCAAAGGGCAGGGCCAGCCGCTGCAACAGCTCGGCCCTGCGCGGGCTTTGTGAGGCCAGAATCAGGGTAGGAAGGTTCTTCATACACAACGCTCCAAAGTATGACGATCCATCAGAGCCCTGTACAGGCCCATAACCCAGTGCCCCATTCATAATCGAGTGCCCGCACGCCAGACGGCCTCCACTTCGCGTTTATAGCGCTGGGCCAGGGTGCTGTCCCGCAAAATTAGCAGGTTTTCGTTGTTACGCCCAAAGCCAGAATTGGTGAAGTTGTAACTGCCCGTGATCACCCATTCGCCATCCACAACAATAATTTTGTGGTGCATAGTGTAGGGGTTGCCGTCCTTGCGTACGTCAATGCTGGCTTGCTTTAGGGTTTCGTCACGGGAGTTCGACAGGTTGCGTGCATCGATCACCACCCGAACCTGCACCCCGCGCCGATGGGCTTTTACCAGAGCCTCTACAATGCGGGTATCGGTCAGAACATAAGCGGCCACCCAAATTTCCCGCTGAGCCCGTCCCAGCAGCTCGAGGATGGCGTTGCGGGCTTTTTGTCCACCTGCGGGGCTAAAGTAAACCGCGCCCAGGGTGCTCCCAATCTGGAAGCGTGCAGAACGACCCAGCCCATTTTCCTGACCCGCGAACAGGGCCTCGAACTCGGCCCGGTAGACCTGCACCAGGCCCGGCACCGGCAGCCACAGGCTATTTTCGTTGTTGCGCTCAAAGGCGTTCCAGGTCAGGTTGGTGCTGCCCGTCCAGACCCCCAGGTCGTCCACCACTACAAACTTGTGGTGCATCAGGGCGTTGGGGCGGCTGTCGTAGCAGACCTGTATCCGCTGTAGGGTTTCGCAGCGGGCCGGGCTGCTGCTGCTTACGCCCAGGCTTTCGTGGGTTTCGCGACGGTAGTCGCTATCGTTGAGCATCCGCACCCGCACACCTCTGGCCGCGGCCTGTACCAGCGCCTGCCCAATTTCGCGGTCTTCGAGCTCGAGCGCGGCTACCTCAATACGGTTTTGGGCAGCACCGATCAGACCAATCAGGCGACCCTTGGCCGCACGCCCCTGCTCGGGAGCAAAGTACAGCTCGAGGCCGCCGGAAGCTTTGTACACTGGTGGAATTGGGCGAAGGTAGGCATCCCAGACCAGATAGCCCACCACCCCCAAAAACAGCAGAAACAGCCATATTTGGTCACCCCTGCGGCGGCCTCGGCTGCGGCTTGCTTTGGGTTGGAATAGGTTCCATATGGCCCACAGCAGGCTGAATTGAGAACGACGACGCATAACAAATGTTTACTGTACAACGCAACGGAAGTTTTATCGGTTTGCCTTGGCGGGGCTTTGTTTGAAACTACTCCACTGGGCTTTACTATATGCCCTGGAAAGAGATATTCTCAGCCTGAGCTGACTAGCGCAACTTATTGGACTCGGGTACAATCTCTTCATGCTCACGCTTCGGGAAAGGCAGAAACAGCGCCGTCGAGACCGCATTTTCCGTACCGCCATCAACCTTTTTCGTGAGAAGGGGTTCCACCAGACCACAGCCACCGATATTGCCAAAGCCTCGCACGTTTCAAGGGGCACTTTTTTCAACTACTATGCTTATAAGGAAGCCGTTCTACTCGACTTTGGGGCACAATTGCTGGGCGAGCTGCGCGAGCAGGCCCTGTCCGAGCTAAGCCAAGGTGTGCCGCCGCTCGAGGTGTTGCGCCGGCTATGGAGCCGCCTGGCCGAGGTTAGTGAGCGGGAGCGGGTTTTGCTCTCACCGCTAGCCTATGAGCTTTTGAACCCGGATCCTGAGCGGGCCAAGGCCGCCTTTGAAGCCCTGCCCCTGGGCGACTTGATCGCGGAAATTCTAAGCCCCCTAAAAAAGGAAGGCCAGCTACGAAAAGATATGTCGCTCGAGCGCATCTCCCGTTCAATCGCCGACGTGTACCTGCTCTCGGCTTTGCGCTGGGCCGCCTATACACCGGGCCGACAACTCAAGGATGAGATGACCAAATTCCTTAACCTGATGCTGGAAGGTGCCTTGGCTAGAGAAACCGGCAAGCCTGTAAAAGCTGCACGGGGCTAGAGCAAGTCCATGTATAGCCTGCTGATTCCTACCCACATTGGTCCGCTCTACGCCAAAGCTGGTGCCCAGGGGTTGCTGTCGGTGGAGCTGCTGGTTTTGGGGGAGGGCTTTCCCGAACGCCCCAACGCCCTGCTCAACGACCTGGCCCGGCGGGTAGAGGCCTACTTTACCGGTAAAGGTGAAACTTTTTTGGAAGTACCCCTGGATTACGGCGGCCTCGAGGCCCGGCGAATAGCCCTTTACGAAGAGGTGCGGCGTATCCCCCTGGGCCAGACCCGCAGCTACGCCCAGATGGGGCGCTTGTGTGGCCTCACGCCTCGGGCAGCGGGAGCGGGTATGCGGGCCTGTCCGTTTTTCCTGGTGGTTCCGGCTCAGCGCGTGATTCATGCCGATGGGCGACTGGGGGGTTTTGCAGGGCGGGAGGGCGTGAAGGAGTGGCTTTTGCGATGGGAGGGAGCTCTGTTGTCGCCTTGAGGGGCTTTGTGCTATTGTCCCCCCATGAAAAAGTTGCTCATCCCTCTGCTGGCGACACTGGGGCTGGCCCTGGCCCAGCCGCTGGGCAATGTGGCGATGGTCTTCAGTGAAGGGGCCAAAACCGACCCCACCTTCAACGGCGTGGCCTACGGCGCCGCCCTGCGCACCGTGCAGCAGTTGGGCGGCCGGATGTTCGACTTCGAGCCCGCCGACCCTTCCCAGATTCCCTCGGCCATACGGCGCTTTGCCAGCGAGGGCTTCAGTCTGATCATCGGCCTGGGGTTTGCCACCGAACCGGGGGTTGCGGCAGCGGCCCGGGAGTTTCGCGAACAGCGCTTCGCCCTGATTGATACCGCGACCGAAGCGCCCAACGTGGCCTCCTACGTTTTCCGCGAGAACGAGGGCACCTACCTGGTGGGCTATATTGCCGGTCGCCTCAGCCAGACCGGGGTGGTGGGTTTTGTGGGCGGGATGGACATCCCCCTGATTCACAAATTCGAGGTGGGCTACCGCGAGGGGGTTCGGCGGGCCTGCCCGACCTGCCGGGTGCTGGTGAACTATGTGGGCAACACCCCGGCGGCCTTCTCGGATCCAGCCAAGGCCAAAGAGATTGCCGCCGCGCAAAAATCCCAGGGGGCCGATATCATCTACGCCGCCGCCGGGGCCTCGGGGCTGGGGGTGTTCGACTACGTCAAACAGACCCGCTGCCTCAAGGCCAGCGAGCTGCCCAGGGGTCTGCGCTTCCGCAGCAACCCCTTTGCCAGCGTGCCCAAGTACGAGGCTTACACCCGGGAGTGCGCGGGGGATACCCGACCGATGTTCTTCATCGGGGGCGACGGCAACCTGAACTTTTTGGGCGATACCGACAACAACCCCGCCACCCTCAACCACGCCCTCACCTGCATGCTCAAGCGGGTGGATGTGGCGGCCCAGCGCGCGGTGGAGTCGGTGGCCCGCAACACCTTCCAGGGCGGCCTGATCAGCCTGGGGCTCAGGGAAAACGGCCTGGGCTATGCGCTGGATGCCTACAACCAGGCGCTCCTGCCCGAAAGCCTGCGCCGCGAAGTGAACGCCATCCGCCAGGCCATTGTGGCCGGGCGGATTGTGGTGCCGGACAAACGCTAGGCCCCGTAGGGCACCCAGATGTTCTTGACCTGGGTGGCCTGCCTGAGTATTTCGTCTAAGTCGGGCAGGGGGCCGCTGGCGGGTAGCGTCCAGGTGCGCTTCATGTTGCCGGCGCTGGCCTTTTCTACCAGGGCCCAGCCGGCCTGGGGGCCGGCGTACCAGAGGGCGTCCACGTCGTCGTGCTCGGCCAGGGTCTTGGCCAGTTCGTCGCGCTCGCCGGTCACAAGGTTAAAGGTTCCGGCGGGGATGTCGGAGGTTTCCAGCACCTGGTAGAAGTCGGTGGCCGTGAGGGGGGCCAGGGGGGAGGGCACCACCACCAGGGTGTTGCCCATGGCCAGGGCGGTTGCGGCCAGCCGGGCCAGGGCCAGGAGGGGCTGGTCGTCGGGGCAGAGGATGCCCATCACGCCGATGGGCTCCGGGACGGCCAGGGTCACGTTGCGGATGGGGGTGTTGTGCACCACGCCCTCGTACTTATCGGCCCAGGCCGCGGCGGTGAAGAGGGCCTCGAGGGCCGCCTCGACCTCGGCGGCGCCATCCTGTCCGGTCTGCTGTGCGATGCGCCGGGCGAACTCCTCGGCCCGTTCGGAAAGGTTCTCGGCCAGGAAGTACAGGATCTGGGCTTTGTTGTGGCCGCTGGTTTTGCGCCAGCCCTCCAAGGCCCCTCGAGCGGCCTCCACCGCGTTGCGGATATCCTTGCGGTTGCCCAGCCCCACCTCGCCAATGGGGTGCCCATCGGGGTCGTAGACCACCTTGCTGTAGCCGCTGTCGGGGCGCACCTGCTTCCCGCCGATAAAGAGCTTGGCGGTGCGGTCAATGGGGGGCACAGCGGGCGCCGGCTGTGCGGCCCTGGTTTTCCCAGCCACCGCTTTTGCCTTTGGCGCTCTGGCGGTTTTCTTGACGTACTCCCACAGCCCTTCCTTGCCCCCCTCGCGTCCAAAACCGCTCTCGCGGTAGCCGCCAAAGCCGCTGGCGGCATCGAAGAGGTTGGTGCTGTTGATCCAGATGGTGCCGGCCTTGATCTGGGTAGCCACATCCAGGGCCAGGTTGATGTCCTCGCTCCAGATGGAGGCAGCCAGGCCGTAGCGGGTGTTGTTGGCCAGCCGGACGGCCTCCTCGGGGGTGCGGAAGGTGAGGGCGGCCAGCACCGGCCCGAAAATCTCCTCCTGGGCGATGGTGGAAGAGGGGGCCACCTCCGTGAAGAGGGTGGGGGGGTAGAAGCAGCCTTCGGCAGGGACGGCCCAGCTCGGCTGCCAGAGCCGGGCCCCTTCCTCCAGGCCTTTTTGCACCAGCCGCTGGATTTTTTGCAACTGCACCGGTGCGATGATGGCCCCGATGTCCACCGCCTTGTCCAGCGGGTCGCCCACCCGCAGTTTTTCCATGCGGGCGCGGAGCTTGGCGTACATCTTTTCGGCGATGCCCTCCTGTACCAAGAGCCTCGAGCCCGCACAGCAGACCTGGCCCTGGTTGAACCAGATGGCGTCCACCACGCCCTCCACCGCGCTATCCAGATCGGCATCCTCGAAGACCACAAAAGGCGACTTGCCCCCGAGCTCGAGGGAGAGCTTTTTGCCGCTGCCGGCGGTGGCCTTTCGGATCAGGCGGCCCACCTCGGTTGAGCCGGTGAAGGCGATTTTGTCCACCCCAGGGTGCTCCACCAGGGCTGCACCGGTCTTCCCATCGCCGGTGATAATGTTCACCACCCCCGGCGGCAGGCTGATCTGCTGGCAAATTTCAGCGAACAGAAGCGCGGTCAGGGGGGTAAACTCGGCGGGCTTGAGCACCACCGTATTGCCCATGGCCAGGGCGGGGGCAATCTTCCAGGCCAGCATCAGCAGGGGAAAGTTCCAGGGGATGATCTGCCCCACCACCCCCACCGGCCCATAGCCCGCCAGCTCACTTTCCATGAGCTGGGCCCAGCCCGCGTGGTAGTAGAAGTGGCGGGCCGCCAGGGGGATGTCAATATCCCGGGTCTCGCGGATGGGCTTGCCGTTGTCCAGGGTTTCCAGCACGGCAAACAGCCGGGCGTGCTTTTGAATCTGCCGGGCCATGGCGTACAGGTAGCGGGCCCGCAGGTGGCCTTTGGTCTGGCTCCAGCTTGCAAAGGCCTTGCGGGCGGCCCTGACCGCCTCGTCCACGTCGGCGGCGCTGGCCTGGGCTACCTCGGCCAGGGGCTGGTTGTTGGCTGGGTTGAAGGTGGTGAACCATTCCTGGCTGGCCGGCTTGCGCCACCGGCCGGCAATGAAGAGCTGAAACCGGCCCTTGTGGGCTTGGATCCAGTCCAGCGCGGGTTGGGCCGCCTCGGGGGCGGGGCCGTAGGGGAGGGTTTCCATAAGTTCGGTGAGGGTCATGGTAGACTCCTGGGCTCGAGGGGCAAGGGCTGCTAGCCCAGCGGCTGGTACTGCATCGAGGCATAGCGCCCGTAGGCGAAGTGCTCGAGCTGCCGTTCGATGTCGTTCAACAGGGCGCTGGCTCCAATCCGGAAGAGGTGCGGCTGCATCCATTCGTGGCCCAGCTCCTCCTTCATCAGAATGAGCCAGTCCAGGGCCTGCTTGGCGGTGCGGATGCCCCCGGCGGGCTTGAAGCCCACCTTGTAGCCGGTCTGCTCGTAAAAAGCCCGGATGGCCCGCACCATCACCAGGCTGTTTTGCAGGGTGGCGTTGACGGCCTCTTTGCCGGTGGAGGTTTTGATGAAATCCGAGCCGGCCTGCATGCACACCATACTGGCCTTGTAGACGTTTTTGAGGGTGCCCAGCTCGCCCACGGCCAGGATGCTTTTCATGTGGGCCGGGCCGCAGGCCTCGCGGAAGTCGCGCACCTCCTGGTAGAGGGCTTTCCAGTTACCGGTCAGAACGTGACGGCGCGAGATTACAATATCAATCTCACTGGCCCCGGCAGCCACCGAGGCCTCGATCTCCTGTAGCTTGAGGCGGTGCGGGGTGAGGCCCGCTGGAAACCCGGTTGAGACCGCGGCTACCGGAATGCCGGAGCCCTCCAGGGCCTCGACCGCGGTGGGCACCATCTCGTGGTAGACACACACCGCCCCGGTGGTGAGCCGCAGGTGGGGTATGCCCAGGTCGCGCAGCAGCTCCGGGCGCACCGGCTGACGGGCCTTGGCGCACAGCCGCCGCACCGTGCCGGGGGTATCGTCGCCCGAGAGGGTGGTGAGGTCGATGGTGCGGATGGCGTGCAGCAGCCAGGCGGCCTGCCACTCCTTTTTGACCGTGCGGCGGGTGGGCAGGGTGGCGGCCCGCCGCTCGACCGCGCTTTTGTTGACCAGCGCGCCCTCGAGGGCGCCGGGGTCGAAGGGGGTGCCGGGGTTGCGCTCCGGCAGCGGATGGGTGTGGGGTAGGGTTGCGGTTGCCATAGGATGGCCTCGAGTACAGCCGATTATAGCGGTTTTGCAGTGATGGAACCTAAAAAGTTCCGGCAGCGGTTCCGATGGACTGAGGTTGGCGTACAATGCCTATGCCGCAATTGTTGCTCGGGGCGGTTTATAGGGAAGAAAGACGGAGTAGAGGACATTCGGCCTCCCTGCGAACTGCCATGCTGGTAGTGCGCAGGGTGTTGCGGATTCGACAAAAGCTCCGGGAGGTGAGAGATGGAAACCCTAGAGGTCTCGAAATGTCCGGTTTGTGGTGAGCTGGTCGAGGTGGCCGATGCCAGGGTGGGCCTCGAGGTCGAGTGCCCGGAGTGTGGAGAGGTGTTGCGGGTGGTGGGGATGCACCCGCTCAAGCTGTACTACGCTCTTGACCCCGACGAGGAGCCCCTGCCCGACGAGTAGACTTGAATGTCAAACGGGCTTCGCTTCAAGTTGGCCCTAGCACGATGATCACATCGTAGCCCCTGGGCTCGAGGCGGATGCGGGTTTGCAGTGGCAGATGCAGCAGATCGGCGTAGTCTCTAGCCAGCACGAAAGCCGGGGACTCGCGACCCACCACCGAAACACCACTGCGTACCAAGACCACGCTCGAGCCCCCTGCCTCTCCAAGCTGCACTTCGGGCGGTGGCAGGCCCATCTCGATAAAGCCCTGCCGGTAGCGCTCGCCTTGCCCGGTTCCACTCTGGTCGAGATCGAGGGTTTTGAGGCCCAGGGCCTCGGCCTGCACCAGCCGGGCCATCACCTCGGCATCGGCGGTCTGGCCCAGCAGCCCCGCGACAAAGGAAGGCATGGCGGCCGGATCGGGTATCAGAGAGTTGCCCTCTTCCAGGGTGGGTAGGGTGGCGCTTTTTAGGGTCAGGTTACGCAGGTTGGGCAGCAAACGCAGGGCTTCGCTCGAGGCAAGACTGGTCTCGAGGGAGTTCCACACCGCACTGGCGACCCCCGGCAAGCGCGACCAGTAGCGGGGATTCTGGGCTTTGCGAAGCGCCAGCCCCATCACTTCCTTGATGCGATCCAGCCGGCCCAGGTCGGAGCCCTCCCAGCGGCGAAAGCGCATGTATTTGACAGCGTCTTTCCCATCCAGATGTACCGGGCCGGCGGGAAAGTCGATGTACAAACCAGCCGCCCGGTCGGTGTACTTCATCGGATAGGGCAGTACCACGTCCACCCCGTCCACCGCATTCACCAGCTTCATGACGGCTTCAAAGGTCAAAATCACGTGGTGCTCTACCGGTACGCCTAGCAATTCGGACACGGCCAGGCGCAGACCTTCGGCTCCGCCTCGTTCGTAGACGGTGTTGATTTTGCCCTCGAAGTAGCCCTTGGGTGTTTCGCCAACGTAGCGTAAATCGCGGGGAATGGCTACCACGGTAGCCTCCGAGCCGCGCAAGCGGATGTAAAAAATGGTGTCGGTGCGGAGCCCCGGCCCACAAGCGGTATGGTAGCCGCAGTATTCGGTGTCGCGGGCTGCTACCACCAGGCTAAGTTCTTCGGAAAGGCCCCTGTTCTGATATTCACCCAACAACCCGGCCCGTGTCTTATTAATCTGCGGCCCATAGGCCAGCGCAAAAGCCAGGGTAAGCAAGGCCAGTCCGAGCAAAACCAGCGAAAGCCGTGGCCCAGAACGACGCCCATACGCCCAGGCACTTGAACGGGTACGGTGGCGACTTGGCGGCTGTGCCATGAGCACTAGATTACAAAACTTGCAGCCGAAAACGCGCCGCCAGGGTCTGCTGGGCCTGGCGTATCCGCAAAAAAACCTGGCGCAGCACCTGCAGCTCGCGGGGGGTGAGGGCGGCCTGGGCCACCCGGTTGGTGGGGGGCTGGCCCTGGGCCAGGGCCTGGAGCTGGTGGCGCAGGCGCAGGTGGGACAGGAACAAAAAGGCTTCGCTCAGGTCTTCGGCTTCTTCTTTGGAGATCACCCTGGCCAGCGCGGCGGCCCGCAGGCGCTCGAGGGTGGGGCGGGCCAGGCTCTGGGCCTCGAGGCCATACACCCGCGCCAGCGCCACAATGGCAGCCAGGCCCCCTTTCTTGAGGTTGATGGTGCCCTCCTCGAAGCGGAGGCGGCCCAGCAAGCCCAGAGGCGGGGTGAAGACCAGGGCCGAGCGGGCCAGCGCGGTAAGGAAGGGCCGGTTTTGCGAGGCCCGGCGCAGGCGGTCTGTGAGGGGCTCGAGGGAAAGCCCCCCAGCAATGCTGCGAAAGTCGAGGAAGATCTGGGCTTCCAGCAGGTTCTCGCCTTCGGGGTTGGTTAGCCACCGGTCGAAGCGGGCTTCCCACTCGGCCAGGGGAAAACCCCAGCGATCGGCCATAAAACCCCCAGGGCAGGGGGGGAGCCCCGCTTGCAACAGCCCGTCCAGCACCTGCCGGGCCAGGGCCTGAAAATAGCCAGCGGCGCTTTGCTCCTGGTAGGCCAGGGCGTTGTCCTGGTCGGTGAGCAGGGCCTGCTCGGCGCGGCCCTCGGAGCCCAGGGCCAGCCAGGCGTAGGGGCAGGGCGGGGGGCCCAGGGCTTGCTCGGCCCGGCGGAGGAGGCTGCGGGTGAGGGCGTCGTTGAGGAGGCTCACCTGCCGGGTGATGGCCTGTACCGCGAACCCCGCCGCCAACATCTGCTGCACGATGGCCTCGAGCTGCGGGCGGTAATCCGAAAGCGCGCGGGGGTCGTCGGCTTGCGAAAGCCGGCGCAGCAAGGCCAGGGGGGTCTGAAGCCAGCGCCGCAGGAAGGCCCGGTCGGTCAGCAGGCCCACCACCTGCTGGCCCTGGGTGAGCGGCAGGTGGTGAATACCCTGTTGCTCCATATAGGCCAGGGCTTCGTAGAGGGGGGCGCTGGCGGGCAGGGTTTTGGCCGGGGCGCTGGCTACGCGGTCGGCGGGGGTGCTGTAGGCGAGTTCCTCGGCCAGCACCCGGTTGCGCAGATCACGGTCGGTAAGGATAGAGAGCCCCTGGGGTTGCTGGAGG
>FWWM01015939.1_pt1 | contig 11342 bp, 10 predicted proteins | sample 2228351 | NCBI WGS metagenome assembly FWWM01 (sample SAMEA103939774, study PRJEB20133) | metagenome
CCCCCACGCCGCGCCCGGTTGCCCAGCAGCCCGCCCAGCAACCAGCCCAGCAGCCCGCCGCCCCGGCCCCGGTTTCCGGGCAGGTCAGTGGCGGCTTTGAGGTCGGCGGCCATGTGGCCGACCTGGCCAGCGCCGTGCCCTACATGCAGCGGGCCGGGATGCGGTGGGTCAAGGTCCAGGTCCGCTACAACTACGGGGCGGACCCCGGCGGCCAGGCTGGCATCATCAACGCCGCGCACGGCTACGGGCTGAAGATTCTGCTCGGCGTGGTCGGCTATCCCAACGAGCTGGGCAGCATACCGGAGCAGGACTACATCAATGCCTTCGCCAGTTACAACGCCGGGCTGGCCGCCCTCGGCGCGGACGCCATCGAGGTCTGGAACGAGATGAACATCGACCGCGAGTGGCCCACCGGGCGCATTGACCCCAACTGGTACACGCGCATGCTGGCTGCCTCCTACAATGCCATCAAAGGGGCCAACGGCAGCACCATGGTCATCAGCGGCGCGCTGGCCCCCACCGGCGCGGAGGGCTACTTCGGCTCCGACCGCGTGTGGAACGACGACCGCTACTACGCCGGGATGGCCGCCGCCGGGGCCGCGCAGTACATGGACTGCATCGGCGCGCACTACAACGAGGGCATCGTCCCCCCGGACCAGGTGGGCGGCGACCCGCGCGGCGGCTACCCCACCTACTTCCTCAGCACCATGACCGAGCGCGCCTGGGCGCCCTTCGGCGGCCAGCGCCCGGTCTGCTACACGGAGCTGGGCTATCTCTCGCCGGAGGGCTACGGCCCCCTGCCGGCAGGCTTTGAATGGGGGGCAGATACCACCGTTGCCGAGCAGGCCGCCTGGCTGGCCCAGGCCGCCGTGCTCCTCAGCAACGGTGGCAGGGCGCGCCTGATGATCGTCTGGAACATCAACTTCACCAACTACGCGGCAGACCCCATGGCCGGTTACGCCATCGTGCGGCCAGGCGGGGCCTGCCCTGCCTGCGATACGCTGGCCTCGGTGGTGCGTTGACGATCAAGACGGCCCGCCATCACAACCCGCATTCCCTGCACAGCAAAGGAGACTTGTGAGCCATGACCATGGAAATCCCGGCCATTCAACGCCCAGAGCAGCGCCGCCGCCAGATGCGCGCTTTTGTCCTGGTGTGGACGGTGGTCACCCTGTTGATCGGAATCGTCACCTTCGTCGCCATCTTCGTGGCTACGGGCTTCATCCTGCCCTCCACAGACGGCCAGGCCAGCGCCATCAGCGCGGCCCAGATCACCTCGCCCACCCCCCTCCCCACCAACCCGGTCAGCTTCACCCCCGTGCCCGCCACCCCGCCCCTGGCGGCCCAGGCCACAGAGGAGCCGCAGGCGCTGGCCCAGGCGGCCACGGCCACCGACGCCCCCAGCGCCACCCCCACCCTCATGCCCGTGGAGCGCACCGCCTTCGACTTCGGCATCCAGGTGCAGGAGAGCTATGACATCTACGACTACTGGATGACCGTCGTCAGCGACCAGCTCCACCTGGACTGGATCAAGCAGCAGGTGCGCTGGGAGGACTTCCAGCCAACACAGGACGAGATCGACTGGACCATCCTGGACATCGTGATCCCCACCGCAGCCGCCCACAACGTCAACGTCATGCTCAGCATCGTCACCGCCCCAGAGTGGGCGCGGGAACCCGGCGCGGACCTCACCAAGCACGGCCCGCCCGCCGACCCCCAGGACTACGTGGACTTCGTGACCGCCCTCCTGGAACGCTACGTGGCGGACTACCCCGGCACCATCGCCGCCATCGAGGTGTGGAACGAGATGAACATCGACCGCGAATGGGCCTCCGTGGAGGGACTGAGCACGCAGAACTATATCGAGCTGCTGCGGCAGACCTATAACGCGATCAAGGCCATCGACCCCGGCATCATCGTCATCAGCGGCGCGCTCTCCCCCACCGGTGTCTGGGTGGAGCCGGATGGCCGCGTCAGCGCCATCGACGACTTCGACTACCTGGACGCCCTCATCCGCGACGGGATGCTGGATTACGCCGACTGCGTGGGGGCGCACCACAACGGCTACAACATCGGCCCGCTGGTCCCCTGGGACGAAGCGCCGCAGGACCCCGAGGCCCGCACGGCCCTGTTCCGTGGCCCCTTCGATAACCCCCACCACTCCTGGAGCCTGTACAGCACGCTGACCACCTACTACAACAAGATTCAACTGGCCGGTGGCGACCAGCGCCTGTGCGTCACGGAGTTCGGCTGGGCCGTCTCCGAGGACCTGGATGGCTATCCGCGCGGCTTCGAGTTCGCCCAGGATAACACCCTGGAGGAGCAGGCCGAGTACCTGATCGAGGCCGTGCAGTGGATGGAGGAATCCGGCGTCGTCTGGCTGGCCTGGGTCTGGAACCTCAACTACGGCGCGCAGGCGGGCTGGGACCCCAACAACGACAACGTCCCCTATTCCATCCTGCGCCCAGATAGCGTCCCCGCCCCGGCCTGGGACGCCATCGCCCAGTACCGCCTGGAACACTTTGCGGAATGAGCAAGCAAAGCCACCGTTGGGTCAGGCTGGGCGCTGTGGCGCTTGGCCTGGCCCTGCTGGCTGCCCTGGCTGCCTTCGCCGTCCAACCCTCCACCGGTGACGGCGACTCGCTGGCCCCTGTCCCCCTCAGCGGGCCGCGCTTCGAGTCGCTCACCTACGGCATCCAGGCCTTCCTGTGGTGGGACCCCACCGCCCGCCCCTTTGACCTGGAGATGATCCGGCTGATGAACTTCACCCACGTCAAGCAAATCTTCGGCTGGGGGGACATCATGCCGGAGGGGCCGGGCCGCTACGACTGGAGCCACGCCGACGAGGTGGTGGCCGAGGTCCAGCACCGGGGGCTGAGCCTGGTGGCGCGGCTCAGCGATCCGCCGGACTGGGCCATCGTGGAGTCGCCGTCAGGCCCGCCCTTCGACGTGGAGGCCTTCGGCGCGTTTTGCGGCGCGGTGGCCGGGCGCTATCGGGGGCAGATCGCCGCCTACCAGGTGTGGAACGAGCCGAACTTGCAGCGCGAATGGGCCGGGCATCCCCCGGACGCCGCCGGGTACGTGGCGCTGCTCCGCGCCTGCTACACCGCCATCAAAGCCGCCGATCCGGAGGCCATCGTGATCTCGGCGGGGCTGGCCCCCACCGGGACCGAGCCGCCGGTGGCCGTGCCGGACGAGCGCTACTTGCAGCAGATGTACGACGCCGGCCTCGCCGACGCCTGCGACGTGCTGGGCCTGCACGCCCCCGGCTACAACAACCCGCCGGAGATGTCGCCGGAGGAGGCGGTGGCCAACGGCCAGTTGCGCTGGATGGTCTTCCGCCACGTGGAGGACATGCGGCGCATCATGATCGCCAACGGCGACGCCGGGCGGCAGGTGGCCATCCTGGAGTTCGGCTGGCACATCAACCCCGGCATCCACCCGGACTACGCCTGGTACGCCGTGGACGAGGCCACCCAGGCCGCCTATCTGGTGGGCGCTTACCGCTACGCGGCCCGGCACTGGCGGCCCTGGGTGGGGCTGATGAGCGCCATCTACATCGCCGACCCCGCCTGGACCGGGCAGGACGAGGAGTACTGGTGGGCGGTCACCACGCCCGGCTACGGTCCCGACTATGGCGTGCGCCAAGCCTACATCGACCTGGCCAACATGGAGAAGGTGACGGGGGACCGCATCATTCCCGCCCGCGACCCGGCGGACGTGGAGCACCAGCCCCTGGCCCCTCGTGACGAGTAGCGCAGGCACAAGGCTGCCCCTATGCCCGATCCCCTTCTGGTCATCGCCTACTTCTTTCATCTCGTCGCCACCGTCGTCTGGATCGGCGGGCTGGTCCTGCTGGCCCTGGTGGTGTGGCCCGCCAGCCAGCGCATCCTGGGGGATGACCCCCGTCTGCCGGGCCTGCTGGCCGCCCTGCGGCGGCGCTTCACCCCCCTGGCCAACCTCAGCCTGGCCGTGCTGGTCGTCACCGGCCTCATCCAGATGGCGGGCGACCCCAACTACGACGGCCTGCTGATCTTCGACAACCTGTGGAGCCAGGCCATCCTGCTCAAGCACCTGGCCGTGGGTGGCATGATCGTCGTGGCCGTCGTCCTGCAATGGGGCGTCTTCCCGGCCCAGGAGCGGGCCGCCCTGCTCCGCGCCCAGGGCAAAGCGCCCTCCGGGGAGGCGGAGCGCCTGGCCCGTCGGGAGCGCCAGCTCCACCTCGCCAGCGTGGCCCTCAGCGTGGTCGTGCTGGGTTTTACGGCTCTGGCAACCGCGCTATAATTCCCCAATCAGGCGCTATCGCCGTCCAATTCGTCGCCATCAACTGCTGGGGGCACGGCATTTTCCTCTGTGCAGGGCCACAGGGTTTATCCTGTGCAACGCCACAGGGTTCATCCTGTGCAGGGCCACAGGGCCGTGCCCTTGCTGAACCTCTTGCAGGGGGGTCCACATTTTGAGACGCCATCGCCATCTGCTACCGGTCGTCGCCTTGTTGCTGTTGGCGGCTGCGCTGCGCCTGTGGGACCTGGGCACGCTGCCGCCCGGCTTCAGCGACATCGAGCTGGATGCGCTCAGCATCACCGGGCGCGTCCGCCAGGGGCAGGTCGTCGTCTTCAACTACGCCCGCGACCAGCCCCAGGAGACCCTGTTTCACACCCTGCAGGCCGTCACCGCCAGCCTCACCGGCGACGGCCTCATCACGCTGCGGCTGCCCGCCGTCTGGAGCGGGCTGGTCACGCTGGCGCTGCTCTACGCGCTCGCGCGGCGGCTGCACGGCGGCAGGGCTGCCCTGCTGGCCCTGGGGTTGCTGGCCGTGGGCTTCTGGCCGGTGCTGCTCAGCCGCCTTTCCGTGCGGGAGGCCCTGGTCCCGCTGTTCACCGCAGCCACGCTGCTGGCGCTGACCCACGCCTTTCACATCCGGCGGCGGGTCTCCCCCGATCCACCCGTCACGGCGGCCTATACGGCCCTGGGCGTCGTCGCCGCCGCCAGCCTGTACGCCCACTGGTTCGGCTTCTTCGTCGCCCTCATCGTCACGCTGGCGGTGGCCTACCTGTTCCTCACCCGCCAGCCCATCTCCCGCCGCGCCGCCGGGGCCAGCACCTTTGCCATCCTCATCTCCATCATCGTCGCCATGCCCTACGCCGTCACCACCCTGCGCGAGCCTCAGATCAGCGGCCTGGCCGCCCTGCGCCAGGACATGATGCCCGCCAACCCCCTCCAATCCCTGGTCGACGGCCTGGCAGCCCTCTTCGCGCGGGGCGACCCCAACCCGGTCACCAACCTGCCGGGCCGCCCCCTGCTGGACCCCCTCACCGCGCTGCTGTTCTTCGGCGGCCTGGTGCTGGGCCTCCGCCACTGGCGACGCCCGCCGGACCTGCTCCCGGCCCTGGGCGCGGCCATCGCCCTGCTCCCCGCCCTGCTCAGCACCCGGCCCGCGTCCTCGCTGGCCTTTGCGGGCGCGCTGCCCCTGCTCGCCATCGTGGCTGCCCACGCCGCCGATGCCGCGCTCCACACCTGGGGCGCGCGCCGCCCCACCCTGCGCCGCGCCGCGCCGTGGCTGCTGGCGCTGCTGGTGGCAGGCAACCTGCTGTGGACGGTCACCGATCTGTTCGGCGTGTGGCCCGCCCGCCAGGACGTGCGCACCGCCTACCGCGCCAGCCGGGGCCTGCTGGCCCACTACCTGGACCGCACGGCGGCCCGGCTGCCCACCGTCGTCTGTAGCCCTCAACTTCTGGATACCGCCGTGCAGCCCGGCGACCCCAACCTGCTGGACCTGATGATGCAGCGGGAGAACGCCCCCCTGCGCTACGTGGATTGCGCCAACGGCCTGATCATCGCCAACGGCGGCCAGCGGCAGCAGTTCGCCTTCACCGACCTGTCCATCTACGACCGCATGTTTGGCGTGCTGCGCTCCTGGCTGCATGGCCGCCCGCTGATCCCCGTGCCGGGCCTGGACCCCTACAGCGTGCGCGAGCTGAACGTCGAGCGCCAGTTGCAGAACACCGTGGGGCGGCTGCTGACCACCGCCCCCACCGGCTGGGCGCCAGAATCCCCCGGCGGCGCAGGGCCGGTCCAGTTACCGGCCCGTTTCGGCGGCAACATCACCTTCCTCGGCTACGTGATGGAAGGCGACCTGCGCTATGGGCCGGGCGACGTGATCCCGGTCCTCACCTACTGGCGCGTGGACGGCCCGGTCCCCCACGACCTGCGCATTTTCACCCACCTGCTCTCCGACCCCGCCGCCATCGTCGCCCAGAGCCAGGCCATCAACGTCCTGACCCCCACGCTGCGCAACCGCGACGTGTTCCTCCAGGTCAGCTACATCGTCCTGCCGCAGTCCATCCCCGCCGGCAGCTACGATGTCTCCATCGGCGCCTTCCAGGCCGAAAGCGGGCTGCGGCTGCCCGTGTTCGATGGCGAGCGGGTCCGTGGGGACCGCCTGTTCTTGCACCAGGTCACCGTCACACGGGAATGAGCCGGTATGTTTGAGATCATCTTCCTCGGAACGTCCGCCTCCGCCCCTTCGGTCTACCGGGGCCTGCCCGCCCAGGTCGTGCTGGCGGAGGAGTACCGCTTCCTGATCGACTGTGGCGAGGGCACCCAGCGCCAGATTCTCAAGAGCGGCATCGGCTTCAAGCGCCTCACCCGCATCCTGCTCACCCACGGCCACCTGGATCACATCCTGGGCCTGGGGGGGCTGCTTTCCACCTTTATGCGCTGGGAGAGCGTGGAAGAGCTGGAGATTTGGGGCAGCCGCTACACGCTGGACCGCGTGCAGGACCTGCTCTACGGGGTGGTGCTGCGCGGGGCCAGGCCGCCCATCCCCCTGCACCTCATCGACTTGCAGCCGGGCCTCATCTTCGAGGCCCGCAAGTTCACCGTCTCGGCCTTCCCGGTCAGCCATCGCGGGCCGGGCAACTTCGGCTTCCTCTTTGAGGAGCGTTCGCGCCGCCCCTTCCTGGTGGAGCGCGCCGAGGCCCTGGGCGTCCCCGCCGGGCCAGAGCGCGGCGTCCTGGCGCGCGGCGAGCCGCTCACCCTGCCCGACGGTCGCGTCGTGCATCCCGATGACGTGCTGGGGCCGGAGGTGCCCGGCGCTAAGCTGGTGCACATTGGGGACATCGCCCGCACAGACAACCTGCCCGCCGCGCTCCACGGGGCCGATGCGCTGGTGATGGAGGCCACCTACCTGGAGAACGAGGCCGACATCGCCACCGACTTCGGGCACATCACGGCGGCGCAGGCCGCCCGCTGCGCCAGGGACCTGGAGGTCAGGACGCTGATCCTCACCCACCTCTCCCGGCGCAGCCGCGAGCGCGACGTGCTGGACGAGGCGCGGGCCATCTTCCCCCACACCTACGTCGCCCGCGACTTCGACCGCTTCACCGTGGCCAAAGGAAAACCCATCACCCGCCAGGAACCCGCATCGCATTCCGGCGGATGAACGGCCCTATAATGTGGTCAGGGGGGCGCTGCCTGGCGTCTAGTTCGCCTCCCCCACCATCCCCTGCTCTGCCTGCATCAGTTGGTTCTGCCGCTCGATCAACTGCGCGAAATTGGTCTCTTTCAGGCGCTTGACCAGCTCGTTCTGGGCCCCGCACCATACCTCGCGCACCGGGCACACCGGCGCAATGGAGCAGGCTTCCAGGTTCAGCACGCAGCGGTTCAGGGCGATCTCGCCGTCAATGGCCTCGATCACCTCCAGCAGCGTGATGTTCTCTGGCGGGCGCGCCAGGCGCACCCCCCCGCTGGCCCCGCGCATGGCGTCCAGAATCCCCTTCACAGAAAGCTGGGAGACGATCTTGGCCAAGAACGGCAGGGGGATGTTCTCCTCTTCGGCAATGACCGATGTGGCCAGCCGGTCGCCGTTGCTGAGCTGTGCCACGTGCAGCACAGCGCGGACGGCGTAATCTGCTTGTCGAGTGATTTGCATCGCTTGGACTCCTGGTCGGGCAGCTCGCACAAACGATTGCCCTTTGACTATCTTATTTACCTGAAAGGTTAATAGAGCGCGGCCCATCTCTCAAGTGACAGTTGTCATCCAACCGGGCGACAATAAGCCGGTTTTCTCCTTTTCCTATCCGTTAGGGCCGAATTTTCGGCGGCCAGGACCAATTCCCCATACCCCGCCCGGCAGATACGGTATAATCCTGCCCCGTAAGGCCTTGGAAGGGATGCCTTCATGCCCGTTCCCTTCTGTCATATGTGTGACGAAGAGCCGCTGGAGTCTCGCTACGATGACAGCGCCCTGGAGACGGGCGAGTACTGCCCGGTCTGCCACCGCCCTGCCTGCCGCTACCACCTGGGCACGGTGCGCTGGCGCTGGAAGAAAACCGGCCAGCTTGGCGCTGCCCGTGTCTGCCTGGCCTGCAAAAACGCCTACCGCCACCGCGATTGGGACCCCGTGCACCGGGACTGGATCAGCTAGCCATGCGCAAATACTTTGAAGCCACCCTGCTGCCCCAACTGGATACCTACATCGAAAGCCTCTTCGCCGGCGAGGACGACGCCCTCCGCTTTGCCCGCCAGGAGGCGGCCCGCCAGGGATTGCCCGCCATCCACATCCAGCCCGCCGATGGCCGCCTGTTGCAGCTCTTTGCCCTGGCCGCCCAGGCCCGCCACATCGTCGAGATCGGCACGCTGGCCGGCTATAGCGGCCTGTGGCTGGCCCGCGCCCTGCCCGCCGACGGAACCCTGACCACGCTGGAGGCCAACCCCCGCCACGCCGCCGTGGCCCGCCGCACCTTCGCGCGCGGCGGCGTCAGCGACCGCGTGCGCATCGTGGAGGGCGAGGCGCTGGAAAGCCTGCGGCAGCTTTCCGCCACCGGCCCCTACGACATGGTCTTCATTGATGCCGATAAGGAGCGCTACCCGGACTATCTGGAATGGGCCGTGCATAACCTGCGCCCCGGCGGCGTGATCGCCGCCCACAACGCCCTGCGCGGCGGCCAGGTCCTCTCCCCGCAAAGCGAGGCCGACCGCATCATGCAGCGCTTCAACGAGGCGGTGGCCCACCACGAGCGGCTGACCGGCACCATCGTCAACATCGGGGACGGCATGCTGGTGGCCGTCCTCAGGGAGTAAAAGGGCGTAACATGGCCGCGCCCCCGGCCCGCCGCCCCAGGGCATCCGTTGCAGCCTGGCCCTCAGCAACCGACTCTTGCCGCCCGCAGGCCGATACGGTAAGATAGCGCCTCAACATGATTCTGGAGGGAAGGAATCCGCGAAGATGAAAGTAATCCTCACGGCTGACGTGTACAAGCACGGCGTCGCAGGCGAGGTGGTGAATGTGGCCGATGGGTTTGCCCGCAACTACCTGATCCCCAAGGGGCTGGCCGTCAAGGCCACGCCCGGCGCGCTCAAGCAGAGCACCCAACTGCGGGAGACGGCCAAGGCGCGCAAGGCTGCCCTGGAGAACAAGCTCAACGAGCTGGCCCGCCAGATCGACGGGACGGAACTGATCTTTGGGCGGCGGGCCGGGGCCAACGGCAAGCTCTACGGCTCCGTCACCACCCAGGACATCGTGGACGCCCTGCGGGAGAAGACCGGCGCGGATATCAACCGCCGCCGTATCAGCCTCCAGGGCCTGCGGGAACTGGGCGAGCACGAGGTGCAGGTGCGCCTGGGCAGCGAGTTCACCCCCACGCTCAAGGTCATCATCGTGCAGGAATCCGAGCTAAAGGACTTCCTGGCCGCCCGCCAGGCGGCGGCAGAGACCGGGCAGGACGAGCAGGAAGCGCACGACGAGGCGGAGGAAGCCCCCGAACTGGAGGCCGAGCGCATCCAGCACCTGGTGCAGGAAGCCCAGGCCAGCACCCGGACCCTGGACCAGGGCGAAACCGCAGAAGCGGGCCAGGCATGAACCTCGACCCCGACCTTGACGACGAGGCTGTGATCCAGCACCTGATCGAGAGCGTGCGCTGTAGCGAATGCGGTGGTGCTTACGAAGCAGAGGATGTCTACATCCTCTCCCAGGAGAACGATACCTGGGCGCTGGTGGCCTACTGTCCGACGTGCGGCCTGGAGAGCGTCGTCATGGCCTACGTGGACGCCATCTACAGCGCCGATATGGACCCTCCCGATGAGGACGAAGTGGCGGCCTGGGGGCGCTTCCTGGCGGCCTTTGAGGGCGACCTGCGCGACCTGCTCGGCGCGGTGTGACGCCGGGCAGTCCCCCACATCTGACCACCGGGCAAGGGGCTTCGCGCCCCTTGCTCTCCCTACCGGAGGCGCGCGCAGGATGACGGTGACGACGTGGGTTCCCATCCGTGACTGAGCAGAATAGGCGGACCGGCACGGACGCCGAGCGGCTGGGGGAATTGCTGCGCGCCGCGCGCGAGGCCCAGGAGATGACCCTGGAGGAGGTGGAGCAGGCGCTCCGCATCCGCGCCCGGTTCCTGGCCGCCTTTGAAGAAGGCGCTTACGACAACCTGCCCGGCGCGGTGCAGGCCCGTGGCTTCCTGCGCAACTATGCCCGCTTTCTCAACCTGGATGAAGAGGCCGTGCTGGCGCAGTTCGACGCCGGTCAGGCCGCCTTCGGGCGGCGCCAGCCCCGCCTGGCCCCCGGCGCTGAGCGCGCCTACCCCTCCCCCTTTGTGCCTGCCATGGAGCCGCTGGCGGAACGGCAGCGCAGGGGTTGGGGCCGCCGGATCGCCGTCTTCCTGGGGCTGGTCGTGGGGCTGCTCGTGCTGGCCGGGCTGTGCCTGGGTGGCACACAACTGGTCGAGCGCGTGCTGAACACGCAGGCCGACCAGCAGGAGCTGAGCCTGATCGGCGTGCTGCCCACCGTGCCCACCCTCACCCCCAGCGCCACCTTCATGCCCTCCCCCACGCCGCTACCCGGCGCGCGGGTGGCTGCCGGACCGCCCATCACCGACCGCGTGGTGCTGGATGTCAACGTTGTGCAGCGCACCTGGGTGCGCGTCATCGCCGATGGCGAGACGATCTTCGAGGGGATACTGACCCCCGGCCTCACCGTCCAGTACGTGGCCCAGCAGGAGCTGAACATCCAGGCCAGCAACGGGGCCGGGCTGGACGCCATCTTCAACAACCTGCCCATCGGGCTGCTGGGCCTGCGCGGCGAGGCCATCGATACCACCTTCACGCCGGACCTGGTGCTGACGCCCACGCCAGACGAAGCGCCCACCGCCACCTTTACCCCGCCGGTGACGCCGACCATGGAAGGCGAGGTCGGCGCAGAGGAGGGCAGCCCAACGCCGCTCCCCGTCCCCGGCGTGCCCACCGCCACGCCAGGTGGCGCGCCCACCGCCGCCCAGCAGGAGGGCCTGCCCCCTGGGGCCGGGCCTGCCTCCCCCACCCTGCTGCCGCAGCCCTCCCCAACC
>FWWM01015943.1_pt1 | contig 11337 bp, 6 predicted proteins | sample 2228351 | NCBI WGS metagenome assembly FWWM01 (sample SAMEA103939774, study PRJEB20133) | metagenome
AGCCCTATCTTTTGGGGCCATCCATGCCTTTTTTGCGGCGCGGGAAAAGTACCTTGGGCTTTTGCGCTCCCTGGTCGGGGGTTTGAGGCTTTCGGGAACGAAGATCGTTTTAGACTGCGCTTTTGGGGCCACCGCCACCGTGGCGCCCGAGATTTTCGGGGAAAGCGGGGCCGAACTTTGTCTTCTTGGGGCCGAGCCCGATGGCGCCCGGATCAACGCAAGCGGCGCGGCCTCTCCCGGGCTTCTTTCCCAAACGGTGCGAGAAGTCTCGGCGGACCTCGGGATTGGCTTTGACGGGGACGGCGACCGCGCCGTTTTCGTGGATGCCAGGGGTGCACTCGTGGAGGGCGACCAGCTCATGGCCGCGTTGGCCCCGCACCTTTGGGCGTGGGGGGAAATCGGCAAGAAGGCCGTGGTGTTTACGGTGCTGGCAAACCTCGGGGCCGAGCTTTACCTTAGGGAGCGGGGTTTTGAAGTTCTACGGGTTCCCGTGGGCGATCGCTTTGTGGCCTGGGCCATGCGGGAAAACGGGGTTGAGCTGGGAGGTGAGCCCTCTGGCCACATCGTTTTCCGCCGCTACACCGCCACCGGCGACGGCATCCTCACCGGGCTCCTTGTCCTCTCCTATCTTCGGCGGCTTGGCAAAAGTCTTCGGGAACTGGTCTCCCCAGTTCCCATGTACCCCCAGGTGCGGAAGGACGTGCCCGTAGTTGACCGAGAAGGGGTTCTGCGCCAAAAAACCGTGCAGAAGGCCATAGCTGAAGCGGAGCGCGTTCTTTTTGGAAAAGGAAGGATAGTGGTGCGGCCCTCGGGAACCCAGCCCCTTGTGCGCATCATGGCCGAGGGCCCGGAGGAAAGGGCCCTTTGGGAGGCAGTGGAGATGGTAGCGGAGGCCGTGCGCCGCGCCAACCAGCTCATTTCCGGCAGCACCGGCGCCTAGGCTTTGTCTCTCCCACGTACTTTTCGGGGTTGCGCTCGAACTCCCTCTTACAACTCACCGCGCAGAAGTAGTAGGTCTTGCCCTGATACTCGCTCTTTGCCGGTGCAGTAGCCGGATCTACTTCCATCTTGCACACCGGGTCCACCACTTTTTCCGCCATGGACACCTCCTTCTCCAGCGTCAAGGGTCTTGCCCAGGAAGTGTAGTGGAAAATCCGGAGGCGGGCCCGCCGCAGGGAAATGGCGTTGGTGACCACGGTCAGGGAGGAGGTGGCCATGGCGATCTCCGCCAAAACCGGATGCATCCAGCCGACCACGGCCAAAGGGACCATCAACAGGTTGTAGAAGAAAGCCCAAAAGAGGTTTTGCTTGATTTTGCGGAACGCCGCCCGGCTCAAACGGATGGCCGCCGTCACCCCGGCGAGGTCGCCCCGCACTAGCACGATGTCCCCGGCCTCGATGGCGATATCGGTTCCGGTGCCGAGGGCGATCCCGACATCCGCCTGCTTTAGGGCCGGAGCATCGTTGATGCCGTCCCCAACGAACGCAACAGGACCGAATTCCCCCTTCAACCTGCGGATTTCCTTGAGCTTCCCCTCGGGAAGAAGTTCGGCTCGGACTTCGTCCAGGCCCACTTCCTCGGCTATGGCCTTGGCGGTGCGCCAGTTGTCCCCGGTGAGCATCACCGCCTTCAAGCCCATCCGCCGCAGTTCCGTTACGGCCAAGGCGGCCTCTTCTTTTAGGGGATCGGCCACGGCCAGGGCTCCAAGGACCTTTCTTTCCACGGCCACGAGGATCACCGTTTTTGCTTCCTCCTCGAGGTCGCGAATGGCGCTTTCCAACGCGGCCAGGTCCACGCCGTTTTCCTCCATCAGCCGGCGGGAGCCCACCAGGACCGTCTTTCCAGCCACTTTCGCCATCACCCCAAGGCCTCGGCGGGCCTGGAAATCCTCGGGCTCCACGAGGCTCACTCCCTCAGCCTCGGCCTTTCTTAGGATGGCTTTGGCCAAGGGGTGTTCGCTTCCCCACTCCGCTGATGCCGCCATCTTCAAAACCTCCGCCTGCTCGACGCTCTCGGCGGGGACGATCCCGGTCACCTCGGGTTGGCCTTTGGTCAATGTTCCGGTCTTGTCGAGGGCGACCACTTTAACGCCCGTTAAGGTTTGCAGGGCCTCGCCGGAGCGGATGAGGATTCCGTGTTCGGCGGCCAGCCCGCTTGCCACCATCAGCGCCGTGGGGGTGGCCAGGCCCAAGGCGCAGGGGCAAGCGATCACCAACACCGCCACCATGGAGACGACGGCCAGGGTTAAGGGGCCCAAGTTGGGGTTGACCCACGGAAGAAACGCTCCGGCTTCCACCACCGGTTGCATGAGTCCCGGTGCGAGGAGCCAAAAAAGCAGGGTGAGAAGGGCCACCCCTAGGATGGCGGGGACGAAAACCCGGGTGACCCGATCAGCTAGTTCCTGGATGGGAACTTTAGACCCCTGGGCTTCCTCCAGGAGGCGCACCACCTGGGCCAAAAACGTGTCCTTGCCCACCCGTGTGGCCCGGATTTTCAGAAGCCCTTCCTGATTGACCGTGGCGCCGATGACCTCATCACCAGGCCCTTTGGGAACAGGCATGGACTCCCCGCTCACCATGGATTCGTCCACGGTGCTCTCCCCCTCCAGTACCGTCCCGTCCGTAGGAATCTTTTCGCCCGGACGCACCACCATGATGTCCCCGACCTGCACCTCTTCTACGGGGACCTCCACTTCCCCTCCATTGCGGAGGACCCGTGCCGTCTTGGCCCCGATCTCCAGGAGCCTGCGGATGGCCAAAGAGGCACGGCCCTTGGCCCTCTCCTCCAGGTAGCGGCCGGTGAGGTGGAAGGCCATGATCATGGCCGCCACACCGGCGTAGTTTTCCATGGGGAAGAAGAAGGAAAGGGGGCCGGTTAGAAACGAAACCCCTGTGCCAAGGCCGATGAGGGTGTCCATGTTGGGATAGAGCTTCAGGGCCGCGGATAACCCGCTTTTGTAGGTTCGACGGCCCACAAAAAGGACGGGCAAGGAAAGAAGGATCACCCCCACCTGAAAGACCAGATGGCTTGGCCACATAAGGCCCCAAACCATTTCCGGTAGCATCCAAAGCAGGATGGGGATGGTGAAAGCCCAGGCGAGGATCATCTTTCGGCGGCCTTCTTGCAACCTCTGCAGGGTTTCGTCCTCGAGGGCTTCTTTGGTTGAGGTCCCTAAAAGCTCGTAGCCAGCCTGGACCACCGCTTTTCGCAGATCCCCAAGAAAAACCAGGCCGGGGATGAAGCTCACCTTGGCCTTTTCCGTGGCGAGGTTCACCGTGGCCGAAACCACACCGGGAACATGGGCCAAGGCCTCTTCCACATGGCGGGCACAGGAGGCGCAGGTCATCCCGCCGATGGAGAGGACCACCGTTTCGGTGGGGACTTCGTATCCGGCCCTTTGGACCGCCTCCACGATCTTCGCAAGGGAAAGCCCATCATCCCCTTTGATATAGGCCTTTTCCCCGGCGAAATTCACAAAGACCTCCCTAACCCCGGGAAGGCCGAGGAGGGCCTTCTCCACCTGGGCCGCACAAGAAGCACAATTCATCCCGCGGATGGGAATCTCCCAGTGCCTTTCCATCCCGTAAACTATAGCCAAAACCTCGGAGGTGGAGGATGCAGATTTTGGAGGTTCCGCGAATTAAGCTCGGCTCCTGGCCTACGCCCCTGGAAGAGCTTTCCAACCTTTCCCGAGTTCTTGGAGGCCCCCGGATCTTCATGAAAAGGGAGGACCTTTGCGGCATTGCCTTGGGAGGGAACAAGATCAGAAAGCTGGAATACGCCTTGGCCGAGGCCAAATCCCAAGGGGCCACTGTTCTCATCACCAGCGGAGCAGTTCAAAGCAACCACGTTCGGCTCACCATCGCCTGTGCTAACCGCTTGGGGCTCAAGACTTTTGTGGTCCTCCGCGGGGAAAAGCCCGCCTTCCCCACGGGGAACCTCCTTTTGGACCACATCCTGGGCGTGGCGGAGATCCACTGGGTGGATCCCAAGGGGTATGCCACGCGGGAGGAGCTTGTGCGCGCTACCGAAGGCCGGGCCGCGGAGCTCGCCGAGGAGCTCCGGCGCCGGGGAGAGGTTCCCTACGTTATTCCCAACGGCTGCAAACCTCTCCATTCCGCCATTGCTTACGCCACTTGCGTTTTGGAGCTTCTGGAGCAGATGAGGGCGATAGACCTCGCTCCGGATGTCATCGTCACGGCCTGCGGCACGGCTGGAACGCAAACCGGGCTCATCCTCGGTTCCCTCCTTTTTGCCCAGGGCCAGATCCGCGTGGTGGGGATCAGCGTTTCCGGGAGAGCGGAGGCCCTGAAAGAGAGGATTCGCCGCAATCTTGAGGAAGCCCTTGGCTTTTTGGGTGTGGACATGGATGTGCCCGCGCGGGCCATCGAGGTCTACGACGATTACGTGGGGCCTGGTTATGCCCTCCCCACGCCGAAGATGCGGGAGGCGGTGGAGCTTTTAGCGCGCACGGAGGGGATCCTTTTGGATCCGGTGTACACGGGGAAGGCCATGGCCGGGCTGTTGGACCTTGTGCGGCGTGGGTCCTTGGAAACCGCGGAAAACGTGGTGTTCCTCCACACCGGCGGAGTGCCCGCCCTCTTCGCCGACACTCAAGCCCCTGCCTTCTACCCCTGAAACCCCGCTACCGGCCGCGGTGTACCTTCTTGCGCCAAGAAAGGAGGCTTTCGATGCGCAGAGTTTTAGCGGCATTTGTGGCTTTGGTATTTTTGGTTTTGGGAATCGTCGTGAGCGCCCAAGAAGATCTTCTTTCCAAGCTCAGGGCGGAGCTCATCCCGGAGGCCGGGGCAAGCACAGCCTACGGCATCCCCCTTTCCCTGGGGAACGCCCAGCACTTTGCCGATTGGTACTACACTATCCGGCTAACCCCTGAGGAGGAAGCCATTTGGACGGAGGCCCTTGCTGCCATCCCCGCGCCGTGTTGCGACGACAACCCCGTCTTGCGCTGCTGTTGCCAAACCCATGGAAGGATTTGCAACCTCACCCGCTCCGCGCAGGGCTTGGCCAAATGGCTCATCGTTCATCGGGGCTACGGAGTGGAGGAGGTACGGGCGGCTGTTTTGCAGTGGCTGCGGTTCCTCGTGCCCAACTACTACCTGGCTAAAGCCCTGGAGGAGCAGGGGCTGGATCCGCGGGATTTCGGTCTCCAACCCCATGAGGCTTATGAGGCGTGCTATCAGAGGCGCTGTGAAGAGGCTTTGGACCGGGGCGGCTGCGGGGGAATGGGCCTGGAGGTGAAGCTCGCCACGCCGCCCTCTACGCCGCCCTGTTGCCTTCCCCAAGGCTAACGGAAATGAATCGGAGGAATCCCGTGGATCGCAGCTGGCTTGTGCTTCTTTTGGTAATAGGATTGGCGCTTGGGGCGGTTCTCCTTTGGCGATGGGAAAGGGAACCGCCCCTTTCCCTTTCGGAACTACGGGGTAAGCTCATCCCGGCTGAGGGAGAAGAAACAGCGTATGGGATGGTCCTTTCTTGGGATAACGTCCAACTTTTTGCCGATTGGTACTACGAAATCCGTCTCACACCCGCGGAGGAGGAGGTGCTTTTCGTAGCCCTCCAGCCCATCCCGACACCCTGTTGTGATGATACCAGGCTCATCCGCTGTTGTTGCGAGGAAGGCGGGCGCATCTGCAACCTTGTGCGCAGCGCCCGGGGGCTTGGAGCTTGGCTCATCCAAGAAAAGGGCTTTGGAGTTAAAGAAGTGCGGGCCGCGGTGGAGGAGTGGCTGCGCTTCATCCACCCCGATTACTTTTTGGCCCGGGAGCTGCGCGGCCTTGGCAAGGACCCGGGAGCCTACGGCCTTCCCACCCGAGGCGCGTGCTACCGAGGCTGGTGCGAGGTGCCCCTCCGGCAAGGCGGCTGCGGGGGAATGGGCCTAGAGGTGAAGCTTTGATTGTGTTTTTGCCCAACTAAAACGCTTAGCCGTAGGCCTTGACTTTCCTGGAATACTTCCCCGCCCTTTCCGCTACCATTGTCCAAAGGAGGGGCAACCATGAACGTCTTGGTTCACGAAGACGGCCATGTGGAGCTCGTCTTGGCCGGCAAGACCATCTTGCGCGGATTCGATTTTTTCTTGCGACTTCACGGGGCTGCGCTTTCCGTAAAAGACCTTGTGGCCAGTCCTTGGGAGGAACACCGGGAAAGCGATCAATTTGGCGCGTTTCGGTGTTTTAAAAGGCGGCTTTTTCTCGAAGACGCGGAGCTTTTGGAGGAACGGCTTTTTGTTTATGACCGCGTTTTGCGCTACGAGGCTCGGTTTCTTACGGAGATTTCCGGGCTTTTAGGCTCCCGGGATTTTTTGGATCCGGCGGTGTGGTGTCCTCTCTTTTTCCCCTCGTCAGAAGCCTCGTATTTCCTGTGCACGTTCGGGCTGGATGGGGAGGGCGGAGATTATCCTGGAGGCTATTGGCCGGAGGCCACCTGGGGCAAGGTGGGCCAGGGTTTCCCCGCCAGGCCCTTTGCTCCCCTGGTCGTCTACGGGGAAGACGGCGCGGTGGCCGTGGCGCCGGGAGAGCTTTTCCTTTTAAGTCCGCTTGGGGCCTTTTACCAGGGTGTGGGCCGGGCCTTGGCCGGGGAGTTTCCAAAAATTCCGGCGGGAACCATCCTCTCCACCTGGTTTGTGGCCGGGAAGGACCCGGGCGAGGCCCTGCGAGGGCTGGGGGAAATCCTCCTTGTCCCCAAAGGAAAGTGGAAGGGCTCCCCACTTCTCTCCCGCCTGGGCTACTGGAACGCTTATGGCTCCTACTACACCGAGCTCATCCACCCCATGGAGGAAAAGATCCTGCGGAGTTTGGCCGCGGAGTTTCGCGCCAAGGGCATCCCGGTGGGGTATTTTGGGCTTGACCTTTGGTACCCCTACGAGCGGATCGGCCAGGCTTTGGCGTTTCGTCCGGACGGCAAAAAGTACCCGCGTGGCCTCCACACCATACGGGAGGAAACAGGGATTCCCTTTGTGCTTCATCTCTCCGCCCTGAGCTCGCGGAATGCGTACGGGACAGATGGTGCGGATCCCCAAATCTACGAGGCGGTCGGAAAAGAGCTCAGGCGGCAGGGTGGGATCGGCGTTTGGCATGATTGGTTGAGGACTTGGCAGTTCCTCACCCCCGCGCTTCTTCAGGACCCCTGGGCAGCGGAGCGCTGGTTTTCCGGGATGTGCCGGGAGTTCCGGGAGGTTGGGCTTCCCGTCCTCCTTTGCATGCAGACCATGGGGATGGTTTTGGCCTCGACAACGGAGCCCAACGTGATTTCCGCTCGAAGCTACACGGACCACCTCTTCTCCCTGCGCTTGGCGCTGGGCCGCGCGGCCAAAATCGACCCTCATATTGTCCGTGCCTGGAAAAAACCCGTACACATTTGGCTCCAGAACCTCCTTGTGGGTTACGTCCAATGGGCCTTGGGCTTAGCCCCGTTCCATGACCTTTTTCTTTCCCGCAAGCATCCGGGTTTTGGTGGCGAACAGGCTTGGGAGGAGGCCGTGCTGCGCGCCCTCTCCTGTGGCCCGGTGGGCTTCGGCGATGCCTGCGGCATGGCCGACCCCCAGCTCCTTTTGCGCCTCGTCCTTCCCGACGGACGACTGGCTCAGCCAGCCCGGCCACCAGAGCCGATTTGGCCCACCCTGGGGAGCGCTACCCCGGTTTTTTGGACGGAAACTCGGGTGGGCGAGCTAACCTGGCTTTACGTGGTTATCCTGAACCTCGGCGAGGAGGAAAAAGAGGTGCGGATCGACCCTCCCGTGGAAGGCGGGTTCCTTTCGTGGGATCCGCGTGGTAGATGCCTAGACTCCTTAAATGTCCGCGTTCCCCCGGCAACCCTGGCCTACCGCGTCCTTTTGCCCGAACTCCACGGGGCTTGGCTTCTTGGCTTTCCCGAACTCCTTGTGCCCATGCCGGCCGAGGCCCAGGCAGAGCTTGGGCGAAGGGAAGGAAAGTGGCGCATTTCCCTGCCCAAGGGCCTCGGCCCTTTTTGGGCTTTTGAACATGGTAAAATGGTGCCGGTGGAAGAGCTGGGGGGAATGGAGGTGCAAAGGAGGGGATGATGAGGAAAGCGGTGCTTTTGGGGTTGGCGGTCTTTTCGTCCTTTGTGCTGGCCAAAGGCCCCCTCAACGTGGCCATCATCTGGCACATGCATCAGCCCCTTTACTGGAACCGGCTTACCGGCGAATACGAGCTCCCTTGGGTACGGGTTCACGCGGTGCAGGAGTACATCGACTCCCCGCGGATCCAGCTGGAGTTCCCGGGGATCAGGGTGACCTACAACCTCCAGCCGAGCCTTCTTTGGCAGATCCTGGACTACGCGGAGATCACGGAGGAGGAGAGGGCGCGGGGCGGCCTTTATGAGCTCATCGGCGCCGTGGATAACCACCTTCGTTGGACCTGGGCCCTTCTTCATGAGCCGGAAGGGCTCACCCCTGAAATCCGCGCGGCTATGCAGGAACAGTTCTTCTGGATCAACCCGTACATGCTCCGGCCGGGCGGGAAGTACTATGATCCCCGGTACGCCGAGCTCAACACCATTAAAGGGCAAAGGCCCCTTACGGACCAGGAGCTCCTCGATGCCGCTGGGCTTTTCTTGCTTTGGCAGATCTCCCCGGAGCTCCATGGAGAGCTTGGCCTTTTGGATCTCCGGGGAAAGCAAAGCTGGAAGGAAGAGGACGTGGTCCGGGTGATCCGCGCCCAGCACCGGCTGATAACGCAGGTGGCGGAGTTTTACCGTCGGGCACAAGAGGCGGGAGCGGAGCTTATCACCAGCCCCTTCTACCACCCGATCCTCCCCATCCTCGCGGAATACGGATGGGAGGAAGACGTCTTGGCCCAGCTTGCCCTGGGGCAGGAGCAGCATACGAAGCTTTTTGGGAAGCCGGCTTTCGGGGTTTGGCCGCCGGAGCAGGCCGTTTCGGAGAAAGCCGTGGCCCTGTTGGAGCGGGCCGGTTTCGCCTGGACCGTGGCCGATGAGTGGACTTTGAGCGCGGCCTTGGGCCGCACACCCAGCCCCGCGGAACTCGCCCAGCCCTGGAAGCTCGGAAACGTCGTCATGTTCTTCCGCGATCACAACATCTCCGACCAGATCGCCTTCTCCTATGGCAACAAACCCACCCATGAGGCCGTGGCCGACTTCATGAATCGGGTTCGCCGGTATTGGGAGGTTTTGCCCAACCCCGAGGAGCACGTGCTCGTAGTGGCCCTGGACGGGGAGAACTGGATGTTCATGGCCGGATACCCCGACAACGGCCGGGAGTTTTTGCGCGCCCTTTACCGTGCCCTCCTTCAGGCGGACTGGGTGAGGACCATAACGCCCGCGGAGTTCCTGGCCCAGCGCGAAGTTAAAGCCGTTCTTACGCGCTTGCCCACGGGCTCCTGGGGCGGTGATCTCTCCACTTGGCAAGGGGAGTCCGAGGAGGACGAGGCCTGGGAGACCTTGGATCAGGCCCGCAAAGCCGTGTTCGCCCGGGACCCCAATCCCCAGGCCCTGCGCGCCCTCTACGCCGCGGAAGGCTCGGACTGGTTCTGGTGGTACGGCGACGACCAGGACTCCGGCACCGATGACCTCTTCGACTGGCTTTTTAAGGCCCACCTCGTGGGCGCCTACCGCGCCGCGGGCTACAAGACCGAAGAGATCCCACAAAGGCTCTTCCTGCGCCTCGTCCTTCCCGTGCGCGCTAACCTCGGCGAGGTCAAGCCCGCTTTGGACGGAAAGATCTCCTCCGCAGGGGAGTGGGCCGAAGCGGTAACCTACCCCGGGGAAGGGGAGATCCGCGCGTTCGCCTTGGCCTACGGCGAAAGCTACTTGTACGCCCGCGTGGATTTCTCAGGGCCCGCCCGGGAGTTCATCGGCTCCGATCTCCGGCTCGTCCTCTACGCGAGCGGAAAGCCCGGGGAGAAGGTGAACATCCTCACCCGCCACAGCGGGGTGCAATTGGGCTTTGCCTTTGCCTCCGCGGTGGAGCTGGAGCTCGGGAAAGTTCGGGCGGATGGTTCCGGGTACGTCTTCCGCTACGGCGCGGACGGAAAGGGCGGCTGGCGCCTGACCTCGCCCGTGCGAACCCTCCTTTTCCGCAAGGCCGCGGTGGACGAGGTGGTGGAGTTCATGATCCCGTTTGAGGAGCTCGGGGTGGAGCCCGGGCAGAGCCTCACGGTGGCCGTGGTTTTGGAGCGGCCGGGCGAAGCCCTCGGAAAAGCCCCGGCTAGGCCGCTTTTTGCCCGCATCCCCACCCTCATCCGTGGGAAGGAGCTTTGGGCCATGGAGGATCCCAAGGGCGACGACTTCGGCCCCGGAACCTACGTTTACCCCTTGAACAAGGTCTTCTCCGAGGCGCCAGGGCTTTTCGACCTCATCCGCTACGCCGTCTACGACGCCGACGACGCCTGGCAGCTCAGCTTTGATTTCCCGGCCCTGCCCAATCCTTGGAATGGGCCGCACGGCTTTTCGCACCCCATCATCTTTGTGTACCTAGACGTGGCCCCGGGCGGGCGAATGGATTGTCACGAGGAGGGGAAGGCCGCCCAGGTCGCGTTTGATCCGGATCATCCTTGGGATTACGTGCTCAAGATCGCGGGATGGCCCGGTTATGGCCGGCACCTCTGGACCGCCGCGGGCGAGGGGCCGTTCCTTGTGGACGTGGCCTCGGATCCCAAGCGGGGCCGGGTCATCGTGACCGTCTCGAAGGCGCTCATCCCGGAGATCCGCGGCTGGCATTATGTGCTTGTTGGGTCCCAAGACGGTTATGGCCCGAACCACATCCGGCCCATAGGGAAGGCGGCCGGGGAGTGGACAGGCGGCGGATGTGCTGAGCCCATGTGGGCACCACAGCTTTACGACGTCCTTGCTCCCAGTGTGGAAGCCCAAAAAGCCGTGCTTGGAAGCTATGTCCCCGGGAAGGCCTATGCCGTGGTCCGCCCGGTGGAAGTCAAATGAAAGGGGGTGAGACCGGAAGCACAGCCTCTCGGAGATAGCGCGGACTCGATTTCATGATTCGTCGAGGAGGAGGTGAAATATTATGAAAAAGCGTTGGGCTTTTATGTTGATTTTATTAGGCGTTTTGGTTGTAAGTTTATTGGGGCAGGCTACAACCTGTCCGCCTGGTAAATACGCAGTCCGTTTTAGGTATATTCCGCTTCCTGGCGAGCGTGTATGGTCCGTGAGCCTACGGGGTTCGTTCAACGACTGGGGCGAATGGCCCATGGAAAAGCAACCGGACGGATCCTGGGCCATTACCGTGTGTTTGGAGCCCGGGGAGTACCAGTATAAGTTTTACATCAACGGCCAGTGGCCTAGGGACATGGCCACGGCGCGGGCGGGCGGCCCGGTGGATCCTGAGG
>FWWM01015944.1_pt1 | contig 11336 bp, 9 predicted proteins | sample 2228351 | NCBI WGS metagenome assembly FWWM01 (sample SAMEA103939774, study PRJEB20133) | metagenome
CCCACATCCTCCGGCACCACCGCCTCCGCCACGGTCCGCTCGTGCCGCGAGGCCGGCGTGAGGGCGATCCTCCGCACGATGCCCGTGTCCTCGTCCACCGCCGCGTGCAGCTTGTAACCAAGCGTCGGATCCCGACCGTTCCGTGCCGCCCAGTCGGCGTCCCGGTCCACGGGTGTCCCGTCGCGGCGCCGGTTGCGCGTCGCGGCCGCGCTCCGCACCAGGGTCGCGTCGACGATGCTCCCACGCCGCATCACGAGGCCTTTCTCCCGCAGCTGCCGGTCCACCTCCCCAGGCAACGCCTCCGCCAGCCCCCGCTTCGAAAGCTCGTCCCGAAAGCGCCACAGGGTGTTCTGGTCCGGCGTCTTCCCCGTCAGCCCGACGCCGAGGAAGCGGCGGAACCGCAGGTCGTTCCGCAGCGCCTCCTCGGCCTTCGGATCCGAGAGGTCCCACCAGGCTGGACCAGAAGCGCCTTGATCAGCACCCGGTGGGGATAGCTCGGCCGCCCCACCGGCGCGGCACAGATGTCGCCGCACACAGCTCCGAGCGCCGACCAGTCGACCAGCGCGTCGATCTTCTCCAGCACTTCGTCGCGGCCCACCTCCTCCGGCAGGAACGCCTCCGCGAAATCCCGCTGCCGCTCCACATCCCGCCGCATCCCGCACGCCTCCGTCCCGTCCGCCCCCCTCGACTCACACCTCCACGCCAGCGGCAAGGGGGGTTACGGGGAGGGCTCATGTCGTTAATGTCGGGGGCAGTTTTTTGGCCCGCCCGGCAACCTTCCGTTAACGCTTCCGTGGTACACGTCCGCCCCAGGGTGGGAATCGACCCGGCGAAACAAGTCTGCGTGGCTCCTTCTCCACCGTCCGCGGATGTAACACCGCAGGGGTGAAAACTCCGTTAACGGAGGGGGCGGAATTGCCGTGCGCCGGGTAACGTTCCGTTAACGTATTCGTGGCACACCTCCCTCCCAAGGTGGGACTCGACCGGGCGAAACAGGTCGGCGCGGCGCCTTCTCCACCGTCCGGCGGTATGGCATGGAAAGGGTGAAAATTCCGTTGATGCCGGGGGCGGTTTTTTTGCTCCGCCCGGCAAGCTTCCGTCAATGCTTTCGGGGTACAGCTCCGCGCCAGGGTGGGACTCGAGCGGCCGAAACAGGTCCGCACGGCCCCTTCTCCACCGTCCGGGGGGCAGCACCGGAGGAGTGAAGAGTCCGTCAACGGAGGGGATGGATTGTCTGCAAACCCGGCAACGGTCCGTCGACGCCTCGTGCTCATCCTCCCGCCCCGGCCCCGCGGTTCCGCGGCGCGCCGCCGTCGCATGCGGCCAGCGGGCGGGGTCGCCGTGCGGGCGACCAGCCGGTCCCCACCGGACCGCGGGACGCCCCGCGACATGTCCGCGGGCCGCCCTTTCCGAAGCCCCCCGGACATGCGCGCCACCCGCCGGATGGTGCCCTCCGTCCACGTCCCGCGGGCGCGGCGGGTCGGACCGGCGCAGATCGCGCCCGCGCGTCCCGGCCCCGTGTCGACGGGCGCGGCGGATCGGCGCGCACCGCCTCGGGTCCGGATCGGCACGCGCATGCCGCGACCCCGCCGGAGAGCCGGTGGGACGGGGCACGGCAGGCAGACGCGACGGCCCGCCGCAGATCCGCTTCGAACACGCGGCCTTCCTCCCGGCCGGGAGACGCAGGGCCGCGCCCGCCGAACCGGGACGGCGGGGCCTCCCCGGCCCGGCGCCTCGGCGTCCGACGCGCTCGCCGGACGGCAGCGCGAGCAGGACCGGGCCGGCAAGGGCCGGATCACGACCCTTCGGCCGCCTCCCTGTCACCCGTTCGGGGAGGTCCTCGACCTCCCTGCGCGAAAGACGCCGACAGGTCGCGGTCGGCCGACCGGCGCGTCTCCCGGAGCCGGACGGAGCTTTCCGCCCCGGCCACCGGGACCCTCGCCGGATCTCCCGCCCGCGGACCACCACGCCGCGTCCGCGCCGCTCCGCGGGCAACCGTTCCGGGACGTCCCGCAGCCTTCCCGCGCTCGCTCCCGCACATCCCGACACCGCAGCGGACGGCCGGCAAGCGCCGCGAGGTCGAGAATATTTCGAGCTTTCGCCGCCATCGCGGCCGGCGCCCGGCAACGGAATCGGACCGCCGTCCGCGTCCTCGCCTGCCGTGGATCGGGCCGGCTCGCGGCCCACCCGCCCGGGCCGAAGCTGCCGACCCCCCGGGTCTCGCCGGATCTGTCCGGGACTCTGGTGGGCGCACCAGGACTCGAACCTGGGACCCGCTGATTAAGAGTCAGCTGCTCTACCAACTGAGCTATGCGCCCGCGGGCCCGCTATCTAGGCGGTACGGCTGCCGCCGGCAAGCCTCGCGGGAAGGACCGCGCCACCGCCCGGATCCGCACGCTTTCCAGCGGATGCGGCGAACGGAACGGCAGCGCTCTCCCGTATTGCCCGCTGGAGGGGGAAACCTTAGGAAGAGACCATGCGACGGGAGGAAACGCGGCGATGGGGGACGGTGGGCGGCATCCCGCCCTGGAGCTGAAGCCCGCGGACGGTCTGGACCGCCTCGCCTTCGCCCGCGTCGAGATCCGGGACGACGGCGGGCTTCTGCATCTCGCCACCATCCGCTTCGGGGAATGGCGGCACGAATTGCCCGTCCCGCCTCTCGGTTCCGTCGGGATCCGGGTGCGGCTGCGGTCCTGCAGTCTCGAATTCGCGATGACAGGTCTGACGATGCAGGAACCGTGCCTCTGGCCGCCGGCTTCAGCAGTCACCGAGGCGAGGCACGAGGCCATCGAGCGCCGCCGCGAACAGATGACACACTCCGGTTCGCTCCACGGCAGGGGCGGGGCGGCGCCGGGCGGGATCTCCGCAACTGTCGAGGCGACGAAGGCCCGGGAAGCCACGGAGGCCCGGGAACGCGAGATCCGGGCCGAAGACCTCCGCCGCCACGTCCGGGTCGAGGGTGCCAGCGACAGCCCGGTCTGGGTGTTCGAGCACGCGGACGGGCTTCCGGTCCTGAACCAGTTCGCTGCCGTGGATCTGGCGCGGCTGGAGCCCACGGGCGCGCCGGACGGGGCCGGGATCGAGGCCGCCTTCGGCCGGCCCGACAGGGAGAGCGTTCGGGTCGACATCACCGAGGCCGGCCCGGCACTGCCGCGGCTCAAACGACGGCTGGCCGACATCCGCGTCCGGAAGGCCGTCCGCGAGGCGTTCGCGGCGGTGCGTTCGCCGTGCCGCTCGAAGGACGGGAGGGGTCGGGATGACGGAAGGTGTCGTCGCCCGCCTCGAGCGTGATCTCCGCAGTCTTTTCACCTGCGAGAGCGATGACGTGCTCGAGCTCGCCAGAGCGGCCGGTCTCGATCCGCTGGAGGATTTCGCGGGAGAAGACCTGTCGCTGTTCGATCTCCATGGAGCGAACCTCGCGGGGGCGAACCTCCGGCGGGCGAACCTCCAGCGGGCGAACCTCCAGGGGGCGGGCCTCGTGGGGGCGAACCTCCTAGGCGCGAACCTCATAGGCGCAAACCTCATGGAGGCGAACCTCATGGAGGCGAACCTTGAAGGGGCGATGCTCGCGGGGGCGAAGCTCTGGCGGGCGGACCTCGTGCAGGCGAACCTCCTAGGCGCGAACCTCGCGGGGGCGAACCTTGAGAGGGTGAACCTCGAGAGGGCGGACCTCGAGGGGGCGATCCTCGTGGGGGCCGATCTGACGTCCGCGAGACTCGCCCGCACGATCCTGCGGAAGGCACGGATCGGGGAGCGGTGGAGGCCGTTCCTCGAGGCGCAGGGAGCGGACCTGACCGACGTGCGATGGGTGCCCGAAGGCGAGGTGCCCGTCACGGCCGGGACCGCCTGAGCCCGACCCTCGCGTCGATTCTCCCCGCTGGCCGGGACCGGACGCCTTCCCGAGTCCGTCCGGACCGCGTCACCATGCGCGCGCAACGGCGCCGGGCCGCGCGATCGACAAAATCCGCGCGATCTCCCCGATCGGCGACGCGCTGGAGCGGGGGATGGTGCCCAGGGACGGAATCGAACCGCCGACACAGGGATTTTCAGTCCCTTGCTCTACCAACTGAGCTACCTGGGCGACAGCGCTCGGGGGTATAGGCAGCGCGGAGCGGTCCGGCAAGCCCCCGCCGGCCACCCGATGCGGGAAGGACGCCGATGCGCAGGATCTCCGAGACCCCCGTGCGGCCCGTGGCGCTGCCGCGGACCGTGCTCGTGCTCGGGGCCGTGAGCTTCCTCATGGACACTTCGAGCGAGGCGATCCACAGCCTGCTGCCGGTCTTCCTGGTGTCGGTGGTGGGGGCGGGCGCCCTCGCGCTCGGGCTGATCGAGGGCGTGGCGGAGGCCACCGCCGCCCTCACGCGCCTCGTCTCGGGGGCGCTGAGCGACGCCCTCGGCCGGCGCAAGCCGCTCGTGCTGCTGGGCTACGGCTTCGCCGCCCTGACCAAGCCCCTGTTCCCGCTCGCGACCGGCCCCGGCACCGTGCTCCTCGCCCGCTTCCTCGACCGCATCGGCAAGGGGATCCGCGGCGCGCCGCGCGACGCGCTGATCGCCGACGTCACCCCGCCCGGTCTGCGCGGCCGCGCCTACGGGCTGCGTCAGGCCCTCGACACCGCCGGAGCGGTCGCCGGGCCGCTCTTCGCCACCGCCCTCTTCGGGCTGTTCGCCGGCGACATCCGCACCGTCTTCTGGTTCGCGGTGCCGCCGGCGCTGCTCGCGGTCCTCCTGCTCGCCGTCGGAGTGCGGGAGCCGCCGCGGCCTCCGGCTTTCTGCCCACTTCCGGCCTTTCGCCTGCCGTTGCGACGGGGCGATCTCGCCCGCCTGCCCGCGGCCTTCTGGAGCGTGCTCGCCCTCGCCGGCCTCGGCACCCTCGCCCGCTTCGGCGAGGCCTTCCTGCTGCTGCGGCTCGCCGATCTCGGCCTCGCGGCGGGGCTCGTGCCGCTCGGCCTGGTCGCCACGAACCTCGTCTACACCGCCGCCGCCCTTCCCTTCGGCGTCCTCGCCGACCGGCACGACCGAAGGCGGCTCCTGGCGCTCGCCTTCGCGCTCCTGGTGCTCGCCGATCTCGTGCTCGCCCGGGCCGCGGATCCGTTCGCGGGCTTCGCCGGCATCGCCCTCTTCGGTCTGCACATGGCGGCGAGCCAGGGGCTGCTTTCGGCCCTCGTCGCCGACGCGGCGCCGGCGGAGCTGCGCGGTACCGCCTTCGGCATCTGGCATCTCGTGACCGGGCTCGCCCTGCTGCTCGCGAGCCTGCTCGCGGGTCTGCTCTGGGATCTGGCCGGTGCGCCCGCAGCCTTCCTCGCCTCCGCCGCTCTCGCGGCGGCGGCCGCGGCCGGGTTCCTGCGTCCCGGACGCGACGGCCCGTGACGGGGTTCAGCGATCCGGGAGGATGCCGATCCGCAGGGCCGGCGGGGCTCCGGCGGCGGCGAGATGCGCCTGCCCGCCGGCGGCCAGGGTGTCGCCGGCCGTCCGTGCCGCGACGTGCGCGCCCTCGGCGTTGCCCTCGTCGCGCAGGGCGGCGGCGATCAGGCGCGTCTGCCGGCGGGCGAAGGCGGCGCGCAGGTGATAGGCGTCGAAGAAGGCCTCCTCGGGGAGCGCGAGACGGGCGTGGGCGTCGAGGAAGCCGGCACCGCGGGCGGCGAGGATCCGCCGCACCCGGTCGCGGTGGCCGGAAAGCCGGCGGCCGTCGGGATCCCATTCGGCGAGATAGCCCGGCCGCAGCGGCGCCAGCACGAAGAGGAAACGCACGCCCCTTTCGGCCCAGAAGCGGGCGAGGCTGTCGAGGGCGTCGTAGCAGCGCGGATCGAAGCCACCGAGCACGCCGCGCACGATCTTCGCCGGCACCTGGTCGCGCGACACGTCGAGCAGCTGACCGCCCCAGCGGTCGAGCCGCATGCTGTCGAGACGGTCCCAGCCGAGCGCCCGGCGCTCGGGCAGGTCGCGCGCGGCGCGCAGCACGCCCATCGGATCGAAGTAGCGGAAATGCCAGAGCAGTTCCGGCCATTCCCCGGCGAGGAAGCGGCGTGCGTCGGCGGGATCGAAGACGGCCTCGTTCCGCGGCGGGCAGGCTTCGAAGTCGATCAGGGTGGAGACGGTGAAGGCGGTGCCGATCTCCGGATGCAGCCCGTGGAAGAAGCGGGCGAGCCAGGCCGTCTGGTGCATCTTCAGGCCGAGGGCGGCGGCGCTGAAGAAGCGCCGGCCGCCGAGCTCCCGCTCGAGCAGGCCGCCGTCGACGCCGTAGAAGGTGGTCGACGAGCCGACCGCCAGGACGTCGATGCGCTCGGGCGGTCGCTCGCGCAGCATGGCGAGCTTCTCGTCGAACTCCCAGCGGTTGGTGAGCGCCGGCGGGCGGAGCCGGCCCTGCGCGTCCAGCACCGCGAGCAGCCCGGCCCAGGCCAGGAACAGGCCCAGGATGCCGGCGGCGAAGGCGGCAAGAAAGCGGCGGCCGTGCACGGTGTCCGGATCTCCGCTCAGAACTGGAAGTAGAGGAATTCCCGCGGGGTTTCCGCGAGGAGCATGAACAGCAGGGCCCCGAAGGCGAGTCCGAAGGCAGCACCCTGCAGAGTGCCGGGACGCCAGCCGGCGATCCACTCCGGGAGACTGCGGATGCGCGCCGGACCGGGATCGGCGTCGCCGGGGCCGCGATAGCCGAACCACTCCTGGGTGTTGGGGGCGAAGAAGGCGATGGCGGCAACCAGGGCGAGCTGGAGGATCTCGTTCCAGCCGTCGAACAGGAAGCCCGGCACGTAGGCGAAGCTCCAGCCCAGGGACTCGAGCAGCGGCGCGAGCGGGCCGAGCAGCGTGCGGTACTCCTCCGGCACCAGCACGCCGTTGAGGCCGGCCATGCCGGCGAGCATCCGGCCGGCGGCGTCGAAGCTTCCGGCGCGGAACAGCACCCAGCCGACGATCACCGCGAGCATGGTGAGGGTGCGGGCGCAGAGCCGGCCGGGCAGGGTGGAACGGGAGAGATCGTGGCCGAGGGCGCGCCGCAGGGCGTGCCAGGCGTGGACGATCACGAGATAGAGACCGTGCAGCGCCCCCCAGGCGACGAAGGTCCAGGCGGCGCCGTGCCAGAGGCCGCCCAAGAGCATGGTGATCATCATGTTGAGATAGCGACGCGCCGGACCGCGACGGCCGCCGCCGAGCGGGATGTAGAGATAGTCGCGCAGGAAGCGCGACAGCGTCATGTGCCAGCGGCGCCAGAAGTCGACGATGTTCACCGCCTTGTAGGGGCTCGCGAAATTGACCGGCAGGCGGATGCCGAACATCAGGCCGAGGCCGATCGCCATGTCGGAATAGCCGGAGAAGTCGAAATAGAGCTGGAAGGTGTAGGCGAGCGCGCCGCCCCAGGCCTCGAACAGGGACGGATCACTGCCGGCGAGGGCGGCGTCGAACACCGGCGTGGCATGGGCCGCCATGCCGTCGGCGATCACCGTCTTCTTGAAGAGGCCGACGGTGAAGACGGCGAGGCCGAGGGCGAGATCGTCGGGATCGATGCGGAAGCGCTGCCGGTGGCGGAACTGCGGCATCATCTCCCGGTGGTGGACGATCGGCCCGGCGATCAGCTGCGGGAAGAAGGAGACGAACAGCGCATGGTCGAGCAGCCCGCCCTGTTCGGCCTCGCCGCGATGGGCGTCGACCAGCCAGGCGATCTGCTGGAAGGTGAAGAAGGAGATGCCGAGCGGCAGGAAGATCTCGCCGGGGGACCACTGCGTGCCGGCGAGGCCGTTCACCGTGTCGAGGAAGAAGCCGGCATCTTTGAAATAACCGAGCAGCGCGAGGTTGGCGGCGATGCCGAGGGCCAGCAGCCGGCGGTCGGGGCGGCGCAGCAGCCGGCTGCCGATCAGCCAGTTGCCGAGCACCGAACCCGCGAGCAGCAGGACGAAGGGCGGGTTCCACCAGCCGTAGAAGACGAACGAGGCGAGCGTCAGCCACCCGAACACCAGCCGGGCCTGCCCGGAGCTGCCGAGGACGACGAAACCCGCGAGGACGACCGGCAGGAAGCCGAGGAGAAACTCGAGGGAATGGAAGAGCATCAGGCGGTCCGGGTGGTGAAGTGATCCGGGATTGTGCACAGCCGCCGGCGGGCGGCAACCCGCGGTTCGGCGCGCCGCGGCCCCGTACATATTCCGATACGATGGTGTCGCCCTCCTGCCACGGCTGAACGCGTGCAAGGGGAAACGCGGATCCCCGCGTCAGCGTTCCGGTGGCATCCGGGCGGCGGCCGGGCCGGCCGGAGACGGAACCGTCTTGGGCGGCAGCGGCGGCTGCGGCAAGGGGTGGAACATCGGCTCGCGGTCGTCGGGGGAGGACCGCAGCGGCCGGCGGACGAGGAGGCCGGTGCCGAGCTCCTGCGCCCGCTGCCGCGCCTCCACGAGCGCCCGTGCCGTCCGCAGATCCCAGGGCAGCTCCAGGGCGAACGGTTCGCGCCGGCCCGGCAGCGCGAGCCACAGCCAGATCGCCTCGCCCTCGGCGATGTGCGAGGCGAGCACTTCCGCTTCCGGGACCGCACGCAGCCATTCGAGGCGGGCAGGTTTCGGCCGGCCGAGCAGTCCGGCGGCCCCGAGGGCGAGGACCGGCAGCCACAGCAGCACGAGGGCGAGGCGCGGATGCCGTTCCAGCAGGGCGAGGAAGCCCGCCCGGTCGAGGCGCGCGAGGCGGCCGTCGGTGGCGGCGACGACATCGGCGGTGCGCGGCCCGCCGTCGAGGGCCGCGAGTTCGCCGACATGCCCGCCGGCCTCGACCGTCGCCAGCACCACCCCGCGCCCCGAGGGACCGGACTCGACCACCTCGAGCCGGCCCTCCAGCAGGAACAGCACCTCGCCCGCGGGATCGCCACGCCGCAGCAGCGTCTCGCCGGCCCGGAAGCGCCGGAAGCGGCAGCGTCGGGCGCTCGCGCCGCGCTCCTCGGGGTCGAGGCCGGCGAACAGCCGGACGGTGGCGAGCGGATCGTCACCCTGGGGCACGGCGGGCTTCCCGGCGGACGCGTCGCATGCCAGCCCGGAACGCCTGCGGGTGCAACGAAAAAGCGGCGCCCACCGGAGTGGACGCCGCCCCCGGGAGGAAGACCCGGAACCGCCGTGTCAGGAGCCCGTGCGGATCTGGATGCGCTTCGGCTGCACCTCGGGCTTCTTCGGCAGGGTCACGGTGAGCACGCCCTTCTCGAAGCTCGCCTCGATCCCGTTCTCGTCGACCTCGACCGGCATCGGGATGCGGCGCAGGAACGCGCCGTAGCTGCGTTCCATCAGATAGTAGCCCTTCTCCTTCTCCTCCTCGGTGCGCTCGAGCTTCTTCTCGCCGCGGAGCGTCAGCACGCCGTCGGCGTACTCGATCTCGACGTCCTTCTCGTCGACACCGGGCAGCTCCGCCTGGACGACGATGGCGTTCTCGGTCTCGCGTATGTCGACGCGCGGCGCCAGCACCGGTTCGCCGGCGGCGGTGCGCGGCAGGCCGAAGCCCCGGGTCATCTCGTCGAACAGCCGGTCCATCTCGCGCCGCATCGCCGTGAAGGGATCCTCGGCGGTCCCCAGGTCACGCCGGCCGAACAGGCTCGGAACACGGAAATCCATGGTCTCTCTCCTCACCTCTGACGTCCTGCACCCGCGCCGCGGCGCGAGGATTCTTTCGAACCATCCCGGATAAAGGGACGATCGCGGCGCCATCAAGGGGGATCGGCGGCAGATTTCTTCCCCTGCTCCCCGGGGCCGGGACGGATCGGCGGGTCCGGCTTTACAGGATTTACGTAAATCCGTATGTTCGCGCCGGACGCGAACGGGGGCCGGCCATTCCGGAGAACGGCGATCGCAAGCTCACCGTGACGCTGCCGGCCGCGGTGCTGCGCGAGCTCAGGGCACGCACGGTGGCGCGGGAGACGACGATCCGCGCGCTCCTGCTCGAGGCGCTCGCGGCGGCCGGCTATCCGGTGCCGGCGGCCGAAATCCGCGACCGTCGCCGGCCGCGGTCCCCGGGTTCGGTACATCGTTCACGGCGCCATCCGGCGGGGACGGATCCGGCATGACCGACAAGCAGGTCGATCTCTTCCTCGACAGCCTGATCAACGCGCCCTTCAAGGACGACCGGGCGCTGATGGAGTTCCCCTTCTTCTCGCTGCAGAAGGCGCCGCGGATGAAGCCGCTCGTCTACGACGACGGCAAGGTCAAGATCGAGGTGCGTCCGGGCGAGCGCGGCATCGCCACCATCTGGGACAAGGACGTGCTGATCTACATCGCCTCGATCATCAACGACCGCATCGAGCGCGGCCTGCCGGTCGACAAGACGGTGCGCTTCAACGCCCACAATTTCCTCAAGGTCACCGGCCGCGGCACGGGCAAGCGCGCCTACGAGCTCTTTCTCGACGCCATGTTCCGGCTGCGTTCGACCACCATCGTCACCACCATCGAGGCCGGCGACATCAAGGAGCGGCGCGGCTTCGGCTGGATCGAGACCTTCCGCGTGATCGAGCGCAGCACGAAGAACGGCAAGAAGATCATGGGCGCGTGCGAGATCACGCTCAACGACTGGATGTTCCGGGCGATCGTCAAGGACCGGCGGGTGCTGACCATCAACCAGGGCTATTTCGCCCTCTCGATGGGGCTCAAAAGGCGGCTGTACGAGCTCGCCCGCAAGCACTGCGGCCACCAGGACCGCTGGGTGATCACGCTCCCCAAGCTGATCGAGAAGTGCGGCTCGGTGCTGGAGCCGCGGTTCTTCAAGCCGCAGCTCAGGAAGGTGGTCGAGGACGACGATCTGCCCGACTACCACATCGCCATGAGCTTCGATCCGGCGGAGAAGGAGGAGGCCGAGGAGAACGGCTTCGATTCGCGGCGCTGGGCGACCAACGAGCGCATTCTCGTGAGCTTCTGGCCGCGCGGCCAGCGGCCGCCGGAGATCATCCCGCCGCCCGCCTGAGCCGCGGCCGTCCGCTCCGCCGGTTCGGTACATCGTTCACGGATGGCGGACGGCAGACGACAGAGGACGGTGGACGGACCGATCCGTCTGCGCACGGCCCGCTCCGCCCGCGTCCCGTCCCCTGTCGTCCGACATCCGTCATCCGGTTCGGTACATCGTTCACGGAGAACGGATGACGGATGACAGAGGTCGGTGGGCGGGCCGACCCGCCTGCGCGCGGGCCGCTCCGCCTGCGTCCTGCCATCTGTCCTCCGACATCTGCCATCCGGCTCGGTACATCGTTCACGGAGGGCGGAGGACGGATGTCGGAGAACGGAGGTCGGAAGACGCCCCCGTGCGGAACGCGCCCTCCCTCCCCTGTCATCCGACATCCGTCAGCCGTCGTCCGATCCGGTACATCGTTCACGGAGGGCAGATATCGGATGGCG
>FWWM01015946.1_pt1 | contig 11335 bp, 8 predicted proteins | sample 2228351 | NCBI WGS metagenome assembly FWWM01 (sample SAMEA103939774, study PRJEB20133) | metagenome
CCCGTTTACCTCTACTCCCGCTTCATCGGCTTCACCGACGAAGGCATCGGCTACTGCTTCTTCCCCATGCCTTTCGCCAAATCGGTGCGGATAGAGGTGGAAAACGGGCTGAACGAACCTTTGAAAATGCGCCTTGCGCTGCAACTGAAGCCAGTTGCTCTTGCTGAGTTAGCCCAAATGGGTTACTTCCACGCCAAGTGGTTCTGGTGGTTCACCCGCAAGGGCGAACACCATCGGCTCCTGCTTGCCAAAAACTCGCGGGGGCATTTCGTGGGCTGCGCCATGACCATGCAAAGTGCAGCGGGCTTGGGCTTCTTGGAAGGCGACGAGTTGTTTGATGTGGATGGCGAACGGGTATTCAACGGCACGGGCACCGAAGACTACTTCAACAGCGGTTGGTATTTCGCTGCTGGACATGTCATTGCGCCGCTGCACGGTTGCGTCCGCAAGACAGACAATAGCATTGTTGCCTACCGCATTCACATCAATGACGCCGTCGTATGGCAGCAGGAAGCCGACCTGAAAATTGAGCACGGCGGCGTTAGCGACACAGAAGGCGTGGAATACGCCAGCATAGCATGGTGGTATCAGACGGAGCCGCACACCGATTTCTTCAAAATGCCGCCAGCAACGGTTTTGCACTTCCCGCGCCAACCTGTCTTGTTACCTCCTGGCTCGCTCGTTGCTGCCAATGTGGTCGCTCTGCAGCAAGGTGTGGAAGTGTTAGGGCTTTTCCGCTTCACCGATGCAGCAGGGATGGATGCCGTTGTCGTTCGCCCCCCACAAAAATCCGTCGCCTTGCCCCTCAAAGGGGTTGTAGCAGACCGAGTGGAAGTTTTTGGCTATTTTGTCAAGCGGCAAGATTTCGCGACCGTGCGGGTTTTCGTTGGCGAGCAACTCCTCGGGACAGTGGACTTGAAGGGTGAACGGGAGTTCGGGCAAGTCGTTCGGGTGCCGTTAGGTGTTGTGCGAGTGTCGCCAGAGCAAACCATTCGCATTGAGGGAGACGGGCAACGCCTCTTCGCCATCTTGGGCTTTGAGTTGCGCTCCCTCAGTCCATTCATCACCGAGTGGCTCATCGCTGGTCCTTACCCCAACGAAGGCGACAAGGGCTTTGATGCTCAATATCCGCCAGAGCAAGCGAAGACGCTGGAGGAAGTGCTGAAAGTCGCTGAGTGGAAGCGCGTTACTGCGCCCGAAGGAGTGTTGAATCTGCTCCCTCATTTCAAGCCCAACACCAATGTGGTGGCTTATGCGTTGGCGGTGATTGACGCACCCAAAGAGATGGCGACGGAACTGCTCATCGGCAGCGACGACGGCATCAAGGTGTGGCTGAACGGTGAGTTGGTGCACAGCAACCACGCTCATCGCGGACTGACCGTTGATCAAGACCGCGTGCCCGTGCGGTTGCGACAGGGGCGCAACTGGTTGCTGGTTAAGGTGGAAAACGGCGGGGGCGATTGGGCACTGGCAGTGCGGGTGCGCGATCCCGACGGAACACTCAAGTTCTCCATCCCGCAACCGTGAAGGGTGCCAGAAACGCCTTTGTGCTGTCAGGGATTTGGAAGCCCATGGAGTGGGCTAACGCGCGTGACAATAACGCAGCCAGTAAGCGCTGAGTAAAAGGAGGTTCGCTTGCTTAAGGGCAAGCATTTGACCTCGCATTGCCCTTTCGGCACGCTAATCGGCTAAGGGTAAACTTGACCACATGGCTTTCATAATGGCATCTTCCCTTGCCCATCCCAGCAACCTATTTTCTGACCTGACAAGATACCAATCTTTGCTATCGCTCAGAAGGATTTCCGCTTTGCTGCCCACCCGCAAAGTTGCCAAAGGTTTCTTCCCTTGGCGGGTCTGATACAGTGTGAGGGGTTTACCTACTTTGCCTGTGACACCCACATAGTAAAACTCCTGTGGCACTTCTATCAGGGTGCGGTTTTTAGTGAGCACATACTTGCGCGTGATTACCCAGAACCCCATCCAATCGTCTACCAACACGATGCCGTTGCCCAGATACTTTGGGACACGCATCAAGTGTCCCATTTTGCGAATGCGCTGTCCATCAAACCAAAACAGCACATGCTCGTAGTCATCGCTGGGTCCAGGGGAATAGACGACGACTTCGCGATATTTGTCGGCACGGTTCACATCAGTGATGTAGAAACCCTCTGTGTCTTCTAAAAGTCTCCCCTCCACTGTTGCTTGATTGATATGGAGGCGAAATTTGCCGTTGCCTAAATTGACCAATCGGATGATTTCAGGTTTATTGTCGCCCGTGATGTCTTCTTTAGCATTCCACATCAGAGGTGCATCTTTGGGTGGCAAAGAAACAGCAAAAACGACAAGAAGTCCGCTGAGCACAGGGCTTAACACACTTGCTGGCAGCCAACGCATGGTGCTCACCTCTCTCGCACACGCTGTCCCTATTGTAGCGCGAACAATTGAAGGTGGTGGGCTTCTCTTCAAAAGTTAGGGGAACCGTGAGAAAGGTGCATCTGGAGGTTCAAGAAGTTGCTGTGGCAGCAATAGCACTTCACCCAAGCAGTTTGGGTAAACCAGTCCCGTGCCGTCTATGAGGTGCTAACTGTTTGCGCTCGTAAGACCGAGGAGGCACCTAAGTTCGCTATTTCGCAACAACACATGCAACTACCATTTGACTCACTTGGCTTCAAGCATGGCTGCCAGATTGAAGAGCATAACAGCCGAAGCGTGGGTTAAAACCTCAATGTCCCCTTCCTCTGGTGGGCCAGCCCAAGATGAGCCAAAGAGACCTTGAGAATTGCGGGCTTGCTTCCAAGCAACTCGGGCATGTCGGAGGACGAACTCTCGGTAGGGCTCGGGGTTGGGATCTACAGCAATTAACTCGCACAAATACCTGATTAGGATGCCTTTGAAGCCACCTCCGTCGCCTGTGCCTCGCTCCTTGAGAATTCCGTTTTGGTCAACCATCAACGCCATCGTCGCCTGAGCCACACGGCGAGCATCTTCAAGGTAAGTCTTGTCTTTGGTGATGCGGTATAACTCAACGGCTGCCCCAATGAAGGTGCCTTGGTTATAGGTGAAGACCCAACGAACAACAGTGCCGTCCCGCCGCACATGGTCGTAAACAAGCCCCTCGGGCGAAAGCAAATTTGCCTTCACCCATCCGTAAAGTTTGAGCGCCATGTCCAAGTGAGCCTTATCGCCAGTGATTTGATACATCTTGGCGCCAAGGATTGCTGCGGGTGAGTTGATGCAGGCGTTCTTTGACTTTCGCTCGGTGTTCCACCATATTCCTCCACCCAAATCGTCGCTCCATCCATCTCGGATCACTTTCCACAAGATTTGCGCTCGTTCAAGGTATCGCGACTCCCCAGTGATCCTGTAAGCGCGGAGCATCGCCAATGCCCACCATGCCATGTCGTCGTAGAAGGGGTTGATAAAGGAGGGAGTGTGTTTGGCTTGCCCCTCAAAGACTTTGCCAATCATGGCATACCATGGCGACTTCCTGCCCCCTGTGCGCTCCACAGCATCCATCACACTGTCCCATACCTGTGCTGTCCACCAAAAGTCTGCCCAACCGCTTCGGTCACTGAACTTGTGGAAGCGCCACTGTTCTTCGTTCCAGAAGACATCTATCAGCCGCCGCGTTGCGGCATCTGCCCACGCATCCAAATTCGCTTGCTCCCCCGATTTATTGGCGTCTGGCGTGACCATAGCCATCACCCCTAAAAATGCGCTGACAAGCAAACCCAACGCCACAACTTTCAATCGGCTTCCCTCCTTCAACAGGGGCTATTGCACACCCATCTTTTTCGCCCAGTCGTCCAGCGGTTGCCATTCGCGGATATGGGTGATGCCGGCTTTGCGGGCGATGGCGAGGAACTTCTGAAGCAGCGTCGTCCGTTCCTCTCCCGTCACGCGGTTGGTGGCGATTTTGACATACCAAATGGGCAACCGAGCAACTTGCACGCGGAAGCGAATTTCTTCGCTGTCCGCCAACCGCTCCGCTTCATCAAACAACCGTTCAGCACCGTCAAGGAACTCGTCGTTGTTGAGGTGGGGCACAGTCGGCGCCTCAAAGATGTGGGCGTGGTAACCCTTCTCCCGCACCTGTCGGTGCAGCAACTCCATGTAGGCGCGAATCGCGCCCGCCGCTCGCCCGTAGTAACCGTGCAGGAAATCGTTGATGTGCCGCTGGACATCAGTGTGCGGGTTCCACAGCAACTTCGCCAAAACATACGCTCTCAACGGCGCCATTTCCCCGTTGCCCCCAGGCGAGTAGTTGCCTTGTTCAAACAGCCCCTTGACGCCGTGCTTGACAAAGAACTGGACATTCGCTTGCAGCACTTCAAAGTTGGGGAAGGGCTGCAGGTAGTGGGCAAAGTTGGTGGTGTAGTCCCAAACATACAGCAGCGGCGCAACGGGTTGCCATGCCTTGATGTCTTCGCGAAAGCGCCGATTCTCCTCCGACGGGCAAGTCTCCAACGGGTGCGCAAAACAGCACTCAATGGAGCACAAGCGGATAATGACCTTCGGGTGCGGTCGCAGCGTTTTCGGCGGCTTGCGGCTGTATTGATACGCCAGCGTCTCTATGCGGATGTGCGGGTAATCGCGTTCAATGGCTTCAGCGATGGTGTTGACGAACTTGATGATGGACGCAGCAGGGCTGCCTTCCGCGTCGTCCAACGCTTTGCAATCAGGGCATTGGCACCAGTTCCCCGTGTCGTTTTGGGAGATGTCAATGATGGTGGCATCAGGATGTTCCTTAATCCACTGCCGCACTCGCTCAATTGCCATCTTCACCAAGTCGGGGTTAGACAAACAGCGTTGGACATAACCACTCACCCGCTTGCCACCAATCATCGGCCAGAACTCAGGGCGCTGCTCGCAAACTTCGCGGGGGATGAGGGCATCAAAACTGTGGACAAAGGGGTAGAAAACGACGGCGCGTCCACCATGTTTTTCCGTTAGGCGGTAGTGGTGCCCGTTGAGCCGATGGCGGGCAGCAAAATCAGCGTCCCGCAGCATCTCCGTCCAAAAGACTTCCCGATACTCCAAAGCAGGCACTTGCGTTTCGTTCAACGCAGGCAGTTCCACGCGGGACAGGGACGGGACAAACTCCACTTCTGGCGTGAACCAACGAACGCCCAATTTTTCTTCCAGCAGTGCGTAAACACCGTAGAGGGTGCCACGCGGTCGTCCGCCTGCAATGATGAGATAGTTGCCGTGCGTACGCAGAACGAAACCGTCCGTGCCCAATCGCATAAAATCAACCTCAATGCCCAATTGCCGCAAGTGCGCGTTGTTGCCCAGTAGGATTTCGTGGCTGCTCATCGGTTCTTTGTCCGAAACGATAGACAATCGTGCGCCGGCGATGCGTTCCAAGTAGCGTTGCAACTCTTCTGCAGCGTAGCGCTCTGAGGGAATAGCGTCAGCGGGGAGAACGATGCGGTAACGGCTTTGTCCGTTGTCCGCCAGCACCACTTGCGCCATTGTGACCCCTCCTGTTGCCAAAAGGATGCCCGTCACAAGCGCCCAAGTCCACATCTTCACCGCCTCCTTTAGTAAGCAGTGGCACGACAATGCCATGCCTCTTCACCCGACGCTCGCTACACCTCGCCGTAGAGGAACCGCCCGCAGTTTTCGCAAGTGGGCAACCCATCGGGGTCGCGAAGGGCGCGGATAATTTCGGCGGTGATGGTGACCCGACACATCCCACACAGGTTGCCCTCAATCTTGGCGACCGCCACACCCCCCAAGCGGGCTTTCAATCTTTCGTAGCGATTAAGCACTTCCGGTGGCAACATTTGTCGCAACTGTTCCCGCTCCATCAGCAAAGCGGCTTGCTCTTCCGCCAACTTCTCCCGCAGAATAGCGGCTTGCTGGCGGATTTCCGACAGGCGTTGGCGGTTCTGGTTCAACTGGGCTTCCCGTTCTTTCAATAGGCGCTCTGACTCTTCCAGCCGAATCATCAACTCCAGCATGCGGTTTTCCAGCATGTCCTTGCGGCGGCGCAGTTCCTCCAACTCCTTCTGCAGGTGCTCCACTTCTCGCCCGCTGCGGACGCTCCCGCTTGCTAACAGGTCCTCCATTTGTCGCATCTTTGCCTCCATGTTGTCCAGTTCCAACTCTTGGTCCAGCAGTTCCTGCCGCAGTTGCCGCACCGTTTGTTGGTCCCGTGCGATCTCCTTGCTCAACTGTTCCATTTGTTGCTCCAACTCTTCGCCAGAATCCAGCGTTTCCAAATCGCGGCGAATAGCATCCAAGCGGCTGTCCACCAATTGAAGTCGGTAGAGGGCTTCAATGACCCGCATGGTCAACACCCTCCCATCGTTTCAATCGCTTGACAAAGTTGTGCACCCATCGGGCATGAACATCTTCGCGAGCGTTTTCAAGGCTTTCCGCTAATTTCGCCATCATCTCGGGTGCGTTATCGCTCAAAGCACACACCCGCCGCCAGTAAGCAATAGCGCGGCGGTGTTGCCCGCTGAGGCTCAACGCAAGGGCTGCGGCGAAGTTCAGAGACAGATTGTCCCGCTGTCGGTTCGCTAAGGTGGTGAAGCCCCTGATAGCGTGCGCCAAATCGTTGCGCTCACGATACACTTGCAGCAGCAACTCGTAGGCAGGCAAAAAGTCAGGGCGCTGCGTCAACACTTTGCGACAGTGCAAAAGGGCATCAAAGAAGCGTTGTTGTGCTGCCGCTTGCTGTGCTCGCTCCCACTCGGAAGCCACAGTATCGCTGGAAGGTTGTGGAGAGGCGTTGACAAGGCGGTTGAGCCAACGGAGAATGACTGTGCGATTGTTACCTTGCATCCGTTCGGCAGCCATTCGCAGGGCTTCTTCGGCTTCCTTTTGGCGGTTGAGCCGTTGGGCGAGAAGCACTAACCCACCCGCCAACTTGCCATTTTGCAGCAGCCGCTCAGCGGTGCGTTCAAAAGCCGTTTCTTGCCACTGCGCAAAGGCTGCTTCGGCGTAAAGGTTTGCTGCCAAAACTTCGTCAGGATACTTTGACAGCAGTTGACTGGCAGTATCCAGCGCAGCAGCGAAGGCTTGGGCTTTCAGCAGGAGCCGAACGCGCTCTGCTGCCAGTGCGGGATCGTTGGGCAAGATTTGTTGAGCAGCATCCACCATCGCCAGCGCCTTCGGGATCTGGTTGGCTTGCTCCCACACCTCCGCTGCTTGCAAAAGAGCAGCAACTTTCAAGTGTCGGTCCCGCACATTTTGGGCAAACTGTTGCCACACGATAGCGGCTCGTTCGGGTCCGTTGCTCAGCAACCACAAGCGTGCGGCAGCACGAGCGACCCGCTCGTCACCGTTGCGGAAAGAATGGGATCGCTCCAAACGCGTGGCGGCTTCTCTCGTCTTGCCCAACTCGTCCATTGCTTGCGCCCACCAGATGAGCACTTCCGCGCTCGGCGCTGTCTGTAGCAATCGTTCACACAGCGCCAACGCTTCTTTCGCCCGCCCTTGACAAAGCCAAATTTCCACGAGAGCGCCAATGGCTTGGAGGTCAGGGCGTTTGTTTTTCGTTATTTCGCCGACGCCTTTTTTCAGGAACGGCTCGGCTTCCACCCACTCCACCCGCTTGGCATGCCAGATGCCCATGAGGGTGTTCAAGCGCGGGTGGTCGGGGAAAGTTTTCAAAGCGAACCGCAGCACACGCCCCGCTCGGTCAAACTGCCCTGCGCGCACCAAACACTCCACCCGCAAGGCGCGCCATTCAGGGTTTCGGGGTTCGCGGCGCTGCGCCCATTCGTAAAGGCGGGCAGCCCGTTCCCATTCGCCTTGTTGTGCTTCCCACTCCGCTACTTCAGCGATGACCTCCACGGGCGGTCGCCGCTTTAGCGCCTCATCGTAAGCCATGCGCGTTTCGGCTCCCTTGTCCATTTCCCAATAAAGGCGGGCTAAGTGAACGAACGGCTCCGCATCCTTCGGTCGCAAACTTGCCCACCGCTGCCACGCTCGTTCAGCATCCGTGAAGCGACGCAGTTGCAGGTAAACCTGCCCTTCCACCCGAGCAATTTCGGGGTCGTCGGGGAAACGGCGAGCCAACCATCGCAAGTGCCACAATGCCTTCGCCCATCGTCGGCTTTGGGTGTAAAGGTCCACCAACGCTCGGTGAGCGTCAACGTTGTCAGGTTGCAAGTGCAAAGTTCGGCGGAAGTAGCGGATGGCGCGTGCGTAATCGCCCGCTTGAGCGAACAACTTGGCGCTCTCCATCGCTAACGCTGCGTCGGTGGGAAACTGCTTCATCAGTGTTTCCAGTTGCTGAGCAGCGGTGCGGGTATCACCCCGGTGCAGCGCTAAGCGCGCCAATGTCAACCGCGCGTCGGGTTCTTGCGGAGAGAGTTGCACTGTTCGGCGAGCGTGGTGAAGGGCTCTGGTGATGTTGCCCTTGCGCTCGTAGTAAAGCGCCAAGTGGTAATGCACGGAGGCTAAGTCGGGGACGCGATGGACAAGCCACCGCAAGTGGTGAGCAGCGTCATCCCAGCGGTCCTTGTCAATGAGCACGCGAGCGAGGTGGACGCGAAACTCGGGTTCATCGGGTTGCAAATGCACCGCTCGGCGCAAGGCAGCAATAGCATTCTCAAGGTCACCCAAATGCTCGTGCACTTGTCCCAAAGTTGCCCACACGCGCGGGTGGTGAGGAAGCCGTTTTGAAAGCCACTCCAGATGGGGCAAGGCTCGGGCGAACTCGCCCAACTGCAAAAGGGCTTCCGTCAACCCCATTCGGGCGTCGGTATCGTTGGGGTTTTCCTTCACCGCTTTCTCAAACTCGCGGCGAGCGGAACGCCAATCTCCTTTCTGGGCAAAAGTTTTCGCGCGCTCCAAAGCCGTTTCTTCTCGCCCTTGCGGCGCCGTTATAGGCAGTCGCTGAGCGCCACCAATCCCCCACAGCCCAAGCAACCCTGTTAACAACCCAACGAAAAGCCATCGCGCCATCTTTCGTTGCCACCATCCTGCAACGGCAACTGAGCGCAACAAAACGCTCTTCCTTGAGCGCCATCGCTAAAAGTTTGCGCCTGTCCCGCAAAAGGGTAAAGCCTCAGCCCAAGGAGCCAACAGCGATAAAATGTTTACGGCAGCAGCGACGAGAGACAAGGAGGTGTGCAACGATGCAAGGGGGCGTGTTGTTGCAATGGTTGGGACACGCGTGTTTCGTGCTGAAACTGCTCACCGCCGGCACAACCGTCGTGATTGACCCGTTCCCCGCCGAGCGGGTGGGCTACAAACCCATTTCTGTCAAAGCGGACATCGTCCTCATCTCCCACCAACACTTTGACCACAACTTCCTCCAAGCGGTGCAAGGGAAACCGCAGGTCGTGGACAAGCCAGGCAAGCACGAGTTCAAAGGGCTGCGAGTGCTTGGCTACAAAACCTCGCACGGAGCGGGTCGGGGCGACAACACCGTTTTCATCGTGGAAGCGGAAGGGTTGCGCATTGCCCATTGCGGCGATTTGGGTGTCTTGCCAACCGAGGAGGAAGTCAAGAGCGTCGGACCAGTGGATGTGCTGCTGGTGCCTGTGGGCGGTTACTTCACCATTGACGCGGAGCAAGCGTGGAAACTGGTGGAGATGGCGAAACCGAAAGTGGTCATCCCCATGCACTACCGCCACCCGCAAAGCAAAGTGACGGTCTTAGCACCTGTGGACGAGTTCCTGAAAGGCAAGAAAAATGTCAAGCGCATCAAAGGCAACAGCGTCACCATTCGCAAGGACCAACTCCCGAAGACAACCGAAATTTGGGTGTTGGAAGCACCGTAGGAGTGCTGGGCATAGCAGCATTCCCTTGCCAACGAAGACGCTGACGTAGTGAACACTGCTGTCAAGGGACCATGTTGCATGGCGAGCGCCAACGAGTTTGATCGGTTAGCCGCTGAGTTGGAGGCGCTGGGGTGGCAAAAGGAAGCCGCTTTGGTGCGTCGTTTTCCCCGCGCAGCATGGAACGACGAGTTACTGAAGGGCATGTTCGTGGCAGCAACCAATGTGCGGGATTTGAAGCGGGCGGAAAAAATTGCGCAGCGGATGGTGGCTTTCGCCCCCGATAACCCCTTTGCTCACCTTGCCCTTTGTTTGGTCAAATTGCGGCAGGGCGCTGTAGAAGAAGCCGCTCGCGCTTTTGACCGCGCCTGCCATTTCGCCTCCTCCTTGCCCACTTACCGCGCGCAAAAAATTCACTGGCTGTGCCTACAAGGGAAAATCACCGATGCCCGAAAGTTGCTGCGGGAAACGGTGAAAGAGTTCGCTGACCGTTGGGAAGTCCAGCGGGCGCAAGCCCATGTGTGGCTTGCGGAAGGAAGAGTTGAACCGGCGGTGGCTTTCCTAAAACAACTCGCACGCCGTCACCCGAACGACCCTTTCACCCACGCTCTATTGGCGCAAGGGTTGCTCCAAGCAGGGCGGCGTCACGAAGCCTTTCAGCACTTGCAACTTATGGCGAAGCATCTGCCGCCAGTCACTTTCACCGATCAAGATGCTTTCCTCGCTCACGCCCTTGCCAAGCAGGCTTTAGCCCTTTGGCAAAAGTGGTTGCGTCCCAACTGGTGGTGGGAGCGTTGGTGGCTGCGATGGTTGCCACCCCACTACTTTGTCGCTATAGGCACCTTTTGGTTCGCCGTTGCTATACTTCTGGCAGTTCTGAAATTGCTCTTGCCATCTCAAGCGTTCATTGCGGTAGTGGGTGCGGCGGTTGCTGCCTTTCTCTACAACCGCTGCGCCGACCTTTTCGTGCTGTGGCGGTTACGGAGGTGACCTGTGATGGAGCGACCAATTGTCGTCGTGGGTTCAGACGATACCTACCCTGCAGCCCACGCTGCTTGCGAGTTCCTGCGAGAAAAAGGCTTTCAAGTTGTCCCCATCGGAGCGTTGGTGACGGGCAAAGTGGAGTCGTGGGTGGAGGTGGCGTTAGAAGTGGCACAGAAGGTGGTAAACAACGAAGCCCTCTTCGGCGTCGTCGTTTGCTACACGGGCACGGGCGTTTCCATCGCTGCCAACAAAGTCAAGGGAGCGCGCGCGGCTCTGTGCAATGACGCCAAAACGGCTGAGGGCGCTCGCAAGTGGAACGACGCCAACATCTTGGCAATGAGCGGACGGTTGGTCACGCCAGAAGTCGCCAAAGAAATTCTGGAAGCGTGGCTGACCACAAATGCCGTTGACCCGACAGAAGCGGAAAACATTGCCAAACTAAAAGCGTGGGACGAAAAGCGCTGAGCAGGGGGTTGTGAGGATGGCAGTGCAACAACTGCAACGAAAACCGCTGCGATTGAAGGTGTTTCGGGAAGCCGGGCATCCCTGCAGCAACCGCTTTTTGGTCACCGAAGACGGTCAACCCTTCTTCTACCTCGGCGACACCG
>FWWM01015947.1_pt1 | contig 11335 bp, 8 predicted proteins | sample 2228351 | NCBI WGS metagenome assembly FWWM01 (sample SAMEA103939774, study PRJEB20133) | metagenome
CTCGCTGGCGGATGCGCGTCTTCCCCGGATTGTTAACGAAAAGGATGTTCCGTAAACGTAAATCATTCAAACACCCGCGCCATCTGACCGAGGCCAGATGGCGCGGACGGCGACCGTTCATTTCCACAGCAGCGTGATCAGCACTCACTAAAGCCGCAGGTGTGGCATTTCCGGCAACCCTCTTCGTTGAGCATGGTCGCATTCTGGCACTCAGGGCACATTTCGCCCAACTCGATCGAGCCGTGGAGATGGTCAACCGGCTGCTCACTCGCCAATGCAGATTGGGCGGGCGCATCTTCAGCAACGGCATAGTCACCGTTGCCGTTCCCATTGTGGTGGCCGTTGCCATTGCCATTTTTGACGTAGTAATCGAGCAACACCTTGCCGATCGCATCAGGCACCGAACGCACCCGATCCGGCCCAAACCCGGCTGAGCGCGAGCCGCCGATCCCGCGCAGTTGCTCGGCGATCAGCTTCACCGGCACCCCACAGCGCAGCGCCAGCGACATCAGGCGTCCGATTGCCTCGGTGAAGGCGGTAACATCACTGCCGGCGCGACCGATAATGGCAAATACCTCGAACGGTTTGCCGTCAAGCTCGGTCACAAACAGGCGCAACTTGCCGAGCGGCGTCACGACCGGGAAAGAGTGGCTGGGCAACGCCTCGTTCGGCACGGGCCGCGGTTTCAGTTCGGTTGGGGCGGGCGCAGCCGCAGGCGCCGGCTCGGTCTTGCCGGTCGAACCGGTCGAAAGCACCTGATTGGCGCGCGAGCCGTCGCGATACACGGTAATCCCCTTGCATCCCAGCCGGAAGGCCAGCTCGTAGGCTTCGCGCACCTGATCGGGCGTCGCTTCGTGGGGGAAATTGATCGTCTTCGAGATAGCGCTGTCGGTATACTCCTGGAAGGCGGCCTGCATCCGCACATGCCATTCGGGCGCAATATCATGCGCCGTCACCCATACGCGCTGCACGTCGGCGGGCACCTCCGGATGGTGAATATGGCCGGTATCGGCGATCCGCTCCATCAGTTCGACGCTGTACCAGCCCTCACGCTTCGCCTGAGCGACAAAATCTTGATTGATGTCGAGCATGCGGGTATCGGCCTGATAGCGCCAGAAGGCAATCGCGAACAGCGGCTCGATGCCCGACGAGCAGCCGGCGATGATGCTGATCGTGCCGGTAGGAGCGACCGTCGTGACATTGCAATTGCGCAGCAACCGTTGCGGACGAATGCGCGAGCCATCGGGCCGCCGGGCACAGGTCGCATCCGGCCCCCAGATGCTGTATTCCCATTCGGGGAAGGGGCCGCGCTCACGCGCCAACTGCTCAGAGGCGACCTTGCTCTCTTCATCAATGAAGCGCATCACCGCGCGGGCCAGATCGATCGCCTCGGCTGAGTTGTAGGGAATGCCGAGCCGCACCAGCATATCGGCCCAGCCCATCACGCCTAGGCCGATGCGCCGAATGCGCTGACTCAGATGGGTGATCTGCTCAAGCGGATAATGGTTGGCATCGATCACATTGTCGAGAAAACGGGTGCTCTCATGCACCACCTCGCGCAGATGATCCCAATCGATCGCGCGTTCCGGGGTGACAAACTTGCCCAGATTGATCGACCCCAGGTTACAGACATCATAGGCCAGCAACGGCTGCTCGCCGCACGGATTGGTCGCTTCATAGTCGCCCAGGTGCGGCACCGGATTATACTCGTTGGCGCGGTCGATGAAGAACAGACCCGGTTCGCCGGTGGCATGGGCGCACTGCACGATCAGATCGAAGACCATGCGCGCGCGCAGACGCAGCGGCTGGCCGGCTGGCACCAGCACTTCTCCGGTCAGCGGATGTTTCAGCCCGTCGCGCGCGGCAAGCTGCACCTGACCGGTGCGCGGATTGATCAGGTCATAGACCTCATCACGCTCAACCGCGCGCATGAAGGCGTCGGTAATTGCCACTGAGATATTGAAATTGGTAATCTTCGTGGTGTCGAGCTTGCAGGTAATAAACTCAAGAATATCTGGGTGATCGCAGCGCAGAATACCCATGTTGGCGCCCCGACGGGTGCCGCCCTGCTTGATCGCCTCGGTCGAGTGATTGTAGACATCCATGAAACTGACCGGGCCGCTGGCCACGCCCATCGTGCTGCGCACGACATCGTTGCGCGGGCGCAGCCGCGAGAAGCTGAACCCAGTGCCGCCGCCGCTCTGATGGATCAGGGCCTGATGCTTGAGCGTTTCGTAGATACTGTTCAGATTATCTTCGATCGGCAACACGAAACAGGCGCTCAACTGACCGAGCGGACGACCGGCGTTCATCAGTGTCGGGCTGTTCGGCTCGAAGTAACCCTGCGTCATCAGGTGGTAGAAGCGCTCGGCGCGCTCTTCAACCTGCTCAGACGAAGCTCCGTAGCGCGCGTCAACTGCGGCAATCGTTTCCGCAACGCGCCAGAACATCGTTTCCGGCGTTTCGATCACGTCACCGCGCTCATTCTTGAGCAGGTAGCGCTTCTGCAACACGGTGCGGGCAATGTCGGTCAACTTGGCCGGCTCCAGGTCACGTTTGATCATTGGTGGTTTGCTCCTCGCGGTCGATAACGCATCATTCCCCAACACCATCGAGACGTCACGCCCCGAAAGTGTAAAACATAATTCTTTCTTACTTCACCACAAGACGGTACAGGTGGAGCGGAGTTACTACATTTAGTATGAATTATCGGAGATAGTCGGCATATATTGTTGTTCAACTCGCGTCGATAGTGTAGCACACCCGACCACCTGCTGTCAAGCCGGGAAAGGTCTCAAGAAAATCTTTACAAATACTGACATAACAACGGAAGATCAATCGGGAACGAGCACCGACCGGCGCTTTCCAACGCCATCGTTGTTTCCGCAATCTATCCGCACCTGTAGGAACAAACGATGGTTTGCCGCTCCATTGATCACCGTTCATCGCTCCTGTGTTGATCGACACAGGAACGGGACGGCATCAGCATTCAGGTCATGCACATGCATGGCAAGCGTGAACCTGTAGGGTTCGTGGTATGATTGAGGCAGGCATCGTTGTCAACCAAGCGGGTGGAGCATGATTCGCGCGTCATCTGCCACTGAAACTGCGGTTGCCGGCACGAAGGTGCGTTTCCGTCGATCTGGTCGCGGCGCGCCCATCTTGTTGCTGCACGGATGGGGCGGCTCATCGCGACTCTGGCATTACACCATGCGCGATCTGGCCGATCACTACCAGGTGATTGCGCCCGATCTCCCCGGCTTTGGCGCTTCGCCGCCCCTGAGCGGCCAGCTCTCGCTCGAACGGCTGGCCGACTGGGTAGTTGCCTTTGCCGATGCGCTTAGGCTTGATCAGTTCATCATCAACGGCCATTCGCTCTGCGCCGCGGTTGCGGTGCATGTCGCCGCTCGCTACCCTGAGCGAGTTCACCGCCTGATTCTGACCAGTTTTAGCACCTTTCGCGATGAACGCGAACGGCGAGTGGTGGCCTCGATCCATCATCTGATGGCGTTGTGGCTGGCGCTCCGGCGCCCCTGGATGCTCGATGTGCAACCGATTATGCGCCTGGTGGGCAACCGATTCTTTTACCGCATCCCGGATGACCACAGTATTCTGCGCGAGACCTTCGCCGATTTTCTGGCGATGGAGCAGCGCACAGCGTTAGAGACGGCCCGTGGCGCGGGCAGTCCGACCATCAGCGCCGCGCTGGCCGCTGTGCGCGCGCCCAGTCTCATCGTTGCCTGCCGCCACGACCAGATCATGCCGCCGCCCGGCGCTCCGGTTGCGGCCAGCCGTATCCCGCGTTGTCGGCTGGTCTGGATCGAACAGTGCGGTCACCTGCCGATGCTGGAACGTCCCCAGCAGTATCACGCCATTTTGCGCGAATTTCTCGAGGAACCAACGCCATGACAATCGATCTTGCCGCTTATCGGGCCGAATTTCCGATCACCCAACGCTACGCCTTTCTCAGCCATGCCGCCGTCTCGCCGCTCAATCGGCGGGTGCAGGCCGCCGTGCAGACCTACCTCGACCATGCCGCGCGCGAGCCGTTTACTGCCGTCTTTCCCCAGGTGATGGCACAATTTGCCGAACTCAAGCAACGGCTGGCCAATCTGATCAATGCCGCTTCGCCCGATGAGATCGTGCTGATGCCAAATACTGCCGCCGGCATCAATACCGCAGCGGTCAGTTTGCCGCTACGCCCCGGCGACAATGTGCTGGTGCTCGATGGCGACTATCCGGCCAACATCTATCCCTGGCAGCAACTGGCCTACCGCGGGGTGCTGACTAAAGTGGTGCCGCAACATCACGGCGGCCTTGATCTTGATCTCCTGACGCGCCGGATCGATCACCGCACCCGCGTGATTGCGCTCAGCTCGGCAATGTTTGCCACCGGCTTCCGCAATGATCTAGCCGCAGTTGGCCAGCTCTGCCGCGAACGCGGCATCTATTTCGTGGTGGATGCCATTCAGACGCTGGGCGCATTCCCGCTCGATGTGCAGGCCTGGCACATCGACATGCTGGCCTGCGGTTCGCAGAAATGGTTGCTCTCGACACCGGGCAGCGGCTTTCTCTACGTGCGGCGCGATCTGATCCGCGAGCTGACGCCGGGCGCTTACGTCGGCGCAGCCAGCAGCGTGAGCGGGCAGAACTATCTCGACTACAACCTCACGCTACCTGAAACTGCGGAACGCTTCACGCTTGGCACGCCGAACGTAGCTAACAATCTGGCCCTGCTCGCGGCAGTCACCCTGTTGCAAGAGGTGGGGATCGAGCGGATCGAACGCCAGATCAACGCACTGGTAGCGGCCTTGATCGACGATCTGCGCGAGCGCGGCTACCGGCTGGCGGCAGACACTGCGCCCGAACATCGCAGTGGCATTGTCGTCGCGCTGGTTGAGAATCCGGCTGCGGTCGCGCACCGCCTCGCCGAAGCCGGTCTGATCGTAACGCCGCGCGGCGCCGGCGTGCGCATTGCGCCCCACTTCTACAACACGATCGACGAGGTGTTGCGGGTCGGAGCGGCGCTGGATGCGGCGACAAAGTAGCAGCGCGCTCTTACCAGCCAATTGCGCGCAACCGGTCACAAATCGCCTGAGCGCTGCGCGCCCACGACCATTGACGGGCGCGGCGGGCCGCCTCTACACCCAAAGCGCGCGCCTCATCGCGCTGGCGGTGAACACGCCGCAACAACTCGACCAGCGCATCGCTGTCTGGCTCGGCCCACTGCGCGTCAGCGTAGGGGCCACTTGCAGCGCCGGTTGGCGCGAGACCACGGATTGGCAGCAGATAGCCACACGTTGCATCGAGAAATTCGGTCGGGCCACTCCAGTTCGTTGCAATGACCGGCACGCCACAGGCCATCGCTTCCAGCGCCGGCATGCCCCAACCTTCACCGCGGCTCGGCAACACGAAACAGTCGGCGCTCCGATAAAGTTCTGCCATACGCTCAGGAGGAAGCGTTTGATTGTAGAGCACTGCAACCGGCGGCGCTTGCTCGCCCAAAACGGCTGCCAGTTCGGGCAATGGATTGCCGGCAGCGCGATGATCGATCTTGAGTACCAGCGCCACGGGATCAGTCGGCTGAAACGCTGCACGGTAGGCGGAGAGCAATATATCCCAGGCCTTGCGCCGACTCCACTCAAAGACCGAGAGAAAGACAGTGCGATCGCTCAGCGCAACGCGAGGAGGGCCGGGTGTAAATACGTTCAAGTCGACGCCGAGGGGAACAACAGAAATCGGGCGCGTCACACCGCTGGCAGCAAACACCTCTCGTCCCCACGCCGTGGGTGTCCAGACTTCGTCCATCAGATTGGCTTGTTCCACCCAATGCAGCGGCAACCGATCGGTTTCAAGCATTGTAAAACCGATTCGGAATGCGCCGCTATTTTTGCAAAACAGTTCGCCACGACCGTACACCACCTGCGGAACATCGAGCCGGATCGGCAACCGTTGGAGCGAACGAATCAGGGGGGGAATTGGGCCATAGATCTGCTCAGCAGCATCGGCATCGAACAAATACAAGGGTCGCACCGGCACGCCAGCCTCGCTCAGCGCCGCCACTATCGATCGTGAGGAGCTGCTATAGCCGGTAGGAGAAGCGAACGTTGAGTGCCAGACCAGGCGTGTCATCATGCCAGCACACCGCCAATCACGCAATGGCGAGCTGACTGGCGGCAACATAGTGTCGGCAGCATCACGAAAAAGGACGATAACCAACCAATGCGCAGGATCACAACCTACCTCTCTGCGCGTCGCAGCGCTGCATCGCACCACTGTTCGAGAGCTGCGACTCGTTCAGTGAGTTCTCGGCGCGCGGTTCGTTCAGCATCGAGATGAGCAACAAGGCTCTCGATAATCCGCGTGAGCGCAGCATGGGTGTTGTTGATCTGGGCCAGTTCAGGCCCAAGCAGCCGCCACCCCAGCCAGCGTCGCAGTCTTGCCAGCGGCGTAGCAGCCGGTGGCGGCGTGATTGCCCACGATGTTCGCAGCAGCCTCACCTGTTCCGCCAGATATGGATCGCGCATGAGCAAATCACTCAGTGTCGTAAGCTGGCTCAGATCAGCGGCAGGGTTACTCAGCGCGCGCGCAATCGCCATCGCGAGCGGCTCATTCTCCTATAGCTGAACAATCACAGGAAAAGACATAACGCTCATCTTCCTATTCACTAACGAAACAACTCCAGATGATCGCGAATCCAGCTAACCATTCGCTCGACGCCTTCGGTGACCGACACACGGGGACGCCAGTCGAGGTCGCGCTGAGCCAGCGCAATATCGCTGATGTAGACCGGCTGATCGCCCGGTCGCCAATCGCCATAGCGCACGGCAATCTCGCGCCCAACCAGCCGGCTGAGCAATGGGCCAAACTCGACCCAGATTGATAGCGCATTCTCTGGCCCGCCGCCGATATTGTAAATCCGCCCGCTCACCTGATCGATCCGCTCCAGCGCAGCCATATAGGCGGCAATCAGGTCATCGACATAGAGCATATCGCGCACCTGCTTGCCATCGCCATAGATGGTGATCGGGCGATTGAGCAGAGCGGCAATCGCGAAATGCGCCGCCCAGCCCTGATCTTCCACCCCAAACTGGCGCGGCCCATAGATGCACGACTGGCGGAAGACCACCGTCTTCAGGCCGTAGATGCGGGCGTAATCGCGCACATACTGATCGGCAGCGCCTTTGCTGCAACCATACGGCGAATGAAAGTCAAGCAACTGATGCTCTGGCACGCCATTAGGAAGATCGCGGTAACGGTAGCGCGTCTCCTCCTCGACCACAGCCACTGTCTCCATGCCACCGTAGACTTTATTGGTTGAAGAGAAGAAGACAATTGGCGGTTCAGGCGCGAGCCGGGCCGCTTCGAGCACATTGAGGGTGCCGAGAGCATTGATCTCGAAGTCGCTGCGTGGATCCTGCACCGAGGTTGTCACTGCAACCTGACCGGCCAGGTGATAGACCACCCGGTGGCCGGGAATGACGCTCTGCATCGCTGCCGCATCACGAATATCAGCCTGCACGAAGCGCAGCCGGTCGCCGTACTGCGCTTGCAGCCAGGCCAGATTGAGCGGAGTGCGCGGGCGGCTGAGATTATCCACAATGGTGACATGCTCGCCGCGGCGGAGCAAATAATCGGCCAGATTGCAGCCGATAAAACCAGCGCCGCCAGTAATGAGATGAGTCATACTCCTATGTTCCTTCATCCAAACTATTTTGGGCAGCATCCATGGCACATATCGTTGTCGGCTACGGGTACGCCAGAGCGCTGTTTGCAGTCGGATGCAAGCCTTACCAACTGTCCTCGCCAATTATAGCATAGTGAATCAGAAGCGCATTGAACCTTACACGACCAGGCACTTCTGCAATAGTCAACGACTATCGCACAATCAGTGGTGTAAAGGTCTGATGTACCATACTGACCTTCCTCGTCGTGACCGTAATCGTCACCGATGGCAGGCCAGTCGTCGATACCGTCAGCGTTACCGGATACACGCCATTAGGCACACTGGCAGCATTGATAGTGATAGTAACCTTAGCAGATGTAGTACTGCTTACCGTCGCGCTGCTAAGCGAGGCTATCACGATATTGTTCGCGTCACCGCTTTCGCTCAGACTCAGGGTGAGCGGCGAACCATCACGTGAGGACAGACCTATCTGATAGGTGATTGGCGCTGAACCATCAGTCAGTACGAACAGACTGGTTGTTGCCGCCTGTAAACCGGGCTGCTGGATCACGCCGCTATTGGTTGCAGTGCGGCGGAATTGAGGCCATGGCGCACTGTACGAAGCAGCAAGCTGATAGCCGGATGGAGGCGACTGTGGCGGGAATACACTGGCCAGATTAGTCCACGCATAGAGATGGGCGGTAATAGGTGGAGCAGCACTGGCGCCATTGACAAAGATATGGCCGCCGCCAATAACCACATCGAGCTTGCCATCACCGTTAATATCACCGACCGCTGGCGTCGCTTTTACCGTATACCAGGCGTAGAGTGATGGGGTGGAACCACACAACGGCGAAAGGATGCATGTCATCTGCTGACCATCGTACCCGCGCAGAATAACCACGCTCCAGAAATTAGCGGTCAGCACCTCGATCACTCCATCACCATTAATATCGGCAATGACCGGTGATTGAATGTTGCCGCCGCTGGGATCGTTGAAACGTCGATTGGGATTTTCGTCATAGTTCGCGCTGTACGGGATCGTGCGCCACTTCGGAGTTGGATTCTCAGGATCCCACGCCACCACTTCACTGTGAGGAATGCTGCTATCACCCTCCCAACCGACATTAACAACGACATCTAGTCTACCGTCACCATCAATATCGCCTAAGGCCGGCGACGACTCGACACATCCGGGGGCATTAAGCGTTTGCAAGACAGCGCCATCACTCAGGCGGAAGATCTTGACCCAATTTCCGCGCTTGACCACAGGCTGGTTGATTGGGCTGATCGGGAGCCAGCAACTTGCGCCAATGACCAATTCATCACCAGGAAGATTGGGCAAGACATCACCAATGGCCGGCGAGGAATAGAGCGCCTGATCTACGAACGTGCGCCAGATGAAACCGGTTTGAAACTCGATGCGCTTCGGGTTGCGAGGGGCGGTATCGAAGGCATGCAGAAATCCGCCGTCTTGGGTCGGCGGAATCAAAACCGGATTAGCGGTAATATCGGTGGCCGCCAGCAGCTCTAGTTCGGGATCATCATCGATGTTGTAGAAAATGGGAGTCGACCAGATCGTATCAGCAGCGTGATAATACCAGCGCACCGTATAGCTGGTGCTCGTAACTGCGCTCAACAGATAGAGATTGCGGTCCAAACCACCGAATGCGATCTCCATCTTGCCATCGCCATCAGCATCAGCCAACGCTACAGCGGACACCATGCCATACAGATCTTCGGGCGGATACTGCTCCTGCTGACGCCACTGACGCAAACTGAAGCGCCAGGCAATCTGACCAGTCATGCCATTGACCGCTACAATACCGCCATCACAGTTGGAGGAAAACACTGTTCCATAGCCAACCACGATATAAGGGACACCATCACTGAGCAGTTCACCGACTGCTGGGCTGCTGTTGCCGACCACATCACCAGCTTGTGGGTTACACGGAGTCGGCAGTAGAGGTACGGGCGTCCAGAGCTGACTTCCATCCGAGCGCCGCGCATGCAGGTAGCCATCACTCGTCACCACCGCAACTTCTTTGTGATTGGCAGGATTGCCATCGATCTCAGCAATCACTGGAGAACTGCGAATAATCGGGGCATTACCCAGGTTGATCCCGTGGCGAGCGGTTGTATCGTGGGCTGGCGCGCCGCTGCCATAGGCAGTTGGATGCGTCCATCCTGGCAGTGGCGATGGTTGATCAGCGTACCCCGCCTGAGCATGACGAACCGGCGGTATGATCGTCACCAATAGCAGGGTTATGAGGAAGAGAAAGAATGACCGATGAGGATACCACATAAGCGTTTCTCCATGAGACGAGAATGTACCGCGCTATCAAAAGCATAGCAAATCTTGTGAACAATTTTATAACCAAGAGACAATGCCTGGAATGCGTATGAAAATCTTGATTGCTCGTTGACGTCCATCAGTCGTTCCGGCCTGATCGTCGTTGTTCGCTCAGCATCACACCGGAGGACACGATGGACGCCGAATGGATGAGAGCAGCGTTGCTGGTGATTGACCACACGATGGAACAGCGTGGCCATCGGAGCGACGCGCGGGCGCGCGTGCCAGATTCGGACGTGATCACCGTCGCCGTTGTCGCCGCGAACTCCGTCCAGAACCATCACGAGCGGGCATTGTGGGCGATGCGCCAGCTCCGGTAGCTGTCCGGGTCGCTGCACCGCTCACGCTGCAACCGACGACGGCACTGGCGCCCCCACTCCGTGGGGGGATTGAGGGAAGGATTCGCGCGGGGAAGTGGTCATCAGTGACCGCCTGCCCCTGCCCGTCGGTCGCCGTGTTCGGGCGCGGCGCTGTCGCAACGCGCGCGGGCGAGCGTTGTGCAGGTATGGCGCGGCCAACGACAAGCGGTTGTTTGGCTGGCGCGTGCATCTGATCTGCACGCCGAGCGGCGTGCCAGTCAGGGAAGTGCGCAGCATTGCTGCGCCCCTATGGCGGCCGCTCACGACCTGACGCCGCTCCACGAGCCTTCGCCCTGCCGCATGGCGCGCGGCTCATTGGCGCCCCCCACTCCGTGGGGGTTTCGGGGGGTGCCCGCATCACTGGAGCGACGAGCTGGCCATCCGAACCTATCATCGCGCGATCGAGACGGGCTGCCGTCAGGCCAAGCAGATGGGCTTCCAACGGCTCCATGCGCGCGCGAACGATGGCTTCGAGCTGAAGGTCGTCGCATCGCTCATCGCGCTGACGATCACGAACGCTGACTAGCAATCAAGGTGTTCTTTCTGTTACATCCTGCTACTATGCGCCAGATAATCCTTCATGCACTCGCTCCTCCTGGTAGCTGATCAGGCAAGACATGATATGAATGAGCAGGCTTAAGCATCATCCCTTTGCAACTCAGATCTTCGCGCACCGCACGTGGCGCGGCGTGGTCATCTCCGACTCGCGGCGGGATAGTATCGATCAGGCAGTCGTTCCAATCCGGGAGAGGATTGTTTCAGGCGCTGGCGCGCCCCCGCAATCCGATCATGGCAACGCGGCGCGTTCATGCCGATCGCTATGTCCTTGCCATGCTGCGCAGATTGCAGCGTAGCAATCCCGGCTCATACCAACTTTAGGTGTATAATAAGGTATGGCACAAAAACCGATCCCTCTCCATCCCCACCTGAGTGTGGCGGAACTCGAACAACGGTACC
>FWWM01008739.1_pt1 | contig 11334 bp, 8 predicted proteins | sample 2228351 | NCBI WGS metagenome assembly FWWM01 (sample SAMEA103939774, study PRJEB20133) | metagenome
TGCTTTCATTTCCCAAAATGAGGAGGTGAATGGTGTGGGTTCCCTCGTAAGTGATGACAGACTCCAGGTTCATCATGTGGCGCATGATCGGATATTCGCCAGTGATTCCCATTCCTCCATGGATTTGTCTAGCCTCTCGGGCTATATTAAGCGCCATTTCCACGTTGTTTCGCTTGGCCATGGAGATATGGACCGTTTTGGCAGTGCCTTCGTTGAGCATTTTGCCGACCTTCCAAGCCAAAAGCTGTGCTTTGGTGATTTCGGTCAGCATTTCAGCCAATTTCTTCTGTACTAACTGGAAACTGGCAATTGGCTTACCAAACTGAATACGCTCCATGGCATAGCGTCGGGCCGAATCATAGCAATCCATTGCAGCACCGATTGCGCCCCAAGCGATTCCAAAACGGGCCGAATCCAAGCACATCAGTGGTGCTCCAAGACCGGATTTGCCGGGAAGTAGATTTTCCTTGGGAACTTTCACATGGTCGAATACCAATTCACCCGTGCAGGAAGCTCTCAAGGACCACTTATTATGAGTTTCTGGGGTAGAGAAACCTTCCATTCCGCGCTCCACGATCAAGCCATGGATTCTACCTTCTTCATTTTTGGCCCAAACGACCGCGATATCTGCTTTAGGAGAATTGGAAATCCACATTTTGGCACCATTGAGTAGGTAGTGGTCTCCCATATCTTTGAAATTGGTCACCATGCCGCTAGGATTTGACCCGTGGTCAGGCTCGGTCAGACCAAAGCATCCGAGCATCTCTCCTGAGGCAAGTTTGGGAAGATATTTTCTCCGTTGTTCCTCAGAACCAAACTTAAAGATCGGATACATGACCAATGAACCCTGAACCGATGCCGTGGATCTCATCCCTGAGTCTCCGCGCTCGATCTCCTGCATGATCAATCCATAGGAGATGTAATCCAATCCACCACCTCCGTATTCGGCGGGGATTTGGGGACCAAACGCGCCCACATCTCCGAATTTCTTGACGATTTCGTAAGGAAAATGTGCTTTTTGTGCCCAATCCTCGATGTAAGGAGAAATCTCCCGCTTGACAAAATCCCGGATCGAACTCCGGATCAGTTTATGTTCTTCGGTCAATAAATCATCCAAATCAAGAAAATCCACGCCCTCAAAAAGATCTTGCTTGAGTGATTTCTGAATCGCTACAGCCTCCATGGTATATTTGGTTTATTTTTGGGAATAAGTCATTTTTGCCTCCAAGAAAAGTCCCATCGGCCCTCGAAATTAAGGAGAAAGCCTCTGAAAAAACTACCTTTTTGATAAAAATTCCCCATGCACGAATCCCAATTTGACCCAAAAATCCTGGACAAAATCCATCTGCTTCAAGAAAAATTCAAAGCTTCCGGTCAGGATATGCTTTCCTACCTCGAAGGTTTGCTTTATGCCGATTACCTAACCTATTGGGAATATATCAATCTGGACACCCTGCTATCGTTACAGCAACCCAAAACCAGCTTCAAGGATGAGAAAATCTTCATCATTTATCATCAGATCACCGAACTCTATTTCAAATTGATCATCTCTGAAATGGAGCAGATTGCCGATCATCAAGTTAATTCTGAAGATTTTTTCAAATCCCGATTAGAGCGAATACTGATGTATTTTGATCATTTGATCAGCTCGTTTGCAATGATGTGGAAAGGAATGGAGCGGGAGCAATTCCTCAAATTCCGGATGTCGCTTTTGCCCTCTTCGGGTTTCCAAAGTGCGCAGTATCGGGAAATTGAACTGATGGCCACGGATGCTTTTCACTTGGTTACTTTGGGAAAGAGAGCTGAGTTTGATTACCACAGCCCTGCTGATGATCTTTTTGAACATTTGTACTGGCAGCAGGGAGCGATCGAACTGGCCACGGGAGAAAAAACGCTGACCTTGAAAAATTTTGAAGCCAAGTATGGCAAAAAGCTCAAGGAGTTGATTGAGTCCTACAGACGTAAAAATCTCTGGCAGAAATATATGGAATTCGGTGCGCCATCGGCGGAGTTGACCGAGTTGATGCGTCAGTTTGACTTGAAAGCCAACGTGTTCTGGCCGTTGGCTCATTACAAATCAGCGGTGAGATACTTACAGCGCGATCCGGTAGATATTGCAGCCACCGGCGGTACCAATTGGCAAAAATATCTGCCTCCACGCTTTCAAAAAGTGATTTTTTTTCCTGAGCTATGGACCGAAAAAGAGCTGGAAGAGTGGGGTAAAGGTTGGGTGGTCAAAGAGATTTTCGGAGATGAAATTCAAAAGGGGTGATCAGCCCCTTTTTTTTTCGTTCAAACCGGATAATTTTCAATCACGAATTTTTCAGCATTTCCATAACAAAAATCATCAACCCATTTCTCGACATCTTCTCTGGATTGGAATCTACTCAGATGAGGAGTTTTTTTCTTTTTCCTGGCTTGCTCAATCACAAAGACGAGATTATTGGCCATCTGCCCGTAGTGAAGTGCGGTCGGGTAGGGGTTGACCGGATCGATCAGTCCTTCAAAGTCCGATCCGATCGTAAGACATTTCCAGATTTGTTCCTTTTCGCTATCGCTCAGATTGGGATTGGAATAAGCACTTTTGACTATGCCCTCGATATTGTCCCACAGGAGCTCGACACCATTTCGCTTTTTGATTTTTTTCTTTTCATCCTTTAGCTGTTCCTTGGTGATACCCAGGATTCGCTGATCGAATGAGATTCCGATCAATCCTCGCGTTTGGACGATTATTTCGACATCTTCATCACAAAGGTTGATGTTCCATGCGTTGAATTTTCCGGTGGGATCGGTGAAATCATCTTTTTCGCATTTTTCGGTAATCGTGTGCACATAGAGTGAAGGCAGGCCTGAATAGCCACAGTGCGAAGCAATGACGGGGATTCGATCTCCTTTTTTTAGGCAAATCCTCACCCAAGAATAGAAGTCCATGCGAGACTTGGCGGCCATGTGCTTGACATCAATTAATATTCGATAGCCCAAACTTGGATCCTGCTTCAGGTATCTGTTCAATCCCAAGAGTTCCCTGAGGATTCGTTTTCCATCTCTGCGAAATCCCTCATTCATGTGTTTTCGCTGATTCATGAGCGCCTTTCCGGCACCGGGGATGGAATGTGCGTGGCCACAGAGTCGATTGTCAAAATGATGGGCGAAAGTCAAAAAGAAGATAGGGATTTCCCATTTTTCCTTGATTTCTTTTACTCTCGAGGAAATGACCTCGATAGATTCTGCTCGGTCTGTACCCAAGGCATGTGCTCCCTCGATGGTCAAAATCATAGTGATCTCCGAATCATCAGCCAATGACTTGAGCAAATCAACTTTATTTTTTGGGATTCGATAGCAGGCATTTTGCGCCAAATAAGACTGGGGCTGTTCTTTGACCAGTTTTTCTTCGAGCTTCCGTTCATTGAGTTGAAGTCCCGGGATATGAATTTCATTTTGATCAATCCGCTTTCCGGAATCCATGAGTACAAAGTTCTTTTCCCGCACCAATGATTCCCAATAGTCGTAGTCCTCCGACTGAAAATAGTCCACCACTTTGTCCGGAATACGCATATAGGCAGTCTGAAGCAAATCCCGGCGGAGTCCCGTATCTCCCAAAATCTGCCGGATAAAAAAGTGATACCATTTGTCTTCGCCGATTTTGGGATCCATGCCTTTGACAAACTGTCGCTCGAGTGGATAAAGTGAGTTGAACGTCAATCGCAAGTTTGCATTCCAGCATTTGACCAAGTCGATCTGACTGTAGCTGGCTCCCATTTTTCCGGCTTCTTGTTTTTTTTCGTTCGATGCGATGACTGTCCAGGGGCTGAATTCTTCTTTCCGCCTGAATTTTTTTTCTTTTTCCTGAAAGTGAAAATGGGCCCGCATGTGATTGTGGCAGTGGAGATCGGAAAATTTTCTGCTCATGACAAAAAGGGTTTGAGTGAAAAGCTTACTTTTTGCGCACTCGTGGCATCAAGTTGTGTTGGTACAAAAGACTCAAGGAAATTGCTAATAAATTGGCTGAAAATCAAGGATGTATTTGCAACAAAAAACAAAAAGCCAGTCGGAATTCCAACTGGCATTTGATCCAGATAAACTGATGTTAGTTGATTTTTATTTCTGCTCGAGCTGAAATGATTTCAGAATATAGGCTAATTGCTCAAACTCAATCAGGAAAGCATCGTGACCCGCTGTGGATTGGATTTCCTTATAGGTTCCTCTTTTTACCTTTTGACTGATGAATTGAGACTCCTCGGGCAAAAACAGAATATCCGAATTGACTCCGATAGCCAAAACCCGGGCTTCAATTTGCGCCAAAGCTGCTTCCACACCACCTCGACCTCTGCCTAGATCATGGCTGTCCATGGCTTTGGAAAGGGTCCAATAGGAGAGGGCATTGAAGCGCTTGGCCAGTTTTTGACCTTGATAGCGCAAGTAGGAAGAAGCCCGAAAGCTATCGAGTTTTTCCTCTTTATCGGTCTGTTTGATCTGCAAATCTGCGGGAGATCTATAGCTGAGCATAGCAATGGCCCGGGCGGTTTCGAGACCTTTGAGCCCTGCATCCTCCCGCTTTTCTCCCCATGAGCAATCGGACTCGATAGCCATTCGCTGAGTCTCATTAAATCCGATTACCCATGGGGAAGTTTTGGCTGTCGAGGCTAAAATCACCGCATTTTTCAATTTTTGACCGAGGGTCACAGCCCATTCGAGTGCGACCTGACCTCCCAAAGAACCTCCGATGAGGGTGTGGATTTTTTTCAGACCTAGGTGGATTCTTAACCTATCCATACTTGCAGCCAAGTCTCTTGGAGTAACTTGAGGGAAATCATAGAAATATGCTTCTCAGGTTTCGGGATTGATACTCAGAGGATTGGTTGATCCATAATTGCTTCCCAGCAAATTGGCGCAGACGATGAAGTGATCGTTCGGATTGTAAAATTTATCTTCTCCGATCAGTCCGCTCCACCATTCAGCAGCTTTAGAATCGCCTGTAAGGGCATGGACTACCCAGATGACGTTGGATTTTTCCGGATTGAGCTGTCCATAAGTGGTGAATGCTAAGTGAAATTGATGTAGTATTTCACCGGATTCAAGTGGTAAAGCTTCTTGGGAATGGAAAATTTCCTGCGTCATAGTCAAGTCTGCGAATTCGCTAATCAAATTCATTGAGGTATTTAAAGTTTGTCAAATGCTTGCTGAAGGTCAGCCTTAATGTCGTCGATATGCTCGATGCCCAAAGACAATCTCAATAGGGTCGGCGTAACTCCAGCTGCTTTTTGGGCTTCTTCAGAAAGCTGCTGATGAGTGGTAGCCGAAGGTTGGATGATCAGGGTTTTGGCGTCTCCGACATTGGCCAAGTGAGAGATCAATTCCAGGTTATTGATGAATTGGGAGGTGGAATCCTTGTCGCCTTTGATTTCAAAACTCAGTACCCCGCCGAATCCATTTCTGAGGTATTTTTTGGCCGCGGCATGATAAGGGGAGGAGGAAAGCCCGGGATAATTTACTTTGGAGACTTTGGGATGGGCTTCGAGCCACTTGGCGATTTCCAAAGCATTGTCCACAGTGCGTTGAACTCGAAGGGAAAGCGTCTCAATACCCTGAAGTAGCATGAAGGAATTGAACGGGCTGATAGCTGGTCCCAAATCGCGGAGGCCTTCTACTCGGGTTCGTATAGCGAAAGCAATATTCGGTAGGCCGAGCGGATTATTTTCCCCGAAAACCTCCCAGAAGTTTAAGCCATGATAACCCTCCGAGGGTTCTGAAAACTGCGGGAATTTACCATTGCCCCAGTTGAAATTACCACCATCCACGATGATGCCTCCGATAGAAGTACCGTGTCCGCCGATCCACTTGGTAGCTGATGCGGTTACGATATTGGCACCATGCGCAATGGGCTGGCAGAGAAATCCTCCTGCTCCAAAGGTATTATCCACAACCAGCGGAATTCCATGCTTTTTGGCTAATGCAGCAACGGATTCAAAATCAGGAATATTGAACTCAGGATTTCCGATCGTCTCCAAATAGATCGCTTTGGTTTTGTCATCAATCAGCTTTTCCAGATCCTCGGCTTTGTCGCTTTTGGCAAATCGAGCGTCAATCCCTAGGCGCTTGAATGCAACTTTAAACTGATTGTAAGTACCTCCATAGAGGAAAGGTGAGGAAACGAAGTTTTCTCCTGCCTGAAGGATATTGTGCAAAGCCAAAAGCTGGGCCGCTTGACCAGAACTGGTCGCGACAGCTGCCACACCACCTTCAAGTGCCGCGATTCTTTTTTCGAAAACATCCGTAGTCGGATTCATGATTCGGGTGTAAATGTTACCGAATTCCTTTAATCCAAAAAGATTAGCACCATGCTCTGCGGAATTGAAAACGTAAGAGGTGGTCTGATAAATTGGGACTGCCCGGGAGTTGGTAGCAGAGTCGGGAGATTGTCCAGCATGAAGCTGAAGGGTTTCGAAGCGATAGTTAGCTGACATAGAATTGAGGTTAAAGGGTTAAGAGAATACAAAAAGGGATTGCTCCCCGAGAAATTCAAGAGAATATCCGGATCAAAAATTCGGACACATGCTAGAAGTAGCAGCGCCAAAATTGAAGATAATGGAGAGAGATGGCTCGAAGCCGAGGGAAAGGGAGGGGGTAAATTGCCTGTTTATCATACGAGGAATTTATAGTTCCAAATGAGACCTTCTCATTTGGCAGGAATTGGCACCTTGGACTTTCCAGGTTGCCAGAGGGTCATCGAGCCTGTCTCTCGCCTCTTCTTTATAAATCCTCACACCGGAAAAAAGTGAAAGGATAGTGCAAAGAAAAGCCCCTAATTTTGAATATCAAACAATAGGGGCTCAAAATCTTTTAAGATTTTACAAAATCTGATCGTCGGAATACCTGAATACCGGGTGAATATTCTCAATATCAGGAAGAATTGTAGTCAACTCCTTGACCAATCCATTATCGAGCCCATAGACCCAGCCATGTATTTCAGGGGATTTCCGCTCTTTCCAAGCTTTTTGGATGATGGAGGTCTTTAACAAGTCTTGACATTGCTCCAGTACATTCAGTTCCACCAATCGATTGACCCGGTCCTTATGATCCGGAAGCGCATCAATTTCTGATTCATAGGTTTTATAGACTTCTTTGATATTCCTAAGCCATTTGTTGATCAGTCCAAAGCTTTGATGTCCAAGCGCTGCTTCTACACCACCACAGCCGTAATGTCCGCAGACTATGATGTGCTCGACTTTCAAGACCTCAACTGCATACTGAAGCACTGACAATAAATTTAGATCGGTATGCACCACCATGTTAGCAATATTCCGATGAACAAAGACCTCACCGGGATCGGTACCGGTGATTTCGTTGGCGGGAACCCGGCTATCCGAACAGCCAATCCAGAGGAATTTGGGGCGTTGTTGATGAGCAAGCCGGTTGAAAAAGTCCTTATCGATCTGAAGCTTTTCTTCTGACCAGGCTTTGTTTTGCAATAATAATTTTTCGTAGGGATTCATTAGGCTTCTCTTAAGTGATAAGAATATCCCTCTACCGTGAGAGAGATGTTTTTGGTATGGGCAGTGGCAATAAAATCATTCAATACTTCCTGAATATCATGGTCTATAAATCTTGCTTTACTGGCATTTAAAATCACCTTGCTCCCCTCGGGAATTTGTGCCAAATCTCTCATTAAAGGCGCTTTATTCAGAAATGAAACATCCTTTTGGAGCTTGACCAGATAGTTTCCATTCATTTCGGTGATCATCACTGCTCGCTGGAAATTGGTCCGCATGACAAAAAACAGCCCTACCACCATACCTATCCCTATTCCCACCAATAAGTCAGTCAGTAGAATGGCTACCACAGTGATGAGGAATGGCAAAAATTGGTTCAGTCCTTTTTCATACTCATGGATGAAAATGGATGGTTTGGCGAGTTTGTATCCGACCATAAATAGGACTGCTGCCAAACAGCTTAAAGGAATTTGATTGAGGCGTTCAGGAATACTCAGCACCAAAACCAAAAGAAGGATTCCGTGGAAAATGGCAGATAATTTGGTTCGAGCACCTGAAGCAACGTTGGCGGAAGTCCTAACAATAACAGCGGTAATTGGAAGCCCGCCTATCAGCCCTGAAAGCGTGTTTCCCACCCCTTGCGCTACCAATTCCTTGCTTGGAGGAGTCATCCGCTTAAATGGATCCATTTTATCTCCGGCCTCAATGGAAAGTAGAGTTTCTATACTGCCGATCACCGCGAGAGTAATCGCCACTACCCAAAAATTGACATCACTGATCATCCCAAAGTCGGGAAATGTGAGCAAAGAAGGAAGCTCTGCCAGGCTATCCAAATCAGGAATAGTGACTAAATGTTCGTCAACCAAGGTCCACTCGGGCTTCCACTGCTTGCATATCGTATTGATAACTATTCCGGAAATCACCGCCCAAAGTGCTCCCGGAACAAGCCCTAGGAACTTGTGACTCTTGATTTTTGGCTGATCGAAAAATATCAAAATGGCCATAGCCGTCAAAACCACCAGAATCGCCCCGGGACTGAAGTAAATGAATGCATTATAGATTTCAGTAAAGGTGTTTTGATCATCGAGCTGCTTGAAAGCCAAATCCCCCAAGTAATCTTTGTCATAGCCCAAAGCGTGCGGAATCTGCTTCAGGATCAAAATCAAACCGATTGCAGTCAGCATTCCTTTGATGACCGAGTTCGGAAAATAGTATCCCAAAATTCCCGCTTTGGCAAAACCCAAGAAAAGTTGAATCACTCCGGCAGCAACCAAGGATCCCAGAAAAAGTTGAAATGTGCCCAAACTGGAAATAGAATCTAAAACGATCACTGTCAAACCTGCCGCAGGACCACTTACAGAGACATGAGATTTGGAAAATGCGCCAACCACGATTCCTCCAACTATGCCGGCTATCAATCCTGACATCGGCGGTGCACCACTGGCTATGGCAATACCCAAACATAGCGGCAAGGCTACCAAAAAGACCACCAAACTGGCCTTCAGGTCATAGCGAAGATTGTCACCGATAAGGTTTGTCATAGAAAATTTACTTCTAAAGTGTAGTAGGGTTATAAAACAGACTTAAGATAAAAGTAAATTTTTCAAATGAAAATATTGTCCGGATTGGATTTGGGAACTGGACTTTTTATTTCAAAAGCTTAAGTAGGGCTTGGTCTATTTTCTCAAATCGGAAGCTGTCAACTTGGACCGACATTTTGGATTTAATTTCACCCAAACAAAGATTCCCAATGCTGCCTTCATGCGTGTGGTTGACTTTGCTTTGATCGGGAGCAAATTGATCTGCTTCGATATCCAAGCCTACTTTTTTGTAGGCATCACGGAAAGGAACTCCTTGTAGTACGAGGTCATTCACAACTTCTACTGAAAAGAGATGCTTGTAAAACGAATCCTGAAGGATGTTTTGCTTCACTTTGATCTCTTTGAGCATAAAGGTGCTCATGCTCAGACAGGACTTGAGACTTTCAAAAGCCGGGAAAATCTCTTCCTTCAGCAGCTGCATATCCCGATGATAACCTGTACTCATGTTTGTCAATAGAAAACTTACTGAAGTCGGCACCGCCTGAATCTGATTGGTTTTAGCGCGGATCAGTTCAAACACATCCGGATTTTTCTTATGCGGCATGATGCTGCTTCCCGTAGTCAGATTGTCCGGGAAGGTGAAGAATGCAAAATGCTGATTCATAAATAGACAGACATCAGTTGCCAGCTTGTTGAGGGTTCCGGCGATTCCTGCCAAGGCAAAAGCCAAGGTCCGTTCGGTTTTTCCACGGCTGTTTTGGGCATTGATCACATTGTGGTGCAGATCTGCAAAGCCTAAAAGCTCAGTGGTCATGGTTCGGTCCAATGGAAAACTTGAACCATAGCCAGCAGCAGAACCCAATGGATTTTTATTGCTCAGGTCAAAGGCAGCCTTCAGCATTCCTAGATCTTCGGTCAAACCTTCCGCAAATGATCCAAACCAAAGTCCAAAGGAGGAAGGCATGGCCAATTGGGTATGGGTGTAACCCGGCATCAGGTCGTTTTTGTGCTTTTCTGCCAGGGAAATCAGCAAATCAAAAAGTGTCTGAGTTTCTTCAAGGATCTCCCGAATTGCTGCACGGTAATAAAGCTTCAGATCCACCAAAACCTGGTCGTTTCGACTTCTGCCGCTGTGCAGCTTTTTCCCTACTTCTCCATAGCGTTCCGTGAGCAAAAACTCCACTTGAGAATGAACGTCTTCCACACCCGGTGCAATCTGAAACTGGCCTTTTTCGATTTCGAAATAGATTTCTTTCAATCCTTTTTGAAGCGTAAGATTTTCTTCCGTGGTCAACAGGCCGATTTTGACCAGCATGTGGGCATGTGCCATCGAGCCCAGCACATCAAACGGGGCGAGAAGTATATCAAATTCCGGATCACGACCGATGGTAAACTGTTCGACTTCTTTTTTGCTATCGGTAGCTTTTTGCCAGATTTTCATGATTCAAGAGTTAGCTGAGTGCTGCGTAGTGATTGATAATGGAGATATAACCTTGGATACCGGATTTAATTTCTTCCAGGTAAATGTATTCGTCAGCAGTATGCGAACGGGCGGAGTCTCCGGGGCCGATTTTGACCGAAGGATAAGGAATCAGCGCTTGATCGGATAGGGTGGGACTACCAAAGGTCTCCAAATCCAATTCATCTGCCACTCGATACATCAGGTGATCGTTGGGCAAATGCGAAGACTGAAGACGAAGCGAGCGTGGTGTTAATTCAGCTTTGAGAATATCCCGCAGTTCTTCCAAAGCTTCTTCCAGCGTGTATGCGTCTGTCACTCTCACGTCCAACACATATTCACAAAGGTCGGGAACGACATTATGTTGCTGTCCGGCTTTGATCACCGTACAAGTGACTTTGGTACGACCAAGGAAGGGAGAAGTCTTGCTGAATTGGAAGTTTCGGATTTCTTCCAAATCCTCCAAAGCCAGATAGATGGCATTGATTCCTTCTTCCCGTGCAGCATGGCCTGCTTTTCCGTGGATCTTGGCATCGATGACCAATAGCCCTTTCTCAGCCACTGCCAATCGCATTTGAGTGGGTTCGCCTACAATAGCCAATTCTGCCTCTGGAAGTTGAGATAGGAGAGAAGCGATACCGTTCTGACCGGAGATTTCCTCTTCTGCAGAGGCAATCATCAGGAGATTAAAGGGCAGCTCTTTGCCAATGAAATGGCAAAAGGTGGCTAAAAGTGCAACCAAAGGTCCACCAGCATCATTTGACCCGAGGCCAAAAAGCTTTCCATCAGCTACAATCGGGGTAAATGGATCTCTGGTATAGCCTGAGTTGGGTTTGACCGTATC
>FWWM01015948.1_pt1 | contig 11332 bp, 9 predicted proteins | sample 2228351 | NCBI WGS metagenome assembly FWWM01 (sample SAMEA103939774, study PRJEB20133) | metagenome
AAGGGGACGCCAGTGGTGATGTTGACCAGGTTGTAGGCGACGCCCACCCAGGCCTGGAACGGAAATTCCTGCCACGAGGCCCGCACGGAGGGATCGAAGACCAGGAGCATCCAGCCGTCGCCCGCCATCAAGCCGGACCAGTTGGCCGTGTTGAGCGGCACCTTCTGGGTCTCGAAGGGGATGACGTTGGGTTCCGGGGTGTCGAAGCCCGATGGGCCAACGCCGCGGGTCTTGGAGTTCTCGTTCTCGTCCCAGGCGAAGTACACGTACATGCCGTCCGCGTTCCACACGTACTCGTCGTAGTAGAGGTAGGAATAGAGGTCGAAGTCCCACGAGCTCTTCCAGACCACGAGTTCGCTGGAAACGCCGCCCGCGTTCATGTAGCGGAAGGCAAAGGCGGTGGCCAGGGGCTCGAGCTGATCGGCAAGGCCAGTGGTGCCAGGACCGTACAGCTGTGTGTAGAAGTAGGGCGGATAGCCGAGCCCCGGGTGGGCGGGCAGCCCGTCCGGATCGTACTCGATGTGGACCGCCGGGATCGAGTCGGACTGGTTGTTCTGGTAGTTGATGTAGATGATGTCGCCGATGAGGACGTTCTGGTTGTCGGGCGTAGGCGCGGTCCAGTAGGGCAGGCTGTTGGGGAAGTCCCGCGAGCAGGCCCGCACCGCGTCCACCGTCACGTAGAAGAACAGGGGGTTGCGGGTGAGGGCGTCGAGCCACGGCGGATTGGCAATGTACTTGCCCGCGCACCAGGACCACTGCTCCTCGAGGAACCAGATGTCGTTGCGGAGGATGCGGACGATACCGCTCCCGTACTCCGGGTGGTACCCGTAGGGGAAACCGCACCCGGTGTAGGCGGTGCCGTAGTCCGTGTCCTGCGGGGCGGGCACCTGCGGCTGGTAGCAGTTCGACGAGGGACCCCAGGGCGTGCCGATGTTACCGAAGTTCGTGCCCCCCGTACCCACCGGCTTGCCCGACGGCGTGTACCAGAACCCGCTCACCTGGGTGGTATCGAAGTAGTCGAAGTGGCCGCTCAGCAGATCCTTGAAGTCGATCCGCCACACGTCGTACCCGGAGAGGATCTCGTCGAAGTCCACCACGGCCTGCGACCGGGCGCTCCACACGCTGATGTGGATGAGCTGCTTCTCGGCCGACACGTTGGTGACCCACAGGAGGGTGCTGCCGCCGAGGGAGGCGGGCACCAGCCCGGTGGAATCCATCTCCACCGCCGCGTAGGGCACCAGCAGCGTGGCGGCGGGCACGTAGTCGCGAGCGCAGTAGTTGGCGTACGCCACACCACCGGCCAGCGCCAGTGCCAACCCGAAAATCAAAGCCTTCTTCATATCCTTCCTCCTTCGTTCGTTTCACTGCTCACGAGTCGAGTCACTGCCTGTGCTTCCCTCCTCCTCCTGCTCGCTCGCATCACCTCCCCGCGTGGTTTTTGTAGCCTTCCAGGCTGCCGTACGCACCCTCTATGCTGCATCAGCATCAACCTACATCCCTCGCGCGTCCTTGTCAAGCCCCCCCCTGAGGCGGAGCGGGAGCGCCTCGCTCGAGGCGGTGCTTCCGCCGCGTCGTCACGGCGTCGGCCCCTTGCGACGCGGCGAGTAGACGAAGAACCCGCCCCCGGCGCCCTGGCCGCGGGGCGAACCGGCAATGACGATCTCCTTCATCCCCTTGCCGTCCAAATCGATAATCTTGACGTCGAAGGGGTCCGTATCGCCGAGGTCGATCTCGGGGGAGCGTTCCTCGTAGAAGGTGCCGTCGGGAAACTGCAGGAAGATCCGCACCTGGCCGAAGACGGTGATGAGCACCAGGTCGTTGCGGCCGTCGTTGTCCATGTCGCCCACCGCCACTCCCTTGATGTTGTTGTACTCCTCGGCGTGCTTGAGCAGCAGGACGGGCGTGGGCGTGGTCGTCGGCCGCCCCTGCGCGTCGTGGAAGTGGTAGATGGTGCACGCCTGGGCCTGCGTCGAACGCTGGTTGGGGCTGAACTGCTCGAAGCAGAGGACGAGGTCGGGCACGTCGAAGCCGTCCAGGGGCGCGGCCGCGTTGGAGAACACGTAGGCGAGGGACGGCATCTCCTTGTCGGCCAGCTTCTCGAAGCGCTCGCCACCCCCCAGGTTGCGGAACACCAGGTCGCGCATGGACACCTTGCGGCTGGTGAGGAGCAGATCCGGCCACCCGTCGCGGTCGAGATCGGCGACCGTCAGCCAGTCGCCGTGGAGCTGGGCCGGAAAGTCGCTCACCACCTTGAACCCATCGGCCTTGTTGAGGACCAGCCACACCAGCCCCGAGTCCACCCGCTGGGTCGTGGCGATGTCCACGTCCACTTCGGCGTAGAGGGCGAGGTCCGGCCGCCCGTCGCGGTCGAAGTCGGCCACCGCCATGGCCCGGGCGCTCACCGCCTTGTTGGCCTTGGGCAGCTCCACGACGCGCCGGAAGTCCCCCTTGCCGTTGCCGTAGAGGATGTACGCAGGCCCGAAGTGGCAGGTGATGGCGGTATCGAGGTGGCCATCCCGATCGAAATCGGCGACCCGCACCGCCCCGTAGTCGAGCCTGGCCGCCTCAGGCCACCTCGCCTCGGCCCAGGCCCGGAAGCTGCCGTCGCGCTGCTGGAGGAACACCACGGGAACCCGTTCCTTGCCGAGCCGCGGCGGCGGCGCCACGATGTCCAGGCGACCGTCGCCGTTCATGTCGGCGATGTCGAAGGACATCTGCCAGCGCCCTGCCGTGGGCAGCCCCTGGCCGAGGCGTTTGAACTCGAGGCGGTCGGTGAAGGGCGGGATCAGGTCCGGCTGGTCGACGACAAGGTACTTGTCTTCGAAGTACTTCTCTCGTTCTTCGTGGTATACCCCGCGCGCCTCCATGCGCCGGTAGAGGCGATAGGCCGGGGACTTGGGATCGGTGATGGGCAGCTCGCGGACGATGTAGAACTCCCCCTCCTCGCCCAAAAGTTCGAACTCGTGGTTGCTCAGGAAGCGGATCATGCGGATGCGGTTGTTGCCGAGGTCGACGGCGTCCTCCTTGCGCACCCTCATGGGCCGGTAGTACTCCCGGGCCCACTCCTCGAAGGTCAGCGGCGGACCGACAACCGGTTCCTCCGCCGCGGGCTGCGGCGTCGCCTGGGGGGTTGCGGGAGGCGCGGGTTGTTGCGCCGCGACGACGGCGGCCGCTCCCACGAGCGCCACGGAGATGGTCATCCCGAACATCTTTCGCATCATGGAATCCTCCGACGAAAGCTCAACAGCCACCTGGGTTGGCGAGCGGAGCCACGGCCACGCTCACACCAGATCCCGGGCCGCCATGGCCCGTGCGACAAAGACGAAACTCCCACCGACGAGACAGCCGACCGCCGCCACCGCCGAGGTGGCGAGGGGGAGGAGCGACACCGGCAGGCCGGTGAGGGCGGCGCGGAAGCAGGCGAGGGCCCCGACGAGGGGGTTCGCGGGCAGCCAGCGCGCCACCACGGCCGGCACGAGGGTCGCCGGGTAGAGGACGGGGGTCAAGAAGAACAGCACCATGGTCAAGGTGGCCATGATCTGGGCGAGGTCCGGCAGCACCGCGCCGGAGACCACCAGGGCCAGGCCAGCCCCCCAGGCCATGGCCACCACCAGGACGATCCCCACGACAAGCCACGGCAGGCTGGCCAGCGCCAGGGTGCCAGCCGCCGCCGCGGCGAGGAGGACGATGGCGAGGGCCACGGCGTGGCGTGCCAGGATGGCCAGGAAGGCGCCCCCGAACAGCACCTCCAGCGGCACGCTCACGTGGCGGACCAGGGAGGCGCTGGCGCGGGCGAAGCCGGCCGCCCGGACCAGGGATTCCTGGAAGGCGAGGAACGGTACCATGCCGCTCACGAGGTACAGGGCGTAGGCTCCCACGCGCGGGTCTCCTTCAATCCGCGTGCCAAGGAAGAAGGCGAAGACGGTCATGTAGAGCCCGAACTGGACGGCCGGTTCGAGGACCGCCCACAGGGCGCCGAGGAGCGAGCCGGCGTAGCGGGCCCGGACCTCGCGACGCGCCAGGTCGCGGACGAGGCGGCGCCACCGCCAGAGGTTGGAGTAAAGTTCCTTCACGTGTTCCCCGTCACCTTGACAGCCAGGCCATGCGGACCTAGCATAAGGGTAACCCGCGGACCGTACCACAGGGCGGCGCGGGGGGCAAGGCACGATGAAAGGCTCGGCTCGAGCTCCGACGGCAAGTGCAGCGGTGGGGCAGCGCATCCGCCGCTACCGGCTGGAGCGCAACCTCACCCAGACCGAGCTGGCGCGCCAAATTGGCATCCAGCAGTCGGACCTGTCGCGGATGGAGCAGGGGGAGTACCGCGTCCCCCTCGATACCCTTTTCAAGATCCTCCGCGCCTTCGAGGTCTCCTTCGGGGAGTTCTTCGGGGACCTCTCCCAGGGACGCTTGACAGAGCGCGAATCGCTTCTGCTACAATCCTTCCGGTCACTCTCGGCGGCAGGACAGCAGGAAGTCCTCGACTTCGTGGAGTTCAAGGCCGCCCGGGAGAAGGAGACGGACGGCTCGTGAGCCCGAACGAACGGTACCTGCGCTTGACGGCCTTGGGCCAGCGCGCCTTTGCGGCAGGGCGGCTCGAGCGCGCGCTCCGCCTGTTCGCCGCCGCCGAGGAAGAGGCGCGGCGGATCGGCGATCGGGAGCTCCAGGACCGGGCCTTCTGCAACCGTTGCGTGGTGTTGGTCGAGCTGGACCGGCTCGACGGGGCGGTGGGCGAGCTCAAGCACGTCCTCATGCGCTCCCGCGACCCGTTCACCGCCTGGATGGCGGCCTACTACACCGCCCAGGTCTACGAGTTCGAGGAGAACATCCCGCGGGCGCTGGCCTACGCCCGCCGGGCGGCGGAGCTGGCCGAGGCGTCCGGCGAGCGGCGGGCGCGCAAGGGTTCGGCCAACCAACTCGGCGTGCTGGCGCTGCGCGATTCGCGCTTTGCCGAGGCGGCCAGCTGCTTCCGCACCGCCCTCGCCCTCGCCGCCGAGGACGGCGACGATCCCATGAACCTGGCGGTGGCTCGCGACAACCTGGGGTACTGCCTCATGTGCACCTCGGCGGTGGCGGAGGGGATGGCCCTCTGTCTGGACGCGGCGGCGACCCTGGAGGCCCTGGGCTCGAGCCAGCTCCTCGCCGAGGTCTACCAGGACCTGTGCTACGGCGCCTTGCAGGGGGGTGATTTCGAGGAGGCCCGCCGGTACGGCGAGCGGGCCCTCTCCCTGGCACGCCGCTGGAAGAACGATTCGGTGGAGCGCAACACCTTGATGCTGCTCGCCGATGCAGCCATGGACGAGGGGCGGGAGGCCCTCGCCAACGAGTACCTGGAGCAGCTCGCTGCCCACTACCCCGACTTCGCGGGCATGAAGGCCTTCATGCAGGCGTTCAACGTCCGCGAGGTCATCAACCTGAAGGCGTGAGGACGACCATGCGACGCCTCGCCCTCGCCGCCGCGACCCTCCTCCTTGCCGGGGCGAGCTGGGCCGCCACCCCGTACACCCTCGACCGCGCCGGCACCCTGTGGCGGGCGGGGGCGGCAGAGAACGGCCTGGTCCTCACCGGCGAGCGCGAGGGGAGCGAGGTGGTGCGGGCCGAGGTGCCGTTCGGCATCGGCTTCAACGGCGCCACCGATACCGACGTGCAGGTGGCGGTGGACGAGGTCACCGGCAAGGTGGCCGTGGTCTGGCAACGCCTCTGGGTCGAGGGGGTGTCGGAGATCTTCCTGGCCGTCTTCGGCGACGGCGCCTGGGAGACGGTGACGACCCTCTCCACCGACGCCACTGCCTACCCCCGGTACCCGGCGCTGACGACGACGGTGGCGAGTTCGACGGTCGCCGACGACAACCCGAAGCTCGGTTCCACCACGACCACCCTTCGCGAGGGGTTCCTCCACGTGGTGTGGTGGGAGGGGACCGAAGCCGGCCAGGGCGCCCGTTACGTCTTGGTCCGCTTTGCAGGCACGGACGGGAAGGTCGAGGTTGGCGAAGCGGTGGCCCTCGACGACTTCCTGCCCTTGGGCCTCGCCTGCACCCTGGACGGCAGCGAGGCAGCCATCCAGCACCCCACCTTCGTGGCCCGCACCGACCGCGACAAGGCCCTGCTGCTGTTCGGCTCCTTCCAGTCGTGCTCCTTGCACCTCTTCTCGACCACCTTCCGCCTCGTCGACGACACCCCTCTCCTCGGCCCCGACCATGCGCCCGGCAGCACCGTGGCCTCGCGCAAGCGGCATATGCCCATCTTCGGGGTGACGGGCACCTTCCAGGTACCGCAGAACTTCGCCCTCGACAACGCGCGGGTGGTCATGGGCAGCGATCTGGCGCCCCTCGCCTACCGGGTCGGCGACGGGCGGCTGGAGTACGTGCTGTTCGAGAGTTCCGCGTGGAGCGCCGTGCGCAGCGTGCCGGTGCGCGAGGACCTCACCCTCGACACGGCCATTGCCCTGGTCGAGAACCTGGCCCGCTAGCGCTGCGCTCGACGGTCTTTGCGAGGGGCGGGCAACCGCCCCTCGCTGCGTCGTTCAGTCGAGGCCGCGCGGCAAGTTCCGGCGGGGGTCGCCGGGGTAGAGTTCCGCCACCCGCCGCGCCACCTCCCGACCGGCCGGCGACACCACCTTCGGGACCGCCACCTGGACCGTCACCACGTGATCGCCGGCGAGACCGGTGCGGACGTTGCGCACCCCCTTGCCGCGCAGGCGAAAGCGTTGCCCCGACTGGGTACCCGGCGGGATCTTGACGCGCACCGGCCCGTGGATGGTGCCCACTTCCACCTCGGTGCCCAGGTAGGCCTCGGGAAAGGTCAGGGGCACCACGGTGCTGATGTCGTCCCCCTTGCGCTCGAAGAAGCGGTGGGGACGGACCCGCACTTCCACCACCACTTCCTTTCCCCCGTTGCTGCGCGTGGCGGTGCGCACCCGGTCGCCGTCCCCGACACCGGCGGGGATCCGCACCCGCACCCGTTCGGTCTCGACCACGACGCCGCTGCCCCGACACGATGGGCACAGGCGCCCCTGCACGTTACCCAGCCCGCCGCAGCGGGCGCAGGTGGTGTCGCGGCGCACCGGCACCACCACCGTCGCCCCTCGCACCGCCTGCTCGAAGGCAAGCTCCACCGTGGTCTCGACGGGAGCGGCGGCCCTGGGGCGCTGCCCACCGAACCCGGAAAAGAACCCGGTGAAGAGATCGCCCAGGTCCGGAAAGCCGCCGACCCCCCTGACCTCGAAGTTGGCGAAGGGACTCCGGGCCGACCAGCGAGCCCCGCCGGGCGGCGGCGCCCCCTGTCCGTCCACCACGCCAAACTGGTCGTACTGCGCGCGCTTGTCGGGGTCCGACAGCACCGCGTACGCTTCCTGGATCTCGCGGAAGCGGCGAGCCGCGTCCTCCTTGCCCGGGTTGACGTCCGGGTGGAAACGGCGCGCCAGCTTGCGGTACGCCTTCTTGATCTCCTCGGGCGAGGCGTTGCGGCCCACGCCCAGCACCTCGTACAGGTCGCGCATGGTCCCCCTCTGCGGCCCACGCCGCAAGACAAAATATGAGCGCATCATTGTAAACTTTCAAGGGGGCGACCGTGGCTGCGGGCGGGGGTCGGCTCCTCGAGGGAGAGGGGGAGCCGTGCGGCACGGCACCGTCCGCAGCTCCCGGCAGCGCTACAATGCTCCGGTGCCCGGTGGTGCGCCCGTTGCCGTCTCGCTGTCGTTCCTCGTGCTGACCCGCAGCGGGCAACGGCTGTGCCTCGTCGCTGCCGTCGCCCTCCTCCTCTGGCTCAACGCCTGGTGGGTCCTCTGGCTCCTCGACCTCCACCCGCCCCACGCCGAGTCGCTGCCCCTCCTCTGGCCCAGCTCGCCCCTCGTCATGGTGGCAGGTCACGTGGTCGCCCTCCTCCTGCTCCTCGGCGCGCTGGGCGTCTTCTCGCCGCGGCCCGGCAGCCCAGCGCACCTCGCCCTCCTGGCTGCCCGCCGCGGCGACAACCTGGCGGCCGGGGAGTTCTGGCTGGAGGCCGGGCGACGGCGCCGGGCGCTCGCCGCCTTCGTGCGCGCCAAGGCCTACGAGCGGGCAGCGGAGGTGGCCCGCTCCATGGGCAAGTTCACGAAGGCGGCCCGCCTCCTCCAGCTCCGGGGCGACGCGTCCCTCGGCGGCGCCGCCCAGCTCTACCATCGGCTGGGGGACCAGGAACGGGCGAAGGCGCTCTGGCTGCGCCAGGCCCAGCAGTACGTGGAGGCGGGGCAGTACGAGCTGGCCGTGGAGCCGTTCGTGAAGGCCGGTGACGCCCGGCGGGCGGCCCACGCCGCGGAGCTGGCGCTCCAGGCGCGCCGCTTGCCCCCCGCCCTGGTGGAGCTGGCACTGCGGGCCAGCCGCGACGCACGGCGCCCCCAGCTCGCGGCGCAGATCGCCTTGGTGGGGGGGCGTTTCCACGAGGCGGGTGATCTGTTCCTCGCCGCCGACATGCCGGAGGAAGCGGCCCAGGCCTTCGAACGCGCCGGCGAGCCGCTGCGGGCCGCGGAGGCGTTGCGCCTCGCTGGCCGCGTCGAGGAGGCCGCTCGGCTGCGTGCCCGCCACCTCGAGTCGTCCGGCAAGTTCCAGCTGGCCGCCGCCGAGTACGAGAGCTCCGGGCTGGTGGCCGAGGCCGCGGCTGCCCTCGCCGCCTCGGGGGAGTGGGAAGAGGCCATCAAGCGCTTCCAGCAGGCCGGACGCCTGCGGGAGGCGGCCGCGATCGCCTTCGAGCACGGTGACCCGCGTCTTGCGGCCAGCCTGTTCGGCGAACTGGGCGAGTGGGAGCGGGCCGGCGAGGCGTGGGAGCGGGCCGAGGACCCGGTCGAGGCGGCACGCTGCTTCGAGCGGGCCGGCGACTACGCCCGCGCCCTCGACGTTCTTCACCGCCACGGCCGCGTCGTCGACGAGGCGCAGCTTCTGGCCCGCCTCGGCCGGGTCGAGGAGGGGTTTCTGGCGCTCTTCGAGCACGGCGACCTCCGCGGGGCGTGGGAGCTGCTCGCCGCCTACGCCGGCACCTTCCCGCACCTGGCGCCCCAGCTGGTGACCCTGGCCCGCTGGCTGGAGGCCAACGGCGAGCCGGCGGCGGCCATCAGCGCCGTCCAGCGGGCCACCGCCGGCCACCCCATGAGCCGCGACCTGCTCCCCGCCTGGTACACCCTGGCGCTCCTGCTCGAGCGGCGCGGCGATCTGCGGGCCGCCGAAGGGGCCCTCGAAAAGATCGTCGAGTTCGACTACGGCTACGAGGATGCGGCGGGGCGCCTGCAGGACGTGGCCGCCAAGCGAGCGGCGGCCGAAGCAGCGAGCCAGCGGGCCGCCATGGGCGAGGGGGGGGAGGAGGCCCTCACCGACCCCGCCATGCGCTACGTGCTCGGCGAGCTCATCGGCCGTGGCGGCATGGGCGCCGTGTACCGCGCCCAGGACACCCGCTTGGGTCGCACCATTGCCGTCAAGATCCTGAACCCCAAGCAGCACAGCGCCGAGACCATCCGCCGCTTCGAGCGGGAGGCGCGGGCTGCGGCCGCCCTCTCGCACCCCGGCATCGTGCACGTGTACGATTTCGACCGCGGGTTCGACTCCTACTTCATCGCCATGGAACTGGTCCAAGGCCCTACCCTCAGCCAGCTGGTCCGCGAGGAGCCCGCCTTCGTCCGCGACGCCTTCTTCCTCCTCGCCGGCCAGATCCTCGACGCGGTGGCCTACGCCCACGAACACCACGTGATCCACCGCGATCTCAAGCCCGCCAACATGGTCTTTGCCGACCGCCGCCAGATCAAGATCCTCGACTTCGGCATCGCCCGCCGCCTCGACGAGGCGGACGCCAGCGTCACCGGAGCCACCGGCACCCCCTTCTACATGGCGCCGGAGCAGATCCTCGGCGACGAGGCGAGCGAGCAGAGCGACATCTACTCCCTGGGGGTGACCTTCTTCCAGCTGCTCACGGGCTCCCTGCCCTTTCCCGGGGGCAACGTCCTGCGCGCCCACCTGGAACAGCCCGCCCCGGACCCCCGCGCGCTCCTCCCCGACCTCGACCCGGAGCTCGCCCTCCTCATCCTGCGCTGTCTGGAGAAGCGGCCCGAGCACCGCCCCGCCTCGGCCCGGGAGCTCCTGCAGGCGCTTGCGGCCATCGGGGAACGCCAGCGGTGAAGATCGCCCTGGTCGGGACCCACGGCGTCGGCAAGACCACCCTGTGCTTCGAACTGGCGGCACGGCTCAAGCGGCGCGACGTGGACGTGGAGATGGTCCGCGAGGTGGCCCGCCGCTGTCCCCTCCCCATCAACCGCGAGACCTCGGCGCAGGCCCAGGCGTGGATCCTCCACGAGCAGATGGCCGCCGAGATCGAGGCCTGCGCCCGGCACGAGCTGGTCATCTGCGACCGCTCCGTCCTCGACAACTACTGCTACCTGCTCTACGCGGCCGGCCCCCAGGAGGCGTGGGAACCCCTCCTCGCCGCCTGGCTGCCCACCTACGACCTGCTGGTCAAGGTACCCCTGTGGACGGCGCCGCGCTGGGACGGCGTGCGGGACACCGATCTTGCCTTCCAGCGCGATATCGATGCCCTCCTCGACCAGCAACTCGCGGCCCGCAGGCTCGACCCCCTCCGCCTCCCCCGCGAGGACCAGGGGGCGTGGGGCGAGCTGGTGATGGAGCGCCTCGAAGGGGTGCTGCGTCCCATCCCGACCCTCTTCCCCGAAGAGGAGCTCGTGCCGTGAGCCCTCCTTCGCCCCGTCGCCCGCACCGCGACGACGCCATGACCTCGCGCCCGTGAAGCTCCTCCTCGGTCTCGGCGGCAACCAGGGCGACGTGGCCGCCGCCTTTGCCGACGCCCTCACCGCCCTTGCGGCACGCTTTCGCCTCTGTGCCCTCTCCTCCCTCTGGCGCACCCGTCCCGTGGGACCGCCGCAGCCGGAGTTCCTCAACGCGGCCGCCGTCTTCGAGGTGGACCTGCACCCTTGCCGCGTCCTGGCCCTGTGCCACGAACTGGAAGCCCGAGCCGGCAGGTGCCGCCGCCACGAGCCCCGGCACGGCCCGCGCCCCCTCGACCTCGACCTGCTCATGGTCCCGGCGCTGGTGATGGCAGGACCTACCCTGGTGCTTCCCCACCCGCGCCTTGCCCAACGCCGGTTCGCCCTGCTCCCCGCCGCCGAGGTGGCACCCGGCTGGGTCCACCCCCGCCGGCACGCCTCCCTGGCTGCCTTGGCCGCTGCCCTGCCCCCCGACGAGCAACCCTGTCGCCGCCTCGGCCCCTTGCCGTGGCCCGGCGAGGCGGAAGCCCCGCATCGGTGAGCCCTCAGCGCTCGCCGCGGAGGATGGCCGTCGGCTCCACGGACGCGGCCCGCCGCGCC